>ERZ772945.2553-NODE-2553-length-10998-cov-13.177191_pt1 | contig 10998 bp, 4 predicted proteins | sample MGYA00511681_ERZ772945 | MGnify/ENA primary metagenome ERZ772945 (study PRJEB29015, sample SAMEA2737943) | human oral metagenome | biome: human oral; feature: human-associated habitat; material: dental | place: China | collected 2143 ... | reverse complement strand
AGAGGCAAGTGCGATTGCAATACCTGTAGCGTTTGAGTCTCCCGTATAAGGGACAACTCCACCGGATTTCTTAGGTGTGTCTTCTTTTGGCTTTGGGGTGTCGTGAGGAACTTCTGTGTTAGTAATGGTAAAGCCTGTTGTAGCGTCACCGGTTACCTCTGAGGTATAACCTGAGACCTCATTCTCTTTGATTGTGTAGACAATCTCAGTGCCGTCAGCGTTGTACTTGTCTAAGCCAGAGAAGGTACCTGTCCAGTTACCAGCCTCATCAAGGGTGAGTGTCTTGCCGGTATCTGCTCCGTCAGCCAGAAGGTGTACGGTGACAGAGTTTGTCTTAGGTCCAACCCACTCTTTCTTAACCGGAACATCTACCTTCTCGGTATTGGTGTTGGTAATGGTAAAGCCTGAAGCGATATCACCGGTGGTCACGCTGGTGTAGTTGGTAATGTCATCTTCTTTGACGGTGTATTTGATCTCTGTACCATCTGTCTTGTACTTACGGAGACCATCAAAGGTTCCTGTCCAGTTCCCAGTTTCATTAAGAGTGAGTGTCTTGCCAGTATCTGTGCCGTCAGCAAGAAGGTGTACGGTGACAGAGTTCGTTTTAGGTCCAACCCACTCTTTTTTAACGGAAACATTTACCTTCTCGGTATTAGTATTGGTAATGGTAAAGCCTGAAGTAATATCACCGGTGGTCGCGCTGGTGTAGTTGGTAATGTCGTCCTCTTTGACGGTGTAGGTAATAGCAGTGCCGCTTTTGTACTTAGGAAGATTGCTAAAAGTTCCTGTCCAGTTACCGGCTTCATCCAAAGTTACGGTCTTGCCGGTGTCTGTGCCATCAGCCAAGAGGTGTACGGTGACAGAGTTTGTTTTAGGTCCAACCCATGCCTTGGTTACTTTGACAACTGTGGTTTCAGGGGTGTAGGAGTTTGTGATGTTGGTGCCTGTTACGGTTGAAGTGTAACCATCTACTGAATCCTCAGAGACACTGTAGGTAATCTCTGTTCCTGTGGCATCGTACTTATCAAGACCGTCAAAGCTGTACTTCCAGTCACCTGACGCATCAGGGGTAACTGTCTTGGAGTCTACCTTGGTACCGTTCTTCAGAAGGTTAACGGTAATAGAGGCAGGACGTTTACCATCTTGGTTGTTATTGTCGTCCCATGTCTTAGTACCAGAGATATTTACCTTCTCGGTATTGGTGTTGGTGATGGTAAAGCCTGAAGTAATATCACCGGTAATGGCAACAGTGTAGTTGGCAAGGTCATCTTCTTTGACCGTATAGACGATCTCAGTATCGTCTGCTTTGTACTTATCGAGACTTGAGAACGTACCTGTCCAGTTGCCAGCCTCATCAAGGGTAAGCGTCTTGCCGGTATCAGTTCCGTCAGCCAAAAGGTGTACGGTGACAGGACCTGCTTTAGGTCCAATCCAAATCTTAGTGACTGGAACATTTACCTTCTCGGTATTGGTGTTGGTAATGGTGAAGCCTGTTGTAGCATCGCCTGTGGTCGTGCTGGTGTAGTTGGTAATGTCGTCCTCTTTGACGGTGTAAACAATAGCTGTGCCGTCGGCTTTGTACTTATCCAATCCGGAGAAGGTATCAGTCCAACTGTTGGAGTCTGAAAGCGTTATGGTCTTGCCAGTATCAACACCATCTGCAAGCAGGCGGACAGTGACAGGTCCTGCCTTAGGTCCAACCCATTCTTTCTTAGCAGAAACATCTACCTTCTCGGTATTGGTATTGGTGATGGTAAAGCCTGAAGCGATATCGCCTGTGATGGCGTTAGTGTAGTTAGCAACATCATCCTCTTTGACCGTGTAGACGATCTCAGTACCATCTGTATTGTATTTACGAAGACCGTCGAAACTACCCTTCCAGTTTCCTGCCTCGTTAAGAGTAAGAGTCTTCCCAGTATCAGTTCCATCAGCTAGTAAGTGGACAGTTATAGGCCCGGCCTTAGGTCCAACCCAAATCTTGGTTACAGGAACTGAAGTCTTAATAGGCTTGTTGGTAATAGTCTGGATAGCACCACCTGTAGGAGTAACCTGAAGTGTGTACTCATCAGTTCCAAGCTCATAACCTTTGGGAGCTGTCTTTTCTTTAACCTTATAGCTACCTTGGGGAAGAACATTTGAAACGACACTACCATCTGCTCCGGTAGTAAGTTCAAAGGTGGAGCCGTCAGGTTTAGTTACGGTAAATACGGCATCTTTTAATGGTGTAGTGCCATCTTCATCAACTTTGATAAGCTTGATTTTGCTTGCAAGATCTCCTCCTGCATGTCCACCACCACCAGTTAAATCGTGATAGTTTACGTTGACTGTCTTATCAACACCATTGGCTGTAAGCTGAGCAGCATTCGTCTGTACAGTTCCAGAAGTCATAGTTGAGTAATACATAAGAAAGTACTGTTTGGTACCAATGTTACCGAGATTTATCTCAAATGACTTCTTATCAGCTGACACTGTTAGCCTGCCAGTAAGATCCTGTTCAGCGCCCCATTTCTTGAAGCTTCCATCCGAATTGTATTCAACTTCTACCAGCGTAAACTTCTGAGTTCCTGTAGTGGAAGGGATATATTCTCCATTATTAGTTTTAAGAGTATCCGTAATTTTTACATTTTGTAAATTTCGACCCTCTTGGTTAATTCGTATATTCCACTTTACAACTCCCGGGGTTGTGGTTTTTTCTCCCCACTTTGCAACAATCTCTTTGACTGTCGCATTTGGTTTAATATGTATATTGGTAGTAATAGTCTTTCCATTTACATCTATCGTAATTGGTTTGTCTGAATTAACCGTAACCTCCCTCTGGTTAAAATAGGTTACAAGTTCAATTGTGCCTTTATAGTTATTGTGATTATTGGCTTTGTCATTAAAGACAACATGTATCTTACCGCTACCATTGACAGTATCAGATGTTACTGTTGCTTTTGCAACAACGTTTCCATTGCTGTCAGTAATATCAAATGCCTTAGGTGTTGAAGCAGTACTTAAATTAATCGTATTAGGTATTGTGAGATCAAAATAATCCCCCGTATGGACAATCTCGCTAGGTTTGAGTTTCCAGTTCATCTTTAACTTGAATTTTGCCCCTATAGACAACTCTGTAACAGGGTTGTCGTCAGCGTCTAAAATCTTAAAATCCGTAAGAGTTGCGTCAAGTTGCTTAGGAGTTGAAGGAGCTCGCAGGAGCGATACGGAAAGAATCTGATCAGAAGTAATGGAATAATCTGTAGAGGCTTCCTCCATACTAGTATCCATCTCAGACAAAGGACCAGCTCGTGTTGCATTAGCTTGCTCTTCACTACCAGCCTCTTCCTGAGCGGACTCTGAAGAAACGCTCTGATTATCCTCAGTAGAGACTTGAGAGTATTCTTCTTTTTGTTCTTTTGCTTCAGAGCCGCTTTGAGATGATTGCTCAGTAGCTACTTTAGAAGCTGACGGCACAGCATCATCAGCAAAAGCATTAAGAGCACCTCCCGGAATCATAAGGCTCAAGGCAAGCACCAAACTCAAGAAGCTACAAAACTTCTTTTTCATAGCACACTTTCCTTTTCGTCTAATTACATATCAAGAATTAAAAAGCTAAACACAGCTCTATAAGCATACCCCCCCGCTACTTTCAGCAATCAAAAACCTTTAGAGAAGCTAAACTATCTCTTTAAATTCATAATTTAACCATATATAATTTCTTCAAAATTAAATAACAATCTCATTTAAACTCTTTATTAATTCCTTAGTCTCATTCTGGATTCAACTATACAGATTCTCCTAATACTTAAAGTTTTTATATTTGGAATAAATGCTTGTCCCCATGAAAAGAGGAATCTCTTCTATAAAGTAAACACTCACTCGACAAAAATAGACAAGTCTTCTTACATTACAGCTTAACGCGGTAATGTCAGTAAATCTCAGCCTATCTAGTACCGGAGCACAAAAGCTGCAATATAGATGACTTAAGACTCAAACAGGGCCACACCTTTCGATGTGACCCTGTTATTGGTCTGTCTCTCTGAAAGTGTCAAAATATTCGCTTACCTGTTCTCCTTTCTGAGATAGGCGCCCGTACCTAGAAGCACGATGGCCCCTGTACCCAAGGTCACTACCGCACTCAAAACATTGGCATCTCCCGTATAAGGAACAACTCCACCGGATTTCTTAGCAGGTTTTCTGTTGGACTTCTTAGGTGTGTCTTCTTTCGGCTTAGGGGTATCGTGAGGAACCTCTGTATTGGTAACGGTAAAGCCTGTTGTGGCGTCTCCCGTTACCTCTGAGGTATAGCCTGAAACCTCATCCTCTTTGACACTGTAGATGATCTCGGTACCGTCAGCGTTGTACTTGTCCAAGCCGGAGAAGGTATCTGTCCAGCTGTTGGCATCTGAGAGTGTTACGGTCTTGCCGGTGTCAGTGCCGTCTGCAAGAAGATGTACGGTGACAGGACCCGCCTTAGGGCCAACCCACTCTTTCTTAACAGGAACATCTACCTTCTCGATATTGGTATTGGTAATGGTGAAGCCTGAAGTAACATCGCCTGTGATGGCAACAGTATATTTTGACATGTCAACACCGGTAACCGACGCCTCAGTCACCGTATATGTAATAGGCACACCATCTTTATATTTTGGAAGATTGCTAAAAGTACCTGTCCAGTTACCAGCTGCATCCAGCGTCAGTGTTTTCCCACTGTCGCTACCATTTGCAAGGAGCTTCACGGTAACGGCAGAACCTGTAGGACCAACCCACTTTTTAGTAACAGAAATGGACGTGACCTCAGGTGTATGCGAGTTGGTAATGGTATATCCACTTGTCGCATTACCGGTAATCGTTGGGATATAGCTGGCAATCGTTGGATCTTCCTTTACGGTATAGGTAATTGTCTGACCTGAAGCGTTCTTCTCCTTTAGACCCGTAAAGGAGCCCTGCCAAGAACCATTTTTATCAAGAGTTAACGTCTTGCCTGTATCAACACCGTCGGCAAGAAGACGTACCGTAATAGATGTGGGTCTCAGTCCATCCTGGTTGTCTGCATCATCCCAAACCTTCTTAACAGTAACATCGATAGTCGTGAGAGTCTTTTTATCGACAAATGTTTTAGTTACCGTCTGGTTTGCCGAAGAGAATTCCGTCGAAGTTATTCCTTGATCATCGGCTGTGTCATATCCATTGGGGGCTTTGGTCTCTTTTATCGTATAGTCATCACTCAGCATCTGCTTGAGTTCTGCCTCACCATTGGCGTCGGTTGTCACTTGGCCAACTGATAGTCCAGATCGATTACGAATGACGTCAAAAACGGCACCTGCAAGAGGCTGTCCAGCTTCATCAACCTTCTTGATTTTAATTGTATAGGCATAGCCCTCACCTGTACCTCCTGCAGAAGGAATAGTATAGGAGGCTTTGCTTGTCCTCTGCAGCTCAGTACTATTGAGTGTTGCTTGATTTTCGAACTTCTCACCAGGAAGCGGTGTCCATGGAATTTGGGTCTGATAGCGTACGAGGAATCCCTTATCGGCCGGGATATTGCCCAAATCAAGCTTAAATCCGTCTGCTGTTTCAACAAGCTTCGAAGCGTATTGACTTGTGACGTTAGTCTGGTTTGTGAGCGTTATGTTAACGCCATCTGACTGCCACGTGCCGGAAAACACCTCAAGAGAACCGGGAATGTACTTTATGCCAGGCGTCAGAATCTTATCGTCAAGAGACACGTTGGTGTATCCCTTGCCGTCCTGGTTAACTTTAATCTGCCAAACACCCTTTGTTGTATCGTAGCCCTTTGCCCAGCCAGATTTAATAATGGGTAGCCCTGCTACGGTATGGACAACATAATTGATATTTCCTGCCGAAACAGGTACGCCACTTACCTTTGTATCAATGGGAATCGTCTTGCTTGTTTTATGTACCGTACTGTCAACTTGTGCATTTACGGTAAATTTGCCTGAAATATCTGACTTTCCCTCAACATAACTGGTATAGGTCAGAATATACTTTTTGGTACTGGGATCCAATTTTCCCGTTGCAATCACATTGGAACCATCTTTGATCTCAAAATTGATTGGCGCAGCACCAACAATACCGTCTGGAAGATCAATCGTCGTGGTATCACCTGCATGTACCGCATTATTTGGCAGCTTGTAATTAAAATGTATTTTAAAAGGCTGCCATGGACCAACGGTGACCGGAGTATTCCCACTTGCATCAGTAACCGATGCGCTCGTAACGACATTGGGCAGTTCTGCTGCCTGAGTTTTCATAACTCCCCACGAAAGTGAAAATGACATCGCCGTCGCTAGGGTTAACACAAAACTCAGTAATCTCTTTTTCACGACTCCTCCTTGGTGATTCCCGTGAAAGTACAAAAAACTCAAACAATACAAAAGAGCTGCTAATAATCGGACAGATCCAGCCTCCATTCGGGCTTATCCTATTAAATATACAAGAATACTTAATAAAGAATTATAAAAACACCATCTCCATATAACCCCATTTCAATATGCAAATCATTACAGGTTTCAGTTTTAGGCAAGTTCTTACCCCTACTTCCTTACACAAGATGAATATTTTCTCTCGGAGTATGTACTCTTGTGAATACGAGTATTTGAGACTTTTCATTTATAGGGGGTCCTGTACATCGTCTGGATTACGTTTCTAAAGATGGCCTAGCACCAACATTTAGGACACGATTCAACCAAATCCACCAGTAAACGAGATTCTTCTCGCAATTGCTTTAAACTTTCGGTTTATGGGTGGTTTTTGGAAGCAAAAGGGGGTGCGGACATTTTCTTGGACCACTAGGCCATATAGCCCAGGGCCCTTCTGTACTCGTTCGGACTCAGCCAGCCCAGTGAGCGCTTGATGCGTCCCTCATCATAATACGTGAGATAGGCGTCGAGCTCAGCCATGAAGGTCTCCGGCGAGATGTTCTTCCAGTCGCGGTAGTAGAAGAACTCGTTTTTCAGTCTCCCAAAGAAGCCTTCGCAGGCCGCATTGTCCGGGCTTGAGCCCTTCGCCGACATGCTTCTTCTCAGCCCGCTCTCATTGCATATCGCTATCCACTCAGGCCAGCGGTAGTGTCCGCCACGGTCAGAGTGGATGGTGGTATGAGACCCCGGGCGTCTTTGAGAGAGCGCCTTGGTGAGGCTTGAGTTGGCAAGCTGTTTGCTGGGGTGTCGCCCGATAGACCAGGAGATGCACTTGCCGTCGAAGCAGTCGATTATCGCAGACAGATAGATCTTTGCGCAGGGGAGCCTGAACTCAGTGATGTCGGTGAGCCACAGCTCATCTGGGGCTAAAGCGTGAAAGTTACGGCTGATGAGATTTTTTGGGGCCTTAGAGATCTCACCGACATAGGAGCTCCAGCTGTGCGGACGCTTCTTGTTATAGACGACTTTCAGCCCCTCTTCAGCCATTATGCGCCTTACGACCTTCTCGGAGACGTGTGTACCTTCTCGTTTGAGCCTGGCATGTACGGTTCGGTAGCCCCAGCGCCTCTGGCCTTCTCTAAACACAGATCTCACCTGTGTCCTGAGTCTTTCATACTTGTCTTGACCCAGACGGCTACGGTGGTACTCATAGGAGCTCTTCGATATCTTCAAGAAAGCGATGATTAAGCGGAGGGGCAGCCCTGTCGCCTGCCTCAATCTCTCGCCGAGCCCGCACTTGCTCCTGTTCGAGATCAAAGCCGGGTCCCACCCGACCGCTTTTAGGTCGGCCAACACCGCCCTTAGAAGCAAATTTTCTATCTGGTCAGGACTAAGGCCGGCAAGCGGCCCTGACTTCGGAGGATCGTAGGGGCTCGCTGACATGAGATACTCCTTTTCACCTGAGGGTTTTGCGCTCTTCTGTATTCTAGCGCACTGACTTTTTCTCAAGGCGCCGGTATAGCTGTGCGGGAGACCCTTGTAGATCCAGTCCTTCGCTGCGTTGTAGTTAACTTTGGCAAAGGCTGCTGCTCCTTTGATACTCATCCCGTCTTCTCTTGCAAGTAAAAACAGCTCTACGTTCTCTTTGCTATACATGCGAACTCCAATCCGACCGCCCTTGACGGTCCAACTTTTCGTCCGCACCCCTTTTGAGTCGTTCTACACTTTATGAGTTGATTCATGTCTATATGGATATTCCGAAGATGAGTTAATTATCTTCTAATACGTAAATTCAATGCAATTGAGAATGATATGAGGTTGAAGGCCTGAAAGAATCACCAAGTAGAACTCGACTACCTCATCAGTCCGGATGATGAGATTCTGAGAAACTGCAACGATTTCTTGGAGGTTTGGAGAGTAAAGAATTATGGGCCTTGGGACTGTTTCCAAACATCGTTGATATGACGTCCGACAAGCTTGCAGGTCAGGTGAGGGAGCTCTACTCGCCTCATCCGATTGAAGAATACGAGATTGAGAAGATAGATAGGTCTGCTGCTACGGTTGCTCTTGCAAGGATAAGGCTCTGTTTCCAAAGTAGATCGCGGACAACGCGCTCGGGAGGGAGTTCCCGCCGCGCATGCTCGACAAAATCGAGAGGCTCCTTGAACTGCTTGCCGAGCCCGACCCTCAAGGGCAATGATCACGATCTGTAGGCTATAAACACATGGCCATGTAGAGCGGTAAATACGTCAGGTTTCCCTTGCGGACAAGGTTCTTTGTGTACACAATGAGGCGCTCGTTGACCTTCACGTCGTATTTCTCGGTGAAGTAGTCGAATGACTTGTGACTCTTGTATCCGGATGATTTCACCTCAATGGGGCAAAGGCGCTTGCCACGAACGATCAGGAAGTCGACTTCGTAAGCATTCTCCTTTTTCGACCCGGCCGAGCGGTAGCTGAACCTGTGGAAATAGAGCCCGTGGCCGTTCGCAGCAAGTGCTTGTGCGACGGCGTTTTCGACCACCATGCCCTCGTTGATACCGAGTCGATCCGTGACGAGAGCCTTGTACAACTCGTCGCCGGTCTGGGGGTCGCCCCGCATCATCTGGGTCACAAGTAGTCCGGTATCGCCCAGGTACGCCTTGAAGTCGTCTCGGTTCTCGTACAGGCCAAGTGCCACCTCGGGGGCGGTCACGTTACAGCAGATGTTGACCATCATCGATTCACGGAGAAAAGAGACCGACCTCGACAAACTTCTGGCCCGTGCAGCCTCATCGATGGTTGCGAACTGGAAGCGCGCGTTATGGTGAGAAAGCTGGCTGGGAATAGACTTGAAGACCTCCGCGACGCGGTCTCCCTCATCTTCATCGTGTTTGCCCAGATCCTCCTCGTAGAGATCGAGGATCGTCCGCTTAATCCTATCGATGCCGGCGAAGTCGTCGCCGTGGACGAGAAGCTCTACCGCCTGCGGCATGCCGCCGACGGCCATGTAGGTGCGGAAGTCACGCATGATGCGGCGGTGGATGGCGTCGGGCAGGGCCTTGCGCGATTCGAACGCCTCCCGGATTGCCGGCACGGTTACTTCGTCGTTTGTAGCCCAGAGGAATTCCTCGAAATCCATGGGATACATTTTCGTCCGCTCTTCCTCCGAAGGTATGAGGATGTCCTTCACGTTCTTGCGTATCGAGATGAGCGAACCAGTCTCGATGTAGTGGTAGCGCCCGTCTCTCACGAGGACCTTGATAGCCTGGCGGGCCGGCGGATAGAGCTGAACCTCGTCGAATATGATGACGGCGTCGCCCTTGGGCAGACTCTTCCCCTTCAACAGAAACAAGTTTCGAAAGAACGTGTCGAGATTACCAATGTTGCCAAAGTTCTCGCGTACGTCGATTCCGTCGAGTGAGAAGTCAATGAGCAGATAGTCGGCATAGTTCTCCTGCGCAAATCGCTCTGCAACGGTACTCTTCCCGATGCGCCGTGCGCCCTCAATCAGTAGCGCTGTCCTACCATTGGAGACCTTTTTCCATTCTGCAATTCTGTCGTACGCCTTACGCTTGAAGAAAGTGGACATTGCCCCTCATTTGCCGAAATCGATAAATGTTAATATCTATTATTGCACGAAAACTGAAAATGTATATAGAGGTTTGTGTACGAAAAGGAAAAATTTAAGATCTTCGACAGCCTTACCAGCAACCGATAGAGACACCTGTGTGTAGGTGTATCCCTCGTCGACTCTTCGTGCAATGAAGTCGCCTTCCAATTTTCCAATCTACCCGACACTCATGCGATAGTCCTTCGACATCAGGTACGTAAACACTACGTTCTCAAGAAGTGGACCATAATCCATCGTTGCATTGACATTGCGGGCAAAGTAATTTCCTATGTCGGCGAGATAGTACTTTTCGCCACCTTGCAGTGAACGTTTTGACTTCATTTCAAAGCGGTCACAGTGGTAGAGCAGCTTTGCATTTACCAGAAGTTTGATATAACTTGCGAGCGTCTCGCGCTTGATGAGGACTCCCTGCGTGTTGCGCAGGTACCCCGCGATGCCGGTCAGGTTCGTTGGCGCTGCAAAGTTATTAATGATGTAGCTCATCACCTTTTTAAAGATGGACCGGTTGCGTATTTTGTGGCGCGAGCGGATGTCCTTGTCGATAATCTTGCCGACAATTTCCTCAGCGACCGTCTGCATGAGACAAGAATTTCGGATACACGAACCAATAGATGGGCTTCTCGCCCCACCAAGGCTCTCTTGTTTTAATGCGTTTCCAAAGCTACTATGGTTTTAACAATCTGCCGGAGCCTTTGGCAAGCGCTGGTGCGAGAAGGGATTAGGTGCATGAAGAACTAGCGATACTCATAAACCCGAATTCACGTAACGTCGCCGACGGCTATCACGGGTGCAGCATCGCTTATTCATGTCTCAACACACCAAATAACGATATCTTTGCAGTTAGATATATTCAAAGTTAAATACAGTTGAAGCTTATAATTTGCATGCTGCTCCGCATAGCCTTCGGCAGAACCGAGGTAACATGCAGCTTAATCTATCGAATATTGAATATTCTTATCCGTTGGCAGCTGAACCTACTATACGCAATGTGACCGCTACGCTTCCTGCGGGCTGGACTGGTTTT
>ERZ772945.2551-NODE-2551-length-11002-cov-2.906184_pt1 | contig 11002 bp, 12 predicted proteins | sample MGYA00511681_ERZ772945 | MGnify/ENA primary metagenome ERZ772945 (study PRJEB29015, sample SAMEA2737943) | human oral metagenome | biome: human oral; feature: human-associated habitat; material: dental | place: China | collected 2143 ... | reverse complement strand
TGTAGAGCCGCTTGCCATCACCGCTTCACAACTGTCACAGCATTATGCCGACTGGGTTATCCTGTCGGATTTAACCATGACAGATGCCTCTGCGGGTCAGGATGCAACGGGTAATGTGCGGTTGCTCAATGCGTTTAACCAGCATGGTTATCAGGCACCGGCAGCCGGAGACAAGGTAAATGCAAGCGGAATAGTCTCCTCTTCGGTTGCTGACGGCGACTTTCTGAGCCTTGCAGGGAACGTTGCCACCCCGAGAAGTTACAATCCCGCAACCCATTTTTCACATGTTTATTCCTTTATGACACCCGCACACCCCAATGCCATCAACACCCCCGGCCTGCCGAAAACGGCGCGGGGCATCGTTTATGATATTGCAGGAAGACGTGTGGTTGCAGGGGCGGGCCGCCTGCCCCGGGGGATTTATATCACAGGCGGACGTAAAATAGTAGTTAAATAAGAATATTTACCGATATGAAGAAGTTTCTTATATTATTTTCTGCACTCTTGATTATAGCAGGGGCAGATGCGCAGGATACCCGCAAACTCAGGAGCATAAGTCTTACAACAGGAGTAAATGTAAACTTTGAGAAGAACGAAACTGACAGTGTTGTCTTCATTCTCAATGATGCCGGCGACACGCTTGGCGTAAAGGTTTATTGCAACAGTGCAAAGGGCGAAAAGGATTTCCTGCGTCGTTATGTCACGGGAATGGCCTGGTGGGATGCTTCCCCCGGCGTTAATCCCGCAGGAAACATCAACAGGAATACTGCCGCCGACCTGAAAAAGAACCCCCAGGGATGGCGTCTGGAGTTCCCACGCTTCTATCAGGGAACAGACAAGACATTTGAGGTTACCCATTCAACAGCCGATTACGGCATTACATATTCACTGGAATGGGACGGAACCCTGAAGGCAAACCGCTGGACCTGCTACGAGCTTTACGCCGGAAATATGAAGAAGAATGTAAAGCGTGGAAGCGATTTCAGAGAAGACACTGCTATACCTGCCGCCTGCCGCTCGACACTTGACGACTACAGAGGCTCCGGTTACAGCCGCGGACATCTGTGCCCTTCGAGCGATCGTCTGTGCTCGAAGGAGCAGAACTCGCAAACATTCTTCCTCTCGAACATGCAGCCACAGCTGCAAAGTCATAACGGAGGCATCTGGTCCAACCTCGAAAGCAAGGTGCGGAGCTGGGCCGGACATTACGATACACTGTATGTAGTGAAGGCCGCCACTATTGATGCCGCCAATATTATGACACATACTCCGTCAGGACTTATTGTCCCCAAATATTTCTACATGGCCCTTCTGGGCTATACAAAGGCTACGAACAGCTATCAGGCCGTAGGTATATGGTCGCCCCATGCCGGTGGCAGCACAACTGAATATATTCCGGTTAAGGAACTGGAGAAGCGTACGGGAATCGACTTCTTCTGTAATCTGCCCGACGAAATAGAAAAGAAGGTGGAAGCAGCCTTTGAACCCGGCCGTTGGAATTAGCCGGATATTCTCACAGCTCCTTGTGTTTCACGATACAGAGTCCAGGGAGCCTTCTTATTCTAGGTCAGAAAAATATGAAGACCCCCTTTGCCTGCCTGCGATATTGCCCCATTGTGAACGAAGAACATATCCGAGACAGAAACCTTCAGAACGCCCTTTATCTATTGACATAGTGCAGGTTCTGTCCATGCAGACAGTAGTGTAATTACTTTACTTGGTTTATTCGATAAAGGCATCCTTCCCGTAAAAGGTAAGGATGCCCGTTTTTTTATAAGCATCCCCTTTCCAGATATCCTCTTGCTTCAAAGAGGTTCTCATCTTCCTTTAATGGGGGTTTTCTCTTCCTTTACTCCGATGAAGCGGCCGGCTTCTTAATGTACGGTTAGTAAATCTTTAATGTTTGGAGAAGTTTTTTCTTGAAATTCAACCTGAGTTCCTCTCGTATCCCGTCCGCATATCCCTGTCTGACGTAGATATATCTGTCTGGTTCTGGTTTGGTTTGGCCCATGCTGCCAGTTTAAGCTGAAGACGAGCATGGTTGAAATAATCCCTTTTACAGGTTGCACATAATGTAAAGGGCAGGACAACATACTTGTTGTCCTGCCCTTTACATTATGTCTTTAAGCTGAACCAAGCAATAGCCCGGTCCTGATGTTCACAACTTATTTTACGTAAATTACAGCCAGACGGTTAGAAGTAACGCCCTTGACGCCCTCACCAGTAACCTTGTCAGCAATAACACCGCGCTTCTTGAGATAGTTGGCAACAACATCGGCACGAGCCTGTGACAGACGGTCATTGAATGCCTTTGGACCTTCCGGCGAAGCGGTACCTACAATCTCAACATGACTTCCTGCAGCAATCTTGTCAAGAATCTTCTTGTTGGCTGCAGTCAGAATCGACTTGCTCTGCTGGAATGTAATGAAGTAGAGATTCTCACAGCTGATAGACTTTTGCTCAACTTTCTCTGTAGGAACTTCCTTAACAACCTCAACTTCTTTAACAACTTCCTTGGGTTTGGCAGCCAGCTGAGTACGAAGATCGTTGATCTGCTCATTCAGTTCATCGAGGCTAAGCTTCTTGAAGTTGTGTGTACCATTGCTGGTGAGGAACTTATAGTTCAAACCAAGGAATAAACCGACCTGAGCGGCACGGCGGTCAAAGTGGATAGCGTCGCCGGGACCATTTGTAATGTTCCAGTAAACAGCTGGCTCAACGTAAAGCTGCCATGCCTTCTTTGCACCAAGATTCCATGCGAAGTCGAGACCTGTCTTTGCTGTCAACTCATCATCATCACCAGAATTGATAGAGTTACGAAGAATTTTATCACCGTAAAGAAAACAGTAACCAATACCTGCCTCAGCAATTACTTCAAACGTTTTCTTCTCATTATAGTTGAGGAAAAGGTTTGTAAGATTGACGGTTCCGTTAAGACCTACATTTATAATCTTTGCAAAAGTCTTGGCGTGGAGGAAAGTCCCGCGACGTGTGTCAACGCAGAATCCGTTATCACCAAAGTCTACTAAACCTTCAAGATTTGCACCAAACACAGGAGAAAAGTTCTTACCGAACTTAATACCTGCTGTGGGATTGAGAGGGAAAACATGGTCAAAGGTCATTGGAGTGGTAGCACCACCTTTAACACCTAAATACCAGTTGTCTAAAAATTTTGCCTTTTGAAGACCTTCTTGCGCACTTGCGCCGTTAATGCCAGCGGCAAATAACGTGATAGCTAATAAAAGCTTTTTCATAATTTGTATTATAAAAATGTTATAAAAAAATAATATCGAATTGCCAATTGAAACTTTTACGGCTGCAAAATTAAGTTGTTTTTTTTAATAAACAAATTTTTTTATGGAAATAACACATAAATTATGCTATTAGGCTCATTTTCTTGATTTTAAATAACGATTTCAAATAAATATGCTATCTTTGCGCTCAATATAAGCTTATTTCTGTTGTGTTGATAACATATGCAAAGGCTTTCTTTTGAGAATATTTGAAACGATAAAAGAAATATGTTGGAAAAGGATAGCAAGATTTTTGTAGCGGGGCATCACGGTTTGGTTGGTTCTGCCATTTGGAATAATCTTAAAAATAGAGGTTATAATAACTTAGTCGGGCGTTCGCATGCTGAACTCGATTTGACAGATCAGCTTGCAGTAAAACAGTTTTTTGATGAAGAACAGCCAGATGCCGTTATCCTGGCAGCGGCTTTTGTGGGTGGAATCATGGCTAACTCGCTTTACAGGGCTGATTTCATCATGCAAAACATGAAAATGCAATGTAATGTTATTGAGCAAAGCTACCTACATAAGGTTAAGAAATTGCTCTTTCTGGGTTCTACTTGCATCTATCCAAAGAACGCCCCACAACCAATGAAAGAAGATGCTTTGCTGACTTCTCCATTGGAATATACAAATGAAGAGTATGCCATAGCAAAAATTGCCGGTTTAAAGATGTGCGAAAGCTATAATCTTCAATATGGTACAGACTATATTGCCGTGATGCCGACAAACCTCTATGGCCCCAACGACAACTTCCATCTTGAGAACAGTCATGTCCTGCCGGCGATGATGCGTAAGATATATTTGGCCAAACTTATTCATGATAATAATTGGGATGCTATTCGAGTTGATATGGATAAGCGTCCCATTAATCCTACATCGAAATTGGCTTCGCAAATAGGAGAAAGGAACGTTGACGGCAAGGAGCCGGAGGAACGTATTCTCAAGGCACTCGCATTCTATGGTATAGACAATAATAAGGTGACATTATGGGGTGACGGTTCTCCGCTTAGGGAGTTCCTTTGGTCGGAGGATATGGCCGACGCTTCAGTGTATTTATTGCTGAATATTGATTTTAAGGATATAATTGGTATAGATAAATACTCTTCTGTTTTTTATGGAGCGAAGACAGATGGTGAGGTAAACCGTAATAATTCAGAGGGTCGGGGCGGTGCAATTCCTAACCTGGGCGAAATCAGAAATTGTCATATCAATATCGGAACAGGCAAGGAACTTACTATCAAATCTCTTGCAAAATTGGTTGTAAAAACGGTAGGCTTTGAAGGAGAATTGTGTTGGGATACAACGAAACCTAACGGAACGCCCCGTAAGCTTATTGATGTAAGCAAGCTCCACAGTCTGGGATGGCAACACAAAATTGAAATAGAGGACGGTGTTGAGAAACTTTACGAGTGGTATCGCAATTCATTAAAACAATAATTTTAAACGTCCCCTTATATAATAAAGGTGTATAAGGGTCAGGAAACTATGAATAAAATAGCATTAATTACAGGTATTACCGGACAGGACGGCAGCTATCTGGCCGAGTTTTTATTGGAGAAAGGATATGATGTACACGGCATTATTCGTCGTTCATCGGTTGATTATCGTGAGCGAATAGCGCATATTGAAGGGCAGCCTAAGTTCCATCTTCATTATGCTGACCTTGGCGACTCGATGTCAATCCTCAATGTAGTCAGCAAGGTCAGGCCTACAGAGATTTATAATCTCGCTGCGCAGAGCCATGTACAAGTAAGTTTCGATTCTCCCGAATTTACGGCAGATGTCGATGCTGTAGGCGTATTGCGCATTCTTGAAGCGGTTAGAATATGCGGCCTTACTGAAAGTTGCCGCATTTACCAGGCTTCTACGTCTGAACTTTATGGTCGCGTTGAGGAAGTACCGCAGAACGAAAACACCCCTTTCCACCCTTACAGCCCCTATGCTGTAGCCAAGCAGTATGGTTTCTGGATAGTGAAGGAGTATCGCGATGCCTACAATATGTTTGCATGTAATGGCATTCTTTTCAATCACGAAAGCGAGCGAAGAGGCGAAACTTTCGTCACACGTAAGATTACCCTTGCCGCTGCACGCATTAAGCAGGGAACGCAGGACAAGCTATATTTAGGCAACCTCTCCAGTCTTCGCGACTGGGGTTATGCTCGCGATTATGTAGAATGTATGTGGCTTATCCTGCAAAACAAGCGGCCTGATGACTTTGTAATCGCCACGGGTAAACAGCATTCTGTGCGCGAGTTTGCAACGCTGGCGTTCCATTATGTGGGTATTGACCTGCGTTGGGAAGGTGAAGGTGCTGATGAAAAGGGTATTGACACGGCTACCGGACGTGTGCTTGTCGAGGTAAGTCCCGACTTTTACCGTCCCACCGACGTGGTAAATCTCTGGGGAGACCCTACAAAAGCCAAAGCCGAACTGGGATGGAACCCCAACTCTACAAGCTTTGAGGCATTAGTAAAATTGATGGTTGATTCAGACATGAAGAAAGTAGCTGCCGACGATGCTGCTGCCAAAGTGCGTGTAAATCTTGAGGAATACCTCGAAAAAGGTATTGTAAAGTAGTATATTTGAGGTCTTATTCTGTTCTTGGGTTTTAGTAAAGAAAATAGGATAAGACCCATTATATATAATAAGGTGTACGCTTTCCCCTGGTTGGGAAAGCGTTTCCTGTTTTATAACAGATCGAGGTCTTCAGACGTAGTCTCTATAATCGCTGCAGCAATACTGTCTGCACTCTGCACAATACTGCATAAAGGGTATTTCTGTCGGGCTATATCGTAGTTGCGTTGGTCCTCATACGAGTTCATATTTATTCCCCATGCTCCCATGTGCCACCTTATGGCAAGCATTTCATCATCATGTAATTCCAGTCCGCTACAAAGCAACATGATGACCGATTTTTCTCCATGTCCCATAGGAAAATCCTTGTACGAAACACTGTACCCTTCGCTGTCTTCCCACTGTCCCAGCTTATTCTTGCGCCTTTTAACCGTACGTTTGTAAATATCTGTTTTGCAAACATCATGTAAAAGTGTAGTAATGATAATGCTTTCACGTTTCACTTCGTTCATCGCCGACGGGTCAAGCGTTTTCATTCCTTCCCAAATCATAAGTCCTGTTTTGCATACATTAAGACTATGCTGGCAAAGACCGCCTTGTTTATTCAGATGATGTCCCGCTGAAGCAGGGGCTTCGAAGAATCCGTCTTTTTCCAAATCTTCTATCACATATTCCATACCTTCGCGCCCTGTTGAGCGTAAAAGCTCTTCAAATTCCTGCTGATTCTTTTTGATGTCCATTGTTATTTTTCTGGTTCTGTTTTATCTGCAAAGATACTTATTGCAATGTTAATCTGCCCTAATGGGTTAAAACTTTTTTCCTATATATAGGTTTCATTCAATATATTTTCGTAATTTTGCACCCGAAATAGTCCGTTGAGGCTCGTATAAGTGGTGACAACAGGTCATCCGCCTTACGGAGAAACAGTTTATTAGTTAATAAAATGTACGCAATTGTAGAAATTAACGGTCAGCAGTTCAAGGCTGAAGCAGGCAAGAAGCTTTTTGTACATCACATGAAAGATGTTGAAGCCGGCAAGACCGTTGAGTTTAACAAGGTTCTGCTTGTTGACAAAGAGGGAGCTGTAACCGTTGGTGCACCTGTTGTAGAAGGTGCAAAAGTAGTAGTAGAAGTGGTGAATCCGCTCGTTAAAGGCGACAAGGTTGTTGTCTTCAAAATGAAGCGTCGCAAGGGTTATCGTGTAAAAAACGGTCATCGTGCACAGTTCACCGAAATTGAAGTTAAATCAGTAAACGCTTAAAACAAGGAGGTAATCAAATGGCTCACAAGAAAGGACAAACGAGTTCAAGAAACGGACGTGAATCAGCATCTCAGCGTTTAGGTGTAAAGATTTGGGGAGGTCAGAAGATTGTTGCCGGCAATATTATTGTCCGTCAGCGCGGTAACAAGCACTTCCCGGGGGAGAATGTAGCTCAGGGTAAGGACGATACTTTGTATGCTCTTGCAGACGGTATTGTTTACTTCCACAGAGGAGCGCGTGACAAGAGCACCGTATCGGTGTTGTCTCCTGAAGTTTACGCCGAAAAGACTAAAAAGGCTGAGGCGTAGCAAATAACAACAAAACTTATTCCAAACAAACATAGAAGCCTGTTCTCTACATTGGGAACAGGCTTTCTACGTTATGTAATATCTATGTCTTCGTTGTCTTATCTCCATACACGACTATAGTTTTTAGGGTAAATTATGGTATTAACGGTGTTTCGTTTACAATTGTTTTTCTATAAGTCATTTCTTTTGCCTTGATAAAAAAAGGCTACGAATCATTATGTCTCAAACAATAAAAGCGTGTCTTAAACGACTCTGTCTATCTTATTCTTCAATGAAAATATTTTGGGCATATATTTGATCATTATATATGTTTTTTAGTATTTACCATATTATCTTTATGAATTATGATTATCTTTGTCTTGTATTAAAGCTTACAAACTTATGGAAATGAAGAATATTAATGATACCATTAGGCGTCAAGACAGGTTGTTAGACAACGACCGTGCCATCGAACTTCTGCGCAAAAGTGAATATGGAGTGCTCAGCATGGTGTCGGAAGGTGAGGGCTATGGCATCCCCGTCAACTATGTTTGGGATGGTAAAACCAGCATCTATATTCACTGTGCACCCGAAGGCCGTAAGTTAAAGGCTATCCGAGAAAATCCTAATGTGTCATTGTGTGTGATAGGACGTGTTCATCTGTTGCCTAAAAACTTTACAACAGAATATGAGAGTGCCATCTTCTTTGGCAAGGCAAGGGTCGATCTTTCTGACGATGAGAAAATGGCCGCGTTGCATCTTCTCATCGACAAACTTTCGCCCGAGTTTAAAGAGCTTGGCGATATTTATGCACATAAAAGTTTTCACCGGGTTGAGATTATCCGTGTAGACCTCTCAACTTTCAGCGGAAAGCGTAAAAAACTTAAGAAGGCTCCCGTTTATTAAACGGGGCTTTCTACTTCTCGATATTCTATCTTAACCCTTTTGTTCAATGCTTAAATGTTAAAGAAACTGTTTGTATTATGGGCTTTTCTTATCGTGTTTATTGGAGCAAAGGCCCAGACACTGCATGAGTTTGCGAAGACACCGCAGGGCCTTCCACTCATGGCACCTTGCACTTCCTGTCAAAATTATTGTGCCTCACTGTCGTTTTCGCCTGATAAAAAGCAGGTATTGGTGTTACAAAGAACGGCAGGAAAGGACGGGAAAATTGGCGAAAAGGGTCTGATGTCGCTATATCAAAAGGGTGACACTGTGCCGTTATGGACCGAGCCATGCAAGGTACAAACTACCCTTTCAGTGGGTAGTTCGGTGCTTAGTATTCCCCTAAGGTTCCAGACCGCATCACGCCCTACGGCATTTTAATGCCTAACGGTTCAAAATATACCATGCTGGGAATGGACGGAACCACCAAAAAATGGGAACAAAAACTCTATCCTGTCGCCGTCTTCGACTCGTTAGATGTCATTGTTGGCTACGCATCGGTAATGTCGAATAAGCTGATGGGCATCCGCTTAAGCACGGGAAAGAAACTTTGGGAGGCCAAATCGCCGCACTCCTTATGCAATGGTTGGGAGCGAATGACGATGGCAGACGACTCGCTGATGGTAGTCGTGAACGACCGTGTAGACTTTATTCATCCGCTCACGGGCTTTCAGGGGCAGTTTAAGGTGCACACAGGGCTGCCGCGAACAGGCAAGAATCTGCTTACGGCTTTTGCCGCAGGGATTGCTTTGGGTGCCGTAGCGGCAACGGTAGGCTATAATCCTTATATTGTCCCGGGCATTAGTAGTAGTACTATTACCACCACATCGTCGCCGGCTTTATACGATAACGGGTGGTGCTTTGTGTCGGATCGTGACAGCATTTATTGTCTTTCCACGACAGGAAAAGCCATATGGAGCCGTGCCCTTCCCAAGCGCGAGGCCGGCAATGCAGCACTTAAAGTGCAGGGCGATACGCTGATTATGCTGAACTATGCTTTTGGTTTACAGGACGATCGCCTGATGAAAGCCGTAGGCCGTCCGTTTGTAGCGGCCTTCAATAAGGCAACAGGCGAGCAGCTTTACCTGCGTTATCTGACGGAGGATACGAAAGCAATGGTCGAGGGTTCGCACATAGGCGCGTCGTCTGCCTTTCTGATGGTGGCCGACCGTATGGCGTATAAACCTTTCGCCGACAGCACCATGACGGTGCGTCCGTGGAACACAAAGGCCTACGGCGAGCTTGAATGGCTGCCCGGCGACACCGTTTACACCTTCCGTCAAAACGATGAAGACCTTACGCCGCTGTTCTCAAACGATTCGGTTTGCGTCGTGCAGACATCCAAAGGCCTGCTGAAAGTGGTAGACCGTCAGCTGAATATTATTGACGATTATCAGGCCAGGAACCTTTATTTTAAGTTTATTCCCTGCGGCCCCTGCTTGGTAGTGTATAACAAAATAGTGGGAAAGGACAGCGATTACTGGATTATTCGCCGTGACGGTACGGGCGTAGCCCACATTGATGTGCCCGTCAACAAGATGCTTTCCCGTGACAACACACTGTACATTCTGTCGTCGGATAAAATATTTACCGTTGACACCACCCGCCTTTAACCTTCAAAACGTATTACCTTATGAGAAAAATCTTGTCAATCCTCCTGTATATTGCATTCTCCGTTGCATCAAATGCCCAGGACGTTTTCGAAAGAGCCGGGCACTCTTATCACCCACGAAGCACATACTGGAACCATATAAAGCCCGGCTTCGTGCCCATTCGCAGCGGCTATGCCGGGCAGGACGACCGTGGGAAGAACGTGCGATGGCCGCGTAACCGTTCTTTTTATCTGATGCTCGGCTACGAGTTTTGACGCCGCTTGCCGACGGAAGGCAGGGCACAGAACGCAAACGGGGGAGGCACACATCGGTGTGCTTCCCCCGCTATTTTATCAGTTAACGTTTAACTTAACGCTTATCCTATTTCTATCTGATGTTGTGGTTCAGCCTGCTTTTTCTCGAGTTTGGGCAGGTTAATCTGCAGAACGCCGTTTTCAACCTTGGCTGAAATCTTGTCGCGGTCAACGTCATCGGGCAGGGCATAGCTCTGTTCGTAGTTGCTGTAATTGAACTCACGGCGCAGATAATGCTCCTTTTTATTCTCGTCTTTATGCTCAAACTTGGCCTCAATCTTTACGCAAAGGTTGCCGTCGTTGTCGATATCTATGCGGCAATACTCCTTTTTCAGTCCGGGAGCAGCCACTTCCATCTCGTAACTTTTATCAGTTTCCTTTACATTTACAGCCGGAGCGGTAGCATTCAAACGTGGCATCCACTCGGTATCAAAGAAGTCATCAAACAAGTTCGACATCCAATTGTTGTTTCTTTTAGCTAACATCATATTAATTACCTCCTGATATTCTATCTTATATTTTATGGGTTTAAAGTTTGAATAATCCAAGCTTCGTGAGCTTCTCAAATTCATTTTTCATATTTACAAAGTGCGTGCCGTAGCAGTTTTATGGTATTAGACATGTCATTGTGACATTACTCAGTGCCAATGTGGCACAATAAAATATTTTTGTATCATGCCTTTACCAGCGGGTTGTATGTCGTGATGTTTTTGTGAATATTACGTATGGCCGAAAT
>ERZ772945.2547-NODE-2547-length-11025-cov-5.517229_pt1 | contig 11025 bp, 9 predicted proteins | sample MGYA00511681_ERZ772945 | MGnify/ENA primary metagenome ERZ772945 (study PRJEB29015, sample SAMEA2737943) | human oral metagenome | biome: human oral; feature: human-associated habitat; material: dental | place: China | collected 2143 ... | reverse complement strand
GCGGAACACGTTGAAATCATGAATTTCACAAGGCAATTAAAAGGACGTAGAGATAGCAAATACTTAGGCGGACGACCTGATAAGAAAGCTATCGTTACAGAATGGCGCAAAAATAACCCTTGGGGCAAGAAAATTGATTGTGAACGTGAAACAGGTTTATCACGTCCTACGGTTTTGAAATACTGGAATGTTGAAACAGACGAATAAAAACTACTCAAATCAATTTTAAGCTCTCAAACGCTTATCAGTTGTTTTAAAAAACGACACAAAAAAAGCAAGATCATTTGACCTTGCTTTTTTGTTTAGATACAGTTGATACAAAACAGCTAACCCCTTGTAGCCCTAAGATTGATACAGAAAATACACTTTTTCTTTAAAAACAACTGTATTTTTTTAACTAGAAAGGCGCAAACCCTTGATATTACTGCGTTTGTGAGGTGCTGAGAGGACGATTCTGACGCATTTAAAATCTACAACATGGGTTATCTATCGCAATAAACCCTTACAACCGCAAGGGGTTGAGCCTATTTTATATAGTTTATACACTTTGCTCAAATTTTGAAAACCCTTGGGAGAGTAAGAACTTTGCATCCTAATATGAAAGTGTATAAATTTATCTACCTTTTTTGCAAAACTTGAATATTAAAGTAGATAAACTATATAAATGCTACCCTACGAGTTTATAAGCATACGAACGTCTGAACTCGTCCACTCTATTGTGGCCCAAGGCTTGCGAGGTCTTCAGTTCAGCAAACTTATCCAAGACGTGACCGCGTAAGTCTTTTCTAAGAAACGTCTTTTGCTTACGTGGTAGATCAAGAATATTGCGTTCGTAGTGCTTATATACGCGACGTGCGTATTCAGCTCTATGCGAGTGTTCGTCCAGCTTCTTCGGTACAGCGTAAGTCTGTACTTCGTTGTGACGATTATTAAAAACGTAGAAGTCTCCAGCTTGCCGAAACAGCGAAATAATAAGCTGTTCTTCCTCTTCATTCGCTACTATAGGGCTTCTTCGCACTCGTCCGCCTTTTCCTTTTGTAACAAAATAGTAAAAGCCGTCTTCGTCGCGTTCGGGAGATAGCGCAGTACCGCGGATTGACTGCATTTCTGACTTGCGCAAACCTGTTGCCCCACCGACCATGGCAAAAAAATCGTGCTTAACTTGCGAAATATGTTTGTCGCTTTCCACGTCGTGACGTGAACGCTTAATATCCGCGCGTTGACGCGGTTTTGTTGGGATAAACGCGGTTGTAGGCAGATCAAAAACCTTTCCCAAGTGCGTTTTATAGGTTGTTAACGTCCATGCGGACAAATCTTTGTCCACGCAACTTTGCAAATATCTATCCGCGTATTTCAGAATCGATTCTAAACTGTCTAAATCGTCTCCCTTGCTTCTTTCTGCGACGAATTGGGAAAACCTGCGCCACACCGCCGAAACGTCTCTAAACGTCTTCTGCGACGTTATGTAACGATATATATCCCCCTCTTTTTTGCCGAGGTGTCTCGATTTGCCTTTTCCAGCTTGCCATTTTTGTTTGATTACAGCGTCTCCTAGCTCCTGGACCCACTCTTTGCGGGCCTCTTCACTTGTTTTCAGATTGTCTTTCTTTTGCTCTTCTTGCGCTTTCTTTTGCTGCTCTCGCGCTTTGCGCGCTAAACGACGCTCTTTGTACGATTTTTTAGACATAAAAACCCTCTTTCTATATTTATTTTTTCTGCTTTTATCAAAGCTATGTACTAGCTTATCGTTAAGAGAACCGACGAGAACGATCCGCAAATTTCTCGTACTGTCAGAATACCTCGTGCGTTCGAGGATACAACTTTAATTTGTCCAAGCAGATGGACCACTGGTATGATGTCCAATGACGCCTTTGAGTTTACTTCTCCAAGGAATCTATAAAAGAAGTGTCATATAAAGCTATGACAAGACTTTGTCGCGTATTGCGACGGCACACAATACGAACTATCTTCGTATTGTCTTTCTATTCTCTTTCCAAAGATTTGGATACGAATTAAATTTGTAAGACTTTAATTCTGGATACTTTTCTTCAAATTCCTCAAACAAGGCAACTGCGTGATCTAGCTTTGACTCCGACGAGCTTTCTACTGTTTCAACACTTGAGCTTGAATCTGTAGAGCTGTCATCTGCTACATTTTGGTTAGAACAACTTGCCAAAAAGACGGACAACACAACTGTTGCTGCAGACAAAATAATCTTTTTCATAAAACTTCCCCATTTTTTATTTTTTCCTATGTAGTAATTTTACTAAATACGGGAAGCGTTTGCAATGAAAAACGAGGTTACTTCCAGAATTGCCACCACTTTTTGTGCTCTAAAAGCAAGGTTTTTTCTTTGTTTTCTCGCGACAAATCCAGAGTTAATATCTGTTGATTCTTCAATAACTCTTGCAAGTTCGCGATTTGTTCGTTTTTTTCTTTAAGTTCCGATTGTAACACAAGTAAGACATTTGCGTCACTTTCGTGTTGCGTATTTTCTGTATTTTCTTCGCTAAGCAATACATTTCTTACATACTCAGAAAGTTTCATTTTACTAGCTTTTGCACGTTTTTCTAATTCTTTTTTCTCTTCGTCTGTAATACGTACGTTTAGACTTTTATGTTTTCCTTGCGTCACGTTGTATCTCCTTTGTAATTCTTTTTCTTTACAATTTTATCACAAATTTTAGTTGATTTTTAACTACAATCGATTTTAAGCTCATATTTCCTTATCAATAGTTATAGAAAATGACATTGAAGGGTCTGGTAGGGGTAACATACCACCTCCATCCCAAAGTGCTCAAAACGCGTCCTAGAGTGTTTAAAATCGACGCAAAAATTGAAAGCCTATTTTGTAACAAAAAAAGACGGAGTCCCGTCTTTCACATTTTGACAAAATAATATTTTTATATTATCCTTTATCATCTATTTTTTCAAGCAAGATAGCCTTCTGAAAAGCCATCTCTGCTTGTGTTTCTGGACTTGTCGTATTCTTGTAGTTAGGGTCAGACCAATTTGGATCATTACCTTTTTTCTTAGTTTTTTTAGGTTCGGCTTGCCCTTGATAAGGTAAAGATGTGTCTCTTTCAAAAGTAAAAACGTATTCTTTCACGGGATTTCCGCGGGTTTTTTCCTTGATAACATCACATTTCAAATTTTTAAAATAGTTGCCAAGCTCCTTGACGATTGGATTTACAACACGACGTGTTACTTCTCCGCTTGTATATTTTCGTGGGACATCTAATACAGCACGCAATCGTTCGATACTAAATGTTACCTTACCCTTAGTGCGCCACTGTTTTAAATGACGATACATTTGTTTTGCGTATGTGCTTTTTATCTTAACGAACTCTTCCAGCTCATAAAAAGTGAATTCTCCTTCTTTTAAGATGACATTAACGAACGATTCAAAGTTTTCAGAAACCTGCACCGTCAGCTTTTTCTTATCAAACTCTAAATCAAATTCAGAAAAAGCAAGGATCAATTTATATGATTTATCTGAGTGGTTATAATACCGCAAGTTAGCCATTCTGTTGACTACAGTGATCATCGTTTGTTTCCAACGATCGGCATTTCTTTCACCCTTGATAATTTTTCGCAACTCGTTTGTATCGAATTCCACGACCGTTCTTTTTTGATTAGTCATTTTCGCGATTATTCCCATGAAAAGATCCATTTCTTTCGCTGTCCATTGATTCATGGAAATGTTGTTAAACTTATTATCTACAACAATTTCATTCTTTCGTTCTTTGTTTTGCACGTTATTTTGTCCTCGTTAATTTGTTGACAATATTATATATCTCGATTCTTATTTTGTCAACTTTTAAACTATGACAAAATAAGAATCACATCATGTACATCAAAAGAGTCACATCATGTACATCAAGACAACCCTATTTTTCACATCATGTACATCAAAAGAGTCACATCATGTACATCAAGACAAAGGTTTTTAAATTCATGAACTCATTGGGGCAGTAAGAGTTTCACGTTTTTTTGCGCTATTGCGTAAAAGATTATATAAAAAGATTATATAAAAGATGAATAAAAAGGAGTCGCCTTCGCTCCTCTTTCATAAATCCAAAAATAGATTTTTATCTTTCCTTTTGTTGATAACGTTACAGAACAGAAGTAATAGGTCGCTCTGCTCCCTGCCTCTATGGGAAGCGTTAGAAGTAGGGGAATTGATGGCTATAAACGCTAGTGGAAGTCAAAAGTTTAGTGAATAAAGCCATTTGTGACGGCTTTATGCCGTCGGACTGGTTTGGTCGAGGTATTGAAATAACAGGACTAAAATGTAACATTCGTATACAATTGTCACATCTTGTACATCAAAAGAGAATTTAAGCCAAGGTAAACCCTTGATACTATTGATTTTTCAACTAAAATAGAGTCAATTTAGTGGTCTTACGATTTACTTTTTGTTTTGATTGCAACACAGCTTTGCCTATAAGGAAGCGTAGAGGTAGAGGTTGGGCAATGGCTATTTGCTGTAGTTGAAATCTGTAATTTAGCTTATAAAGCCAACAGAAAAGACGGCTTTTGCCGTCAGCTTTTGGTATTTAGCTTTAAAAACAACAAAAATGGCACTTTTAAACAACGTTTTTTAAAAATTGTTGTTTTTAAACTCAATTAGTTTAATACAGTTGATACACTTTCGTTAATGTCTCTAAAAACGTTGATTTAACAGCCTTTTCAATCAAATTAATACAGTTGATACAGTTACATTTTGTATATGAGCTGTATCTATTATCCGACCAATTTATAAGCATATGAACGTCTAAACTCATCTACGCGATTATGTCCCAGCGCTTGAGACGTTTTTAATTCAGCAAACTTATCCAACACATGACCGCGCAAATCCTTACGCAGAAACGTTTTCTGATTTCTTGGTAGATCAAGAATATTGCGTTCGTAATACTTGTAGACGCGACGTGCGTATTCAGCTCTATGCGAGTGCTCATCAAGCTTTTTCGGTACAGAGTAAGTCTGAACCTCGTTATGCCGATCATTGAACACATAGAAGTCCCCAGCTTGACGGAAGAGCGAAAGAATCAGCTGTTCTTCCTCTTCATTCGCTATTATAGGACTTCTTCGCACTCGTCCACCTTTTCCTTTTGTAACGAAATAGTAAAAGCCATCTTCGTCCCGCTCTTTAGATAGCGCAGTACCGCGAATCGACTGCATTTCTGACTTTCTCAGACCAGTCGCGCCACCGACCATAGCGAAAAAATCATGCTTCGCTTGCGAGATATGTTTATCGCTTTCCACGTCATGACGTGAACGCTTAATATCTGCGCGCTGACGCGATTTTGTTGGAATAAATGCCGTTGTAGGCAAATCAAAGACTTTTCCAAGGTGCGTTTTGTACGTCGTTAACGTCCACGCAGACAAATTTTTGTCTACGCAACTTTGCAAATATCGATCCGCATACTTTAAAATCGATTCTAACGTGTCTAAATCGTCCCCTGCGCTCTTTTCTGCTACGAACTGGGAAAACCTGCGCCACACGGCAGAAACATCTCTAAAGGTCTTCTGAGACGTTATATAACGATAAATATCGCCCTCTTTTTTGCCAAGGTGCCTGGATCTTCCTTTCCCAGCTTGCCATTTTTGAGTGATAACAGCGTCTCCCAGCTTCTGGACCCACTCCCTGCGGGCCTCTTCACTTATTTTTAGATTGTCTTTTTTTTGCTGCTCTCGCGCTTTGCGCGCTAAGCGTCGTTCTTTGTATGATTTTTTTGGCATAAAGAACCCTTTCTATATTTATTTTTTCTGCTTTCATCAAAGCTATAAACTAGCTTATCGGTAAGAGAACCGACGAGAGCGATCCGCAAATCTCTCGTGCTGTCAGAATACAACATGCGTTTGAGGTTCTACTTTAGTTTGCTCAAGCAGATGAGCCACGGGTTAGAAGTCCCGCGACGCTTTTGAGTTTACTTCCCAAAAGAATCTATACCAGAAGTGTTATATAGAGCTATAACAAGGCTTGTCGCTATTGCGACGGCACACAATACAAACTTTCTTCGTATTGTCTTTTCATTCTCTTTACAAATTAAATACAAATACTGCTAAAAACTATTGAACCCAGATTTTTCCTCCTTTTCTTTTATTTTTTGGCTTAATAATTTATTTTCAAAATTTTAAAAAATATTTTTCAGTGGATTAATTAATATAATCCAAATTGTTGTTTTCAAATATCACTTGCTAAGCGTAAGAGCGCAAAGCGTTTTTTCTTCCTCTTTTCTTTTTTTCTTTTTTGTACTTTCTATTTTCATTTTACAGATAACTGAGTTAGCTTTTTAATTTGTATCCTTTCTTTTTCCTCATTAAAAAACGCAAGAACAAACATTAGTCCTCGCGTCTTTTTTGTATTCTCTAGCTACTCAATTTTCTATACTTATAGTATGCCATAATTTGATGAAAGTAAAAAATCGTTTTGTCACTTTATGGGGGCATTTTCGCTAGTAAATGTTTAGCCGACCAATTTTTTCGCTTTTTGGCGAAAAAAATTCGGCTAAACATTTACCGTTCGGCGAAAATCCTCTGGCCGGATTTCCTTTCTCACTCCCTGTCGGACGAATGCGTCCGATTGTCTGCGCTACCGCATTGCAGACAAAAAAGCTCCCTTCGTTCGCCTAATCAACGCACAATAAAAAGCGTTATTTATGATAATAAAATATTTTAAATAATATTAAAAAAAGCGATTGACAATAATAAAAAATAGGAATATAATTATATTAAAGATAGATATCGTGAATAAAAAAGAGAAAAGAAAGGAGAAAAATGAAACTAACGAAAAGTCAAAATGAAGCAATGGACCTCCTGCTAAAAGGTCAGAATGTTTTCCTAACAGGGGAAGCTGGGACGGGAAAAAGTTTCTTGCTGAATCAATTTGTAACAAAAGTCAAAGACAAAAATGTCCTGCTTACAGCTCCGACTGGTATTGCTGCTCTTAATATAAACGGGGCTACGTTGCACCGCACGTTTCATCTTGCGACTGACATTGTTGGACTTGCACAAGAACCATCAGAAAGCTCAATTTCAGACGTCGTGAAGAAAGCGGATATTTTAATCATTGATGAAATCTCAATGTGCCGTTTAGATGTATTTGAAAAGGTCTTGAAGAGCATTTTAAAAGCCGATAAGAAGATACAAATTGTGTTGGTTGGGGACTTTCTGCAACTACCTCCCGTCCTTGTAGAAAAGGAAAAGGACGCTTATGAAAGCTACCACGGAAAGAAAATCTTTGCCTTTGAAAGTGACTTATGGAAAGAGTTCAATTTTGTAACGAAACAACTGACAGAAGTCGTAAGGCAGAAAGATCTTGATTTCATTGCGAACCTCAACAAATGCAGGTACGGGGACAAGTCGTGTCTTGAATATTTCAATAATCTTGATAATGAACCAGAAAACGTGATCCAGATTTGCGGACGGAATAAGGACGTGAAAATGATCAATAATTCTGCTTTGAAGAAGCTCAAAGGTAAGAAAATGACCTATGAAGCGAGAACCGAGATCATTGATTCAGATTACAGAATTAATGATTCTGACAAAGTTGTAGATGATTCAATCACTTTAAAAGTCGGTGCTAAAGTCATGCTTGCCGTTAATTTGGCGAAAGATGGGGTCTATAACGGGCAAATCGGGATCGTTAAAGAATTAAGTGAAGCGTCAGTTCTTGTAGACTTTGACGGGAAAGAAGTTGAAGTCAAAGACCATATGTGGGTTATCAATGCTTACGAAGTGTTTGACAACAAACCGCGACTCGTTGAGATCGCACGCTACACGCAGATACCGCTCAAGCTAGCCTTTGCGATAACCGTTCACAAATCGCAAGGACAAACCTTTAAAAAAGCGATTGTACACCCCGATTTATGGCAAGCTGGACAGCTTTACGTGGCTTTATCACGTGTCGCAAAATCGGACGGACTGTTTCTGTACAGCAAAATCAAAGATGAATTTTTGATCGCAGATCAGCGAGTTCTAGATTTCTACAATCGAAAAAATGACTTTGTAACGAAACCGAAACCAGCTACCAAGAAAGCTAAAACCACTGGGAGAAAGCGTAAATACAACGGTTTAGAAACAAAAGTCATGCGTTTACCGTCCCAATTTGAGGGATTATTTAATGCGTTATCTGATAAATTATCAGATAAAAAGCACACTAAAAAAGAGATTGAAGAGATCACAAAATCTCTTGTAGCGTCTATAAAATAAAGAAACAGAGGATTAAAAATGGCGAAGATTAATAATTTTAAAGATACAGAAGGAATCGAAAAAGAACGAGAATTCTTAAATTGTAACAAAACAATGCGAGAGCATTTTTGCTGGGCAACAGGCTCTACACAACAGCTATCAGCCCAGCAAGCGACGTATGCGCTAGGCTATGAATTGCGTGAGCATGACACGGCTTACTTTAAAGTAACGGACGGTTTAAAGACCTACTACGAGGGGCACAATTGTTGGGCTTGGTTCTTAGAACAACCAGCGACTTTCATTGTTGCGCTATTGCAACAACGGGAAATTTTGAATTTTAAAATGTTAGATGGTATTATTAATATTGAAAAAATCGACGACTTTTACATGGTTCAAAAGTTTGAAAATCAAGGAGATAACAAGTGACAGAAATAAATATTGACAACAACATTCATGCAGTTGAACTTGGAACTGTAGCAAAACCAAAGCAGAACGAAGCCCAGGAGCAAGAAGAAGTGAAAGAAGCTGTTACACAGCCTACAGAACCGCAGAAAAAGGAGCGTAGAGGACGCAAACGCAAAGAGCAAACGGACCTTTCAGCGTCATTTGAATTAGTGAGCAAAAAGCACGCAGTTCAAGAATCTTTAGTAACTAAGATCACTTTTAAAAGTGAAGATGAAAAGCTACTGAAAGAGCTTGTTACGCGCCAATTTTTATCATCTCAAAATGTCGTTGAACCAGCGTCAGCCGTGGTTTTAAACTACATTCACGACAATGCTTTGACCGTTGGAGGAATTGAACTGTACTTGCAATCAACCGCACACGTTGCGGAGAACGTCGGTTTGGCTTATTCTACAACGCAAAAGGCAATCAAGCATTTAGTTGATAACAAGGTTCTTTTGCCGTCAGAAAGAGCTTCCCAAGGCTGGGAATTGTCGAAAGACGCGACAGCTTTCTTTGAAACCATTCGTAAGAGTATGCAGATTGTGCTTACGTTTGAACATCTAACAGAGGTTCAGACTGAAGCAATCAACGAAGACGGAACAATTAACGAGGATATGGTAAAATAATTAAGAAAACCACAAAAATGTAGATTTTCACCCTATACATTTTAGCAAAAACAATAGATTTTACCCTAAAAACTAATAAAAAGGCGCTTTTCCTATAAAATCGTAGGAAAAACAGCAAAAAAACAATAGATTTAGGGTAAAAATCTAATAAAAAAATGTAAAAAAACTCATTGTTCATTTAACGGTCCATAAGGCAGTGCGAAGCACTGGCAACACTATACTTGTACCACACACCCCTCCTACTTGTCCTATCTTGGTGTTTGCCTCTCTGCTCACTTGTCCCGCCCTCTGTTTGAATTACTGTCATATCTGCACCACCTCTCTTAGAAAGGAGATACTCATGGGGTCTCCCCTACTTAATTTCAACCACTTTGGCTGCTACCCTAACACAGACCCACGCCTTTACGATAGCTGGTTCTGTATGAGCGACAGACGAATTAAACTACCTCACTTTACCTTGGAATTACAGAGCGAACTGAGACGAGCTGGAGACAGTGCTCTTCCCGTCAATGCTAGAGACTTTTACAGAGACATTTTTCAAGACGACCTACAAGAGAAAAGAAAGTCTATTCACGAGGAATACGAAAAAGGCAAGTACAGTGGTATCTTTATTGAGATTGAACATTTAACTGATAAAGCTGGCAAGCCTTTGCTTCACAAGGACGGAAAACGTAAGGGTGAACAAGTTATCAAGTCACGAAACCATTTATTCTTCAAAGGCAATAAAGAGCTTTTGGATAAGATTGACCGAACTGATAATTTTATCATCACGAACGGTATTTCCTACGTCGGTAAACGTCGCTTGCAGAAGAACGTAGCAAAACTGTATGCAATGGCTATTGAGATTGACGATATTAAAGGCTTGGACGGTGTTCGGCAACTGATCCATACATGGCATCGACCAGTTACCGAAATGAACGGAAAGAGTTTTTACCCAATGACACCAAAGCCTACTTATATCGCTTGTAGCGGGCGTGGATTACATTTGTATTTTGTGTTTGAAGAACCAATTGTTCTGTATCCAAACATTTTCGAAGAATTATCACGAGTTCGGAAACGCTGGGTTGAATTGTTTTGGAATGAGCGCGTTACACGAAAGAGCGACAAAAACAGTATTCAGTACGAAACTTTAACCCAAGGCTTCCGCGCAGTCGGTAGTAAAACAAGATTAGATGATACTTACGTCTTAGCCTTTAAGACAGGCGAGAAGCACACGCTGGAAAGCTTTAACGAAATTCTTTCTGATGATGATAAAATCAGGCTTGGTTATAAGTCTAAAATGAGCCTAAAAGAAGCTCAACGATTGTACCCTGACTGGTATCAACGCCGAATTGTTGAGGGTCAAAAGAAATCGAGTGAAGATTTTATCTATCACAGACACAGAGGAATTTATGACAACTGGAAAGAAAAAATCATCAGTGGCGCAGTAGTCGGAAAACGTTACTACTGTCTTGAAAATCTATGTTCTCTAGCAGTTCAATGCTGTATCAGTCCTGAAGAATTGGCAGAGGACTGCGAAATGATTAGGGAACATTTTGAGACCCTTACAAATGACGATAAGAACCATTTCACAATGTCTGACGTTGTTTCGGCCATGGCTACGTATCATAACGCGGATACAAACGCATTTACACGCAAAATCGAATACATCAGCGAGCGCACTGGAATACCGCTCCAACGTGCAAAGAGAAACGGTAATACGAGAGCGGAACACGTTGAAATCATGAATTTCACAAGGCAATTAAAAGGACGTAGAGATA
>ERZ772945.2546-NODE-2546-length-11028-cov-7.385309_pt1 | contig 11028 bp, 4 predicted proteins | sample MGYA00511681_ERZ772945 | MGnify/ENA primary metagenome ERZ772945 (study PRJEB29015, sample SAMEA2737943) | human oral metagenome | biome: human oral; feature: human-associated habitat; material: dental | place: China | collected 2143 ... | reverse complement strand
CTTACCCCTATTGCTACTTCGACAAGTCGGGCAAAGGCATAGTAAAGGAATTCATTGAGAACTTTTCCGAAGCTTATGCCAAGACACGCAGTCTGGGATACATAGCCCTACCGACAGCCAATCATGATTTCCAGCGTATGAACATAGGGACGCGCAATACGCCCAACCAGCTGAAAGTCGCATTTACATTCCTTCTGACCATGCCTTGCATACCTTTTATATATTATGGTGACGAAATCGGCATGATCTCCCAACGTGATTTACCAAGCAAAGAAGGGAGCAATGAACGCTCGGGCAATCGTACACCTATGCAATGGACGCCAGGTCCTACAGCTGGCTTCTCCACATGTCGCCCGGAACAGCTTTATTTCCCCGTGGAAACGGATGGAGGAAGGATTACCGTGTCAGAAGAAGAAAGAGACAAACATTCGGTGCTGAATTTCGTGCGTTCGCTGGTGGCACTACGACAGTCGTCAGCAGCTCTGGGCAATACTGGTGACTGGCGGCTTCTGAGCGATATAGGAAAGCCTTATCCGCTAGTCTATCAGCGCAGTGCAGGTGGTGATACTTACATAATTGCCGTAAATCCAAGTAGTGCTTCTGTCCGTGTGAACGTCCCGACCAACCCTTTCGGTGGGGAAAGGATCGTTTCTCTCGTAGGAAAGGCTTCATGCAAGTCGGAGAAAGGCAGCCTAGATATAAAAATGAGTGGGATTTCAGCAGTTGTCTTTAAACAGAGAGACAGAATGATAAGAGAGAGGGAGTAAGAAACACTTGTGCTTAGATATCTGTCTGCACGTTGAAAATGGGGATTGTTAAATAAAAACAAATGGCTATGTTTTTCTCCTCTTTCTGTCTACAAAAGTAAATCTGTTTTGTCTTTCGGATAAAATAAAAAGAGATTATGAAATATTCTGACTATGACGAGATAAACAGCAGTATGGACTTCCTTAGGTTAAAAGATCAGAAGTTCGTAATGTGGCGTCTGCTCAAGACGCAGGAATTAGATGACTTTTGGAACCACTTCATCGCGAAACATCCCGAGCTTAAGGAAGAGTTTGAACGAGCTATTGCCATTTGCGACAGCGTACGTATCAATGAGCAGCGCTATCCAAACACAGACGTGCTCTATAAGCGTATAGAAGAAACCATCATGCGGAAGAAACAGCGACGGGCCAAGGTTGTGCTGACGCGTCGCTTGCTGGCTGCAGCCGTAGCGTTACTATTGTTGATACCGGCCACCTATTTGGGTTATGTCAAATTCAGGGCAGCAGGAGAACAGTCAAACGAATTGATCGGCCAAATTATGCAAAATGAGAATATAGAGTTGTTATTAGGTAATCATAGGATTGTGCTTCAGGATTCTGCTGATGTAAAGATAAAGAATGGTTATATTATCTATGGTACTGCCGATGCAAAAACAAATCTGTCTTCCCTTGGGAATACAGTTTGCAAATTAGTGGTTCCTCCCGGTAAACATTCTTTTCTTACATTGGCAGATTTATCCAAGGTGTGGATAAATTCGGGGTCAGTGGTAGAGTTCCCCTCGACTTTCACAAATCATTCCACGCGGGATATTCGTGTAAACGGGGAAATATTTATCAATGTGACGAAGAACGTTCGACAGCCTTTTATTGTTCATACAAACAAAATGGATGTAACCGTTCACGGAACCAGTTTCAACGTCTCGTCCTACGACCAAGAACAGGAAGCCTCTGTTGTCTTGGTAAGAGGCAAGGTACAGGTGGGAACCCGCAAGCACGGTAGCATAATCATGCAACCTAACGACATGGTGGCACTCAAGGATGGAAAACTTTCTCGTCAGAAAGTGGATGTCATCTATTATGTTAGCTGGAAAGACGGCTATTTTGCCTTTAACGATACTCCGATTAGTGAAGTATTGAAGAAAGTAGGCAAATACTACAACATTCAATTCACAGATGCCCATGCAGATATGTTATCAAGAAAGATTACCGGCAAGCTCTATCTCTCCGGAAACCTTGATGATGTACTTTCCTCCATATCTCTCATTACGTCTACGACTTATATTCGAGAAAACAATACTATCAAACTTGTTGGAAAAGAAAGGAGATAATGCCTATGAAATAACACTTTTAGCATAAAAGGAAAGCCGGGGCGTGCTGCAACATCCCCGGCCATGTAATCGAAAAACATTGAGAACCAATATTTATTCAACATTACTATCTTAAACGAACTTGTACAAATGTATAAAATTAAACCTAAACTTCATGGTTTTCATTGGATAAATCATGGAGGAATCGTAAAAATTATGGTTTTTTCTGTTTTACTGCTGTTCATAGGTGCCATTGTTGCACCAGCCAAGGCAGTGGAAACTCAGAATTTAAACGTCACATTGAATGTGGTCAACGCAACAATGCGTAGCACCATTGACAAAATTGAGAAAGCAGAAGGGTATGTTTTTATCTACAATGACGATGTACGTGCAGAACTTGATAAGAGAGTTTCGCTACAGATGACAAACAAGAATATTGACGAAGTACTTGACAAAATGCTCGCACACACCAATATTTCTTATAAGCGTAGTGGTAAGCAGATAACACTGTATAGAAACCATGCAAAGCCACGTCAACAGCCAGTTCCCTCTGTAAACACTCAGGCTCCACAGCAATCTTCTAATAAACATATCGTGAGAGGAAGGATCGTTGATGACAGGAATGAACCGGTTATCGGTGCAACCGTCAAAATCAACGGGAAAAACACTTCAGGCACAATTACAGATATTGATGGAAATTATGTGCTGAATAACGTTGCCCCGAATGATGTCATTACCTTTTCTTATATTGGTATGAGACCTCAGCAGATTGTGGTAGGAGGAAAGAATGTCATCAACGTCACCATGCAGTCCGATATCAAAGATTTGGGTGACGTGGTTGTTGTGGGATATGGTACGCAGAGGAAAGAATCCCTGACGGGTTCCATTTCAATGGTTACGTCTAAAGATTTGGTGGCAACCCCACAAGTGAGTGCATCCAATATGCTGACAGGCCGTATTCCCGGACTTATTACAACCCAGACATACGGAATTCCAGGAAGTGACAATGCAACCTTGAGCATTCGTGGCTTCGGGAATGCTCTTTTCATCGTGGATGGAGTAGAGCGTGATGCACGTTACATTGATCCTAACACCATCGAGTCTATCTCCGTGTTGAAAGATGCCTCCAGTGCCATCTACGGTTCACGTGCCGGTAATGGTGTTGTCCTGATTACGACAAAGCGTGGCAATCAGAGCAAGCCGACCATTACAGCCGGAACTACGCTGACTTTCCAAAGTGTAACAGATATGCCCAAGATGGTATCTTCCGGCCAGCTTGCCGAACTCAAACGGGAAGAGTTCTACAACAAGCACGGTATCGATACGCCGCTTACACCGCCTTATACCGAGGAGCAGATGAAGAAATACTATGATGGGACAGATCCACAATATCCCAATACAGATTGGTATAGCCTCATGATTCGAAATTGGGCCCCCATGCAGCAATATAATGCATCCGTCAGGGGAGGAAGCGACCGCTTCTCCTACTACAGCTATTTTGGTTATACCAAGCAGGAGTCCATCCTCAAGACCGATTTTGGTAACTATCAGCGTTATGCTTTCCAAACGAATTTGGATGCTAAGATAACCGATCGCCTCAAGCTCCAAGTATCGATGTCTTACAATCTGAATGACCGGAACTATCCTTCGCGAAATGCCTTTGATGGCGAGGCCAGTATTTGGGGTGCCTTTTGGGTGACATTGCCCATCTATCCTGCCCACTTCCCCAATCCTGACTATCTGTCGTATGGCGGTGGGGCCACCGGTGGAATAGGGCTGATTGCCGACCGCGGAATTTCCGGCTATAACAGAAGCAAGGCTTACACGACAGAACTCTCCGGAACATTGACCTACGATTTCAAGTATGTTCCCGGGTTGGCATTCAAGGCATTCGTTGACTATACCAAATCGGATAATCCAACGAAGATTTTCTATAAATCGATAGACTTCTATACCTATAATTATGCCAATGATGAGTACACCTATAAGGGAAGTTATAATAAAGGTGGCGGCTTGGAACAAAGCCAAGTCTACAGTACCATGCTGACCACGCAGCTATCGTTAAATTATGAGCGCCTGTTTGCCAAGTTGCATCGAGTGAAGGCAATGACGCTTTTCGAGGCAGTTGACACCAAAAGTGACAACCTGAGTGCTTCGCGCAAAGATTTCTTCACGATGGCCATCGACCAGATGTTTATGGGAAGTACGGCTACTGCTGCAAACGACGGAGCTGCCTCCGAAAACGGTCGCGCCAGTTTTGTGGGACGTATGAATTATGCCTATGCTGACAAATATCTGTTGGAGTTCATTCTTCGTGCCGACGCTTCTGCCCATTTTGCCCCTGGGCATCGTTGGGGCTATTTCCCTGGTGTGATGCTGGGGTGGAGAGTAGAACAGGAAAAGTTCATGTCGAAGCTGAAGTTTGACATGTTGAAACTTCGTCTGAGCTACGGACAGATGGGTAACGATGCCATCGGCGATTTCCAATACCTTTCGGGTTACAAGCTTTACGAAATGACCTACCTGTTGGGCAAGACTTCCGTAAACGGCATTAAGTCTACCGGTATAGCCAATCCTGACATGACGTGGGAACACATGCATATCTCCAATGCCGGATTGGATTTCTCTTGGAATAACCGTAGGGTCTATGGTGTGTTTGAAGTGTTCTATCGTAAGCGTAGCGGCATTTTGACAAGGCGTATCGGCTCTTTACCGTCGACATTCGGCGCAACGCCTCCTTTGGAAAATCTCAACAGCCAAAGCACGAAAGGTTGGGAGTTTGAGTTGGGTACTGCCGGTCACATCAACGATTTGAATTATGATGTAAAGGCAAACCTGTCATGGTCACGTTCAAAATGGATACACTACGAAGAAGCCAATTACACTGATCCAGACCAGATAAGGCTGTTCAAGAACTCTGGAGAGTGGGTTGATCGTCAAATCGGCTATGTCTCCAAGGGCTTGTTCACTTCTCAGGAGCAAATCGATAATTTAGGCTATACCTACCCCGGTGGCAACGGGAAACTGCGTCCCGGCGATATCATCATTGCAGATAGAAACAATGATAAGGTGATTGACTGGAAGGACCAAGAAGTCATTGGTAAAGGTACGATTCCCCATTATATGTTAGGCTTTAATGTCAATTTGCAGTATAAAGGCTTTGACTTGTCAATGCTTTTCCAAGGGGCTTTCGGCTTCTACAAAAAATTGAGATTTTGGAGCAGTAATAACAACGATAACTTCTATTCCTTTATCTATGACAAGCGTTGGAGCGAACGAAACAATGATCCCAATGCGCTGATTCCGAGATTGGGCGGTTCTGCCACAAATAATTATATCACACAAAACAATTTTGTCAAGTCCGACTATATGCGCCTGAAGACGATGAGCCTTGGCTATACCATACCGAAGTCCTTCTTGGCTAAACTCAAGATCGAGTCAGCAAGGATAAACGTTTCTACTTATAATCTGTTGACCATCAGTAGGCTGCATAAGTATGACTTCGATCCGGAAGCTCCATCAGGTGAAACAGGTCGCTCTTATCCGTTGAATAAGACTATATCATTTGGTTTGGATGTTTCATTCTAAAACAATAGCACTATGAAAAGAATTAAAAATATTATATTGGTGGCACTGTCCGTTGTGTCTCTTAGCTCTTGTGACAGTATTTTAGACAGGGCCCCGCTTGACATCATATCAGACGAGCAAGTCTATAAGGATCAAGCATTGGCTGATAGAAAGTTGGATTTGGCTTATACGAAAATGACTGTCATGTTAAATGAGTGTCCCAAAATCCGTAATGCCAAAGAAAATTCTACTTGGTATACGGAAACCGACAACTGGCATGGGCCATTTATCGTAAACGAACTGGCAGATGAAGCTGTTGTCCACTGGATTAAGAATCACTCAACTGAGGCCAAGGCCGTAGGTATCACCAATTCGGGCGGTATCTTGGAATGGTGGGAGAACGCTTATGAGATCAATCGTGTGTTAAATGAGTTCTTAGAGGGTATGTCCACTTCCTCATTTCCCGATAAATACAAGGAGGAGCGCGTAGCAGAAGCACGCTTCCTTAGGGCTTTCAACTATTTCTTCATGGTGAAACGCTATGGTGGGGTGCCCTTGATTTTGCATAGTCAGAAGATATCCGATCCCGGGAGCGAGCTTTTTGCCAAAAGAAGCTCCGAAAAAGATATCTATGATTTCATCCTCTCCGAGATGGATGATATTGTCGGCAGTCTTCCCGCACGTGCTCAAACAGAACTTGGCAGACCTTCAAAGGGCGCAGCCATGGCATTGAAAGCTCGTGCTGCTCTGTATGCCGGCAGCATAGCCCAGAATGGTACTGTGCAGTTGAATGGGTTGTTGGGCATTGATACCTCTCTGGCAAAGGACTATTACCAAAAGGCCTACGATGCCTGTAAACAGATCATGACTTGGAATGAATACAGTCTGTATAATGCCGATGCCGATAAGGTCACCAACTTTAAGAATATTTTCCTCAAGAAAAACAACTCAGAAGTTATTATGATGATCCAGCACGATGCTGTACAGCGTACGCCGTCAGGCGGCAATGGATGGGTCTGGGATTTCTTCCAGTGTCCACATCCACAGGCATGGGGTGCCGGGAACCAGAATGCGCCCTATTTGGAGATGGCCGAAGAGTTTGAACACATTGACGGAACTCCGGGCACACTGGACAAGACAACATTGGAAAGCAGGCTTTGGTCAATGGATGAACTGTGGGCCAACAAGGATCCGCGCTTCTTTGCTTCCATTTGGATGCAGGACACTCCTTGGCAGGGTGGAAAGGTTGATTTCCATAACGGTCTGCTCCTTCCCGACGGCACAGTGAAAATGGACGGCGCATATGAGGGCGTTGCAGCCAATGGCGACCAGATGGTAGACAAATCTTACGGAACCGGGTTTGGCGTGATGAAGTATTTGGATGAAAGCCATAATAATAAAGGAGAACGTGAAACCTCCAGCACTGACTACATCATTTTCCGTTATGGTGAAGTACTGCTGAACTTCGCTGAAGCGGCCTTTGAACTCGGCAAGACCGCAGAGGCACTGGATGCAATCAACAAAATCCGTTCCCGTGCCGGAATAGCAGCCTTAAGCTCTGTCAACCGTGATCAAATCAGACATGAACGTAAGGTGGAACTGGCCTTTGAGGGACACCGCTATTGGGATTTGAGAAGATGGAGAATTGCCAAAGACGTTATTCCTGTAAACCGTTCGGGATTACGCTACATCCTGGACTATAACACCCGTAAATATCAGATAAAGGTCTTGGAAAATTATGATGGTGTCACGCCTCCTGTTTTTGAGACCCGGAATTACTATTTTCCAATTACGGCAAACCGCATCTCTAATAATAAGAATTTGGTAGAGAACCCTGGTTATTAATTAATTTTAATAGATTATTATGAGTTACAAGAATATATTTATACTGTTACTGTCTTTTACATTTATAGTCTCGTGTAGCAGTAGCAACCATTCTGTTGATCCTGATCCGGTTATTCCTTCAAAGCCAGAGCAGGGGACTGTTAATGATATAACAGTTACATTAAAAGATAATGGAAAAGCCCTGACTAATCCAGGGATGGGCTGGAATCAAGCATATTACACATTTGATGGGGTTGTGGTCCCTCAAGGTGATGATGCATCAGATATATTGGACTGGCTGCCTTGTGATATAGTATATTTCAGGCTAAGCTGGGCAAAGATTGAACCAGAAGAGGGAAAATTCAATTGGAAAATCATAGACGATGTCGCTAATAAGTGGACAGCAGCAGGCAAGCGATTGGCTTTTAAATTCTACACAAACTTTTTGTGGGATCATTCAGAAAAGCAGGCGACTCCACTGTGGGTTAAAGATGCTGGTGCTAAAGGTGTATATTTGGATCATGATGGAAACCATGCCAATGATTCTTGGATGGCAAACTATAGTGACCCTATTCTTATGGAGAAACTTGGCAATTTTTATAAGGCCGTTGCAGAACACTTTAAGGGAAAGGAAATTGAATTTATTGAATTGGGCTCAATTGGACGTGTCGGAGAAGGAAACAGTTATCAGATTGGCGTGAATGCTACTCAAGATGAAGTAAAAGCTCATATTGACTTGTTGAAAAAGCATTTCTCAAATGAACGTTTGGTAATAAATGATGATTACGGTTCAGTAGCTTGTGCTTATGCAAAGAGTGTAGGTTATGGAGTTGATGACCATAGTATCGGAGTAGGCTCCTCTACTAATCCTCCAGGAAAGGGTTATAATGCAGCTATTCTTGACAAATTTAAGGATGGGAAAGTTACCATAGGATTAGAAAATGACACATGGCTGAAACCAGATGAGTGGTATTGCAAGCAGATGGAGGCTTCATGCGCAAATTATTGCAGAATCCATGTTTCTCCTTCACGTCTTTTGTATGATGAGGTTAAACCTGTTGTAGCTACAATGAACCTAAAAATGGGGTATCGGTTTCAATTCCCGACAATTATTATTCCGGAACAGGTTTTCCGAGGTAAGGAATTTAGCATTACTTATAGTATGAAGAATGTCGGAGTAGGATGTTGTACTGTGGACTGTCATCCAAGATTTGTATTTAAGAGTGACAATGACACCGAAGTTTTTGGAGTTACCGATACTGAAATGACGGGTAATATGCTTCAATATGGTAAAGACAGTGTGGTGATTGACAGAAAGGTTAAAGCCACTATCCCTACCTCTGTGTCTTCTTCTGCATTGACAGTTTATATTTGTCTTGTGGATAAAGAGGGAAAGGCAATCATCAATTTACCGTATTCTGCAACAAATGCGAGTGACAAGAAACTATACAAAGTTACTCAGATTAAATTGAAGTAATTTTTAATATAGTGATTTCTTTAATTCCCTCTCTGGTTGGTGTTCTCCAGACTCCTTGACGAAGGAGCAGCAGCTAAGGGAGGGGCTATTTATTTTGAATACTAAATGAAGAAAATATGTTTACTGTTAGCTTTTCTGTCAGTATGTCTTGGCATACAAGCAAAAAAGTACGTTTTGTCTTCAATAGATACAAAAATAAAAATTACAGTATGTACAAACAATCAACTTGAAGCAACTGTTAGCTATAATGGAGTAGAATATTTACGTGTACCTATTATTCAATTGTGTACAAAAACGAATGTTCTTGGGAAAAACATAAAGGTTGTAGGTGCCTCAAAAAAAAAGATGAGGAAAGAGATTATCCCTTTATACGGAATAAACGCCAGCATCCCAGAATCTTATAATGAATTGCAGCTGGACTGCAAAGACAACTACTCCATAGTGTTCAGGGCTTACAATGAAGGAATTGCATGGCGGTTTGTAACGCGAAAGGGAAAATCTCTGATTGTAAAAGATGAAAAGATCGACTATCAGTTCAAGGATAATTATACAGCCTATTTCCATCCGCTGCTTTCAGAGTCTGATTACAGGATACAGAAGGTATCTGACAGTGGACAGAAGTACAATTACTCAAGCATGCCAGTGCTGGTGAAGACCGATGACGGGGTAAACATTTTGTTGCATGAATCTGGAGTAATGGACTATCCGTGTATGAGTCTGAAGTCGGACCCATCGCAGCCTAACACGCTGACGACTGACCATGCCCGTTTCCCTAAAGTGGCCGAACCCGGGGGATACAATAACTTCAACCTGGTAGTGAAGCGTACGGAAGACTATATCGCCTGTACATCAGGCAACAGGGCCTTTCCGTGGAGGATAGTGGCTTTTGCAGCCAAGGACAAGGATATCCTGAATAACCAGCTGGTCTACCTGTTAGCTCCCGAGACAAGACTGGCAGACACACAATGGATAAAGCCGGGAAAGGTCGCCTGGGACTGGTGGAACGGGCTGAACATTTCAGGCGTTGACTTCCGTTCAGGTTTAAACACTGCAACCTACAAATATTATATTGACTTCGCTGCCAGAAATGGTATTGAATATGTAAATCTTGATGAAGGATGGGGAGATCAGTTCGATTTACTGAAAGTACGTGACAGTATCAATATGCAGGAACTGGCAGATTATGCCAAAAGCCGTGGTGTAGGATTGTTCCTATGGTGTGTATGGCATACGCTGAACCGACAGATGCCACAGGCTCTGGCGCAGTTTGAGAAATGGGGGATAGCCGGGCTGAAAGTTGATTTTCTTGATCGTGACGACCAGCTGGTCGTCGACTTTGAGGAACGTCTGCTGAAAGAAGCAGCCAGACACAAGCTGCTTGTCAACTTTCATGGAGCCTATCATCCGAACGGTATGGAGCGGGCTTATCCGAACTGTATCAATGTAGAGGGGGTGAAGGGACTGGAATGGGACAAAATTGCAGGCACTGACGGCGCGACGCCACAGACAGCCGTAACAATCCCGTTTATCAGAATGTTTGCCGGACCGATGGACTATACACCTGGAGCAATGTCAAACTACAATCAGGCGGAATGGCGCATCATCAAGAAACGGCCTATGAGCCAAGGGACACGCTGCCAGCAGCTGGCAATGTATGTCGTGTATTATGCGCCGCTGCAGATGCTTGCCGATTCACCAACGGCCTATATGAAGGAGCCACAGTTCACGAAATTCCTTGCCGGCATTCCTACCGTGTGGGACAAGACATTACCGCTGGACAGCAAGGTGGGCGAATACGTGAATGTTGCTCGGAAGAAAGGCAGCACATGGTATGTTGCGGGCATGACGAACTGGACGCCACGTAACCAGTATATCAGATTTGACTTTCTTGACAAGGGACGTGAGTACGTTGCAGAGATTGTCAGTGACGGTATCAACGCCGACAAAGTAGGCAGTGACTATGTCATGGGAAAAAGAGATGTTCACGCAGGTGACGAACTAAATCTGCGGATGATGCCAGGTGGAGGATATACCGTCAGGCTGACACCTAAGGATGAAAAGCATGATATTGTTGTCTTCGGTGACT
>ERZ772945.2543-NODE-2543-length-11039-cov-12.538693_pt1 | contig 11039 bp, 12 predicted proteins | sample MGYA00511681_ERZ772945 | MGnify/ENA primary metagenome ERZ772945 (study PRJEB29015, sample SAMEA2737943) | human oral metagenome | biome: human oral; feature: human-associated habitat; material: dental | place: China | collected 2143 ... | reverse complement strand
ATTGTTTCAAACTGTAAGATCATCAAAATGATATTTGCATTTTGACACACCCTCTCATTTTTGGAGGAAGTCTTCCTTTGCTTGGGCGTATTATTTTCGCCCACTGAATTGCCTTTATCTGCCTTCTTCTTCATTATATGCTTAGTTTTGTTTCCGAGAGTGAAGTTATCAAGAGAATGTCAAAGTTCCAAGCATTCAGGGAGTGCTTGCATAATGTTGCGTTCATTGGCAATGAAGTTCGCACGGATTTTTATGGAGACAGGAAAAGAAATGACTGATTTAAACACGAATTAAGTCAAAACTGGGTATAAAATAGCAAGGAAAGACAGAGATAGAAGTGTACCTTTTGCACACGTTTGCAGTATTCTGCACCGATATTGCAAACAATAGAATCAGCATAGAAATAAGGTAGTGTTTGTCCACACTAAAAGTGTTACAAGGTGTCACTTGAACGAAGAATGATTGAATAGGACATACACCGCCCTATCTTTGCAACAAACGGATGGCGAAAGAAGAAAACAGGGAAAGAATGTGCAAACGGCTGCCGATAAAATGCGTTAGATTTTCCTTCAACTTCCCGATGTTTCCCTGCTGCTTTGAAATATGACAAACTCATCATACTTTTGTTGTCATAAACGTGCGATGAAATGCAGAACAGACAAAGGTGTTGTCAATACCAATAAGGCAGAATTACAAACAAAATAACAATAAAACTATGAGTTATTTTATCATTACGGACTCAAATTGGGCAAGACTGAGGGACGAGATACTCAATCTTGCCGAGACCTGCCACAAGGCATTTGGAGAAAAAAGCAAGCACACGGACTGGGTGCACAATGGTGATGTGTGTAAGTTGCTTAACATCAGTAAGCGCACCTTGCAGCATTATCGGGATACAGGCGTGCTGCCATTTTCCCAAATCGGGCATAAGTGCTATTACAAGCGTGAGGGTGTGGAGCAGTTGCTTCAAACAAAATCGGAGAAATCGAAATCGGAGAAAAATAAATTCAACAAATAAACATGAAGAATATGGAACAGGTAAGAGACTTAAATATGGAGGCTGGCGATATGCAGGTGGTGCTGTCCGCTATCAGCGGAGTAAGCAAGAGAATTAAGGAAGTAGCACAGACACACAAGCCACTCTTTGGCGGAGAACATTTCCTAACGGGCAAGGAGGTGTGCGAGCGTCTGTATATCAGTCCACGCACCTTACAGGATTATCGGGACAGGAGGACTATTCCCTATACACAGTTCGCAGGAAAGATACTTTATAAGGCTTCGGACTTGAAGAGGATACTGGAAGAGAATTATATAGAAAGATACACAGAAAGCTCTAAGTTTGCAGCAAGCATTATATTACTCCCCAAAATGTATCTGAAAGATTTGATGTAACTATATCTTGTGAAGAAGTGAAAGTGTACAATATAAAGATATTTGATGTTATTAATAAAATAATTTCGTGTTTTATTTGGCGAAAACACGAAATATTGTACCTTTGTAGCGACTTGAAATATGAAGATCAAAATAACTTAGAACAATGATATGGTATTACAAACCATCACGCTTCACTATGAGATTTTCAAAAAAATCAGAGAGTAATCATAATGATAGAAGCGGAATTTGCAAGAAGAATATTAAAATTCAAGAAAAATATATGGATATTCAGTTTTATACTTTACTAAAAGTTGATAATACGGAAAATACAGTGTCCGTAGAATATTTTGCCAATGCCCACAATATTCAAGATTATATTTGGGATTTAATCACTAATTGTGTTGACAACGAAGGTGATAGAGAATACATTTTTGAGCCAACTTTGCAGACTACAAAAAATCATATTGATAACATTATTCAAAATAATAATAGAGCTGATGTGTGTAAATTATTGGCGGAAAAATTATTAGCCGTTGAAAATGAAACTAAAGAGAAAATAGCTCATTTAGGCAAAGATATTCCAAAAGGAATCTTAATGATATCATTTGCAAAAATGACAGATACAGAATATAAGTTTGTGATTACAAAAGCTGATTATTCGGAATTCTTGGAGGAATTAAGTGGCGATAAGAGAAGTGGATTACCTACTAAAAAGAAAATATTCAAATCGTTTATTCTGAATGTTACATCTAATGGCAGGGAGGAATTTGAATATGGAAAAATAATAATATATGACGCAAATACTTCAACAAAAGCGGTATATTGGTGGAAAACTTTTTTGGAATTAAGTGAGGTTAGAAATGATGAAAAAAACACCAAAACGGCATACGATGCTATAAAAAAGGAAATAATTAATCCATTGCGACGTAAACACAAGCAAGATTATTTATGCTTACGAAATGCTACAATTGCTTATTTTAGAGCAGATGGTGATTTTGATATAAACCATTACAAAGATGTTATTATTGGAGATTACCAACCTTTCGATGATTCTTTGGATATTAACAAATTAAAAGATAAGATAGGAAAATTACCTAACAAACATAAGTTTGATAATACATTCCAAAAAACGCCTCGTGTTGTAACTGATAAATTCAAAGATTTAATTCCGCTTACTAACGAAATTGAATTAAAACTAAAGCAAGATATTTTAAACATTGAACGAGTTATCCAACCACATAGAGATGAAGAAAAAAATGAATACATTATGATATTAAGTGCCGATGGTTACCAGTATGCATTAGGATTAAGTCGAAATCAAAATGAATGACATTGGTTATAATATTATTGAATTATTCTCGAGTTCTTTTGAATTAATTTCAGGAAAAGAAACTTGCGATGTATTTATAGCAGAATATCAAATAAATGTTTTAAATCCTTCATTGCCCAAAATAGATATTGTAGACAATATCAATTGTCGTGATCAGATTGCTATTCACTTTTTTGAAACAGATGATTCAGAATCCATTAGTTATCTCTCTTCTAATCCAAATGGCTGGAATGCTTTTATTTCTGAACTCCAAATGAATAATTCTCCAAAAGGAAAGATTAAAATTCATATTGAAAAAAGAATGCAAAATAATCAATTATCTATATATAATATTGACTATTTTACAGAGTATATAAATACACTTTCATTATCACAATTGATGGCAATTCTTGATAATCGTTTTACGACATCATTAATTTTTGAAGTTCAAAATGAATGTTATTCTGAATGGAGTACTAACACTATAGCTTTTATTGCAAAAAATAGCAAATATGATATATCTGGTATAGGAATTATAAATAGAAATAACCGGTTCAACGAAGCAAGAAATCTATGTTATCGCGAGGTTAAAAGATATAAACTTTTACCGGAAGACTTATTTTTCCCCCAATATGATGAGAGTAATTCTTTGCAATGTGCCTTTATTAAGGCATGTATGATTTACACATTTAGTTTCATTTTTGACTATTCAATAATAAAAAATGACATCTACGAATACAAACTAAACGGATTTAGAACTTTAAGCGGACAAATAGATGTAAGGCAATTGCCATGCGTTGATATAAATACCAATTCTTATAAATCAATATACGAAATATATCAATGGTTGTATTTGGGAGGAAACAATAGCGACAAAATAAATATTGCTCGTAATATCATTTCACTTAATATCAACAAAGATTCTTTACGAATTGATTCTACTTCACTTAATTCAATACTGTCTAATTATAAGATATATGAGAAAGAGAATGTAAAACAATACCTTCAGGTAAGAAATAAATTATCCGAACTATTGATTGACCTCCAAGAGAAAATTTCTACCATTGTAGATTCCTTCATTAGTGATTTCAAAAAAAACATACTAACATTAGTTTCGTTTTTTATCTCAGTGGTAGCGATTAAAGTCGTTTCTAAAGGTGATTTTGTGGGCGGATTTACAAATGAGATTATCGGATTATCTTTTGTGTTTTTGTTAGTCTCCATAGGTCTATTACTTTATTCTCGCTGGGAATTGACAAAAAAAATAGACTTATACAACAAGCATTATCGACAAATAAAAGATAGATACAAAGATGTTCTGAGCACTATTGAATTAGAAGAGATTTTTGAAGAATGTGATCCACAAAAAGATAATACTAATACCTCTTTCGTGTTAAAACAGAAAAAGATTTATTCTTGGCTGTGGTTTTTATCAATTCTATTACTCTTGTTATTTTTAATTGCTGTTTTATTAATAAATAATGATATTTCAATTTGTTGCATAATAAACAAAGTCATATGTTATACACTGAATATATTTCGATGAAAAATACTGCGTTACACGTAGTTGGGAATAAATTAAATCAGGATAATATCATATTATCCAAGAATGGTATAAGAATTGATTCTAATATAGAAAAAATTCTCTCAAACTATTTCCTTCCCCCCTTCACATCCGAAGAATATTATCAACTCTACCACGAGAGTGATTTGATGTTGAATGAGGTTTATACTTATGTGTCCAAGGTTTTCGATGAACCAGAACAACTTTACGAACAATCAATAAATTTGGCAAAGCACCTGTATGAACAAAGCGCCCACCCCCAAATAAAAGGTGGTGAGTTTTATACGGTCTATTTTAAAGACTGTATTTTGGATGGAGAAACTCTTGATGCGGTAGGGCTATTCAAGTCTGAAAATAAAGATACTTTTTTAAAAGTGTTGCATGAAAACGGAAATTTCAACTTAGAAAGTGACAAAGGTATCAACATTAAAAAGCTGGACAAAGGTTGCTTAATTTTCAATAAGGATAGAGAAAATGGATATATAGTTGCTGTGGTTGATAATACCAATAAGGGTGTAGGAGCTCAATACTGGATTGACGATTTCTTACATGTCCGTCAACGTAAGGACGAATACACTAATACGCAAAATTTTATGGCGTTAGCAAAGAACTTTGTAATCAAAGAATTGCCTAAGGAATTTGAAGTTTCCAAAGTAGACCAAATTGATTTACTCAACAAGTCATTGCATTTTTTCAAAGAGAAAGACACTTTTGATATTAACGATTTTGCCCACGAGGTAATTGCTCAACCCGAAGTGATTGAAAGATTTCATCAGTATAAACAGGAGTATGAGGACCAAAGTGATATTGTCATCGATAATCAGTTCGAAATTTCTGACTCCGCTTGTAAAAAGCAGCAGCACTCCTATAAACGGGTCATCAATTTAGACAAAAAAATCCAAATAGTCATTGCCGGTAATCGCCAAAACGTAGAACAGGGAGAAGATAATCGCGGAAAATTTTACAAGGTCTATTATAAGGAAGAAGATTGAATACTGCAACTAAGTATTCGTGTTCTTATCGGAGTAAAAACGAATTTATGAGCGGAAATATTTCAGAAATAGTAAGAAAAAAAATAGAGAAAACAGGTTATGGTATAGTGTTTTCCGCAAGCGATTTTCCTGTTGAAGTTACGAGGCAAAAATCAGTAAACAAGGTCCTGGAAAACTTGACTAAAGCTGGTGAAATTCGACGTTTGTCGAAAGGGAGATATTATAAAACAAAAATGACAGAGTTTGGCGAGCTTATACCCAGTAGTTATCAAATTGTAAAGGACTTATTGGAAGAGAACGGCAAACTTATTGGTTATATTACAGGATACCAAATTTTTAATGAATTTGGATTAACTACACAGTTTTCTGCCATTTTGCAGATAGGGACTATCAAAGATAAGAAAAGCACAAAGCGTGGTTATTACAGAATAAAATTTGTAAAGCAATGGAATACAATTACAAAAGAGAATATTCCTCTTTTGCAGTTGCTTGATTGCCTTCGTTTCTTCAAAAATATTCCTGACACTAATCCTGCGGATAACTGTAAAAAACTCTTGGGACTATTATCTAAGTTAAGCGAAATTCAACGCAACAAAATAAAAAAGCTGTCTTTAAAATACACTCCGCAGACAATCGCATTATTGGGTGCAATGCTTGAAGTATTGAATCCGAACGAAGATGTTCTGATACTGCAAACGTCGCTTAATTACCAGACATTTTATAATTTATCAATTCCGCAAGAAGTATTGCCTAATCAAAAAAAATGGAATATAAGATGAAATTGCACGAAAATCAACCTCTGTTTGCCCAACTACTCAATTTTGCAGCAAACACCCTGAATATAAGACCAGAATTTATTGAGAAAGACTATTGGATTACTTGTGCGTTACAGAGAATGTCTCAAAATGTCAATGCCGAGAAAGTCGTTTTCAAAGGAGGAACGTCCCTCTCTAAAGCATACCGTATAACCAATCGCTTTTCTGAGGATATAGATATAGCTGTCATTGATGCGGATTCTTTTTCTGGGAATCAACTAAAAACATTCATCAAACGACTTGCTAAAGATATGTCAGCCGATCTAAACGAACTTGTCGTACCCAATGTAACAAGTAAAGGTTCCCGCTTCTACAAGGCAATTTATCAATATCCAAACTTGGTCGGACTAACTTCTTCCGCTATGAAAGCAGGACAGATCCTAATTGAGGTCAATACTTATGCTAATCCATATCCATACATCAATAAGGAAATAAGTTCATTTCTGACAGAATATCTTATAAATATTGGTAGAATAGATTTGATAGAACAATACAATTTGAAACATTTCTCAATCAATGTTTTAGACAAGCGAAGGACTATTGTAGAAAAATTGGTTTCACTATTTCGTTTCTCATTTGAGGCTGATACCATTAAATCTTTATCTTCGAAAATCCGTCATTTCTATGATTTATATTATTTGATCAACGATGATGAATGCTCTAATTATATTCAATCAGCAGATTTTAGATATGATTTCCAAGAACTTTTTATACACAACCAACAACAATTTTCCGAACCTGATGGTTGGTGTATAAAAACCGCCAATGATTCCCCTTTGTTTAAGGATTTCTCTGGTATATGGTTGAAATTAAGTCCTAATTATCGGAAAGAATTAACGCCTTTGGCGTTTTCCGAAATTCCCAACGAAACGTTAATTGCAGAAAAATTTATGGAGATTTTAAAGGTATTATTAATTTAATGATGCGCATAGATAAGATATTATGTGATATTGTAACAATTGAGCACGGATTTCAGCATATCCTTGATGGGGCTGATAAAATCCTTTCGGCGTACTCAAAGGAACAGTGTTTTGAATTTGCTCTTGAATTGTTAAAGCACGAAGCCTATCAAGCCCGAATGTTGGCAACAACGATATTGGGCAGATTGGCAACAGAAGATAATAACGTACTTCGTTTTCTGAAAGAGCGAGTAAGCATTGATGAGAATTGGCGAGTGCAGGAAATGCTTGCAAAGGCTTTCGATGAAGTTTGCCGACACAGAGGGTATGAAGTTTCTTTACCTCTCATAGAGGAATGGATAACAGACGATAATCCAAATGTTATCCGTGCTGTAACTGAGGGATTGAGAATTTGGACAAGTCGCCCATACTTTAAAGAAAATCCTTCAGTGGCTATTACTCTCATTGCTAAGCATAAGGCACATGAAAGCGAATATCTTCGGAAATCCGTAGGAAATGCTTTAAGAGATATAAGCAAGAAGCGCGCAAAATTGGTATGGCAGGAAGTGGAGCGATGGGATTTATCCAATCCTCGAATTTCGTTTACTTACAAACTCGCAGCCAAGCTACTAAAATAAATATTACAATGAGTAAAGCCATTCTTTTTATTTTCTCTGGACTACCAGCAGTTGGCAAATCCACACTTGCAAGATTTGTAGTAAAAGAGTTTGGAGCTGTTTATCTGCACATTGATACCATTGAACAAGGTTTGAAAGACTTGTGCCGTATCAATGTTGAGGGAGAAGGCTATCGGTTGGCATATCGTATGGCAGCCGACAATTTGCAATTGGGCAACAATGTCGTGGCTGATAGTTACAACCCTATTGAACTGACAAGGCAAGAATGGGAAGACGTTGCTGTCAATAACAACTGTCGTTTGGTAAATATTGAGGTTATATGTTCGGATAAGGCTGAACACAAAAAGCGTGCAGAACAGAGAAATACAGAAGTAGCAAATATGAAACTCCCTGTGTGGAACGATATAGAAAACCGAGAGTATCACGAGTGGCACAAAATCCACATCGTCATTGAAACGGCAGGAAAGACCATTAGATAATGCCAAACCGAGCTAAAAGAAAAGGTTACCGATAGTCTTTCGCAAAAAGAAGATGGTCGGGAATATGAAGGCATAGACGATTCGCTGAAAGCAACTATCATAGAAAAGCTCTGTTATACAAAATTGTGTATGACAGAATAAATCGAAAGCTCAGACTTTATCTATCGCCACAAGAAATAGAAAGTTTATTTCAGACATTATCAAGCATACAGACACGAGTTATTTCCTGAAAAAATATAACTAATGATACAGAACATATCCGTATCACCGTTAACTCTTTTACATACAGAGTTATTACAACAGATAAAATATAAGAAAAAAATATGGAACTACAAACAAAACACCTGATACTGAGAGCATGGAAAGAAAGCGATGCCGAGGCGCTTTATCGCTATGCCCGCAACCCCAATGTTGGTCCGATTGCAGGCTGGCCTCCCCACACGAGTGTTGAAAACAGTCGAGAATTAATCAAGACTGCCCTTTCGGGCGAAGAAACATATGCAGTGGTATTGAAAGAAACCGGTAAACCCATTGGTAGCATTGGAATAATGACCGCAAGAAGCGAGATTCACACTGTGAAGACTTCAGACACTGAATGCGAGATTGGTTATTGGATTGGTGAACCCTACTGGGGACAAGGATTGATCCCCGAAGCCATACGCGAAATACTTCGTCACGCCTTCGAGGATTTGCATCTTTCTTCCGTTTGGTGCGGTTATTACGACGGCAATGAAAAATCGCGTCGTGCACAAGAGAAATGCGGGTTCATATACCATCACACCGAACATAATAAACCCGTACCATTGATGAACGACACTCGCACCGAACATTTTACCAAAATCACTTTAGAGGATTGGAAAAACAACATCGGTAACTTGAAATAAATGACAAGAATAAACTTGATAATGATGCTTCTCCCTGTCGTATTCATGGTTCACGAATACGAGGAAATTATTATGTTTGGACGTTGGATTGACAGAAACAGGGAAGAATTGAGAAAACGATTCCCTAAAATCGAATCGTTCTTTACCCGACGAGGAGTTTTCGATTATTCCACTTCCACCTTTGCTATTGGTACTGCTCACGAGTTCATACTTATTTCTGTCGTTTCGTTTTGTTCCGTTTGGACAGGAGAATATCAATGGTGGTTTGCTGCATTGGCAGGGTATTCCGTTCATCTATTAATACATATCGTGCAATGGATAGTATATCGGAAATATGTGCCGGTTATCATTACCAGCCTCCTAACATTACCTTATTACATCTATGCTTTTGCTGAATTTTCAAAAATCACAGTTCTATCTTCTTTCCAAATGGTTTTATGGGCAGTTATTGGCATTGTTCTAACCGTGCTAAGTTTGTTTTCTGCATTCTTTTGTATGGGCAAATTTCAACGATGGGAAAAGGAAAAATAAATAGTAAATCAACAAGAAACAAACGATGGAAGATTATTATAAGACAAATAAGGAAGCATGGAATGCAAGAACCAAGATACACCTGTGTTCCTCGTTTTACAATTAGGATAAAATCAAGAAAGAGAAGTAAAACTACTCTGTCGCATTGAGTTAGATAAACTCGGAATTACCTGTATCTCTTCATAATGTATTTCAGCCTTGGAGTCTCAATTACTTCATTGATTTCAAACCTAAGTTTCTCATAAATCCTCTTTGCTTTTTGATTGAAATCAAAGACCGTTAGGGAAATACTTTTAATATTATCATCCTCAAGAATGAAATCTACAAATCTTTTTAGGGCCTCAGTCCCAAAGCCCAATCCTGTTTTTCGGGGATCTATTACAAATCAACCTATGTGTATGTTATCCTTGCTAATTCGTACTTCTTGTATCATTCCGATAAATTCCCCTTGGTTGAATATCGAAAAAACATTTCCCAAGTCCTTTATTTTATCATAGTCCAGCGGGTAAGAAATTTCGGAACCCATCCATTGCTTCTGAAACTCTTTTCCTTGCTCGTTGGACTATTTACATAAAAGCAAAGCATTACCTTTATTGATTCCCTTTTCAATTCTAATATCCCTCATCTCGTTAAAAGTCTCGGTTGTATTGCAAAGATATATAAATTGCTTGAAATATAGAACAAGTACCGCCTTACTTTTCGCCGTAACTTTGCAAACTGTAGTTTGTTGTAGTAATGGCAATCTCTACTTTCTGACTACACGCCAATCCTTTTTCTTTCACCGTATTACCTCTTACTGTAGTAATGTAGTTAGATTATATCGGTGAAAGAGATAAGTATATCAATTGATACTGCCACCTCCGTGTAGGTATATCTGCCCCATCACAGGTTCAGGGCGTTGTAGTTCTCGACAAATGTATTTCCTGAACAAATGTGCTTCCATGCTGTCCAATTGATAAGACAAAGCGATGATAATAGCGAGCGGATAAAGCGGATCATATCCTTGCAGATGTCCGTTCACGAATAAATCCAGCTCTCCTACATTCCTTTCATTGGGACGTAGGGAAGGAACTTTTAGTAGTTGCTGCAGACGATAATTGAGCTTCTTCCATGTTACACTAAAGAAATCTACGAGTTCACTCTCTGTCATGGCTATTTCGCTTTTGCCTTTGCGGATGATTTGCATATTATCGCCCCATTCGAAATAGCTTCGCTCTCTTTTAGTTTGATGGTGATTGACATTCATACGGCTTCCTCCTTTGTTTCTTTTTCTGTCTGATGTTTCCTTATCAGTCTGTCCATGTCCTCCGAAATCTTGTTATCCGTTACCTGTGCATATATTTGCGTGCTTGATATGGAAGTGTGCCCCATCATTTTGGCAATGCTTTCGATGGGTATTCCTGCACCTAAACTCATCGTGCCGAATGTGTGCCTTGCCATGTGGTAGGATAATCGCTCTCTGATACCGCAAGCCTTTCCCACGATATCTATCTTTGCATTCATCACGCTACGGCTACAAGCACAGTGAAAGATAAAGTCGTCACCTTTTTCTTT
>ERZ772945.2535-NODE-2535-length-11068-cov-16.019159_pt1 | contig 11068 bp, 8 predicted proteins | sample MGYA00511681_ERZ772945 | MGnify/ENA primary metagenome ERZ772945 (study PRJEB29015, sample SAMEA2737943) | human oral metagenome | biome: human oral; feature: human-associated habitat; material: dental | place: China | collected 2143 ... | reverse complement strand
CACTATTGAGCAACTTCTTACACTTCATATCACCGATACCACCGGCTGTATAAGCAGCTTTCAACTCATCAAGGTTCTGGAACTCTGGCCAGAACTCCGCAAAATCTTCATCGGTTGAGAAAGCATCAAGGTAGGTAAACACAGCGTTACCCTCAACATGACCGGGGTCGGAGACATTCAAGTGAGTTGGGTCGGTGTACATTGTCTTCACCTTCTTCCATACAGTATCAGCATCATCTGACAGGTAGATACAATTACCTAAGCTCTTACTCATCTTCTCTTTTCCATCCGTTCCAGGCAAGCGACGAGCCGTTGCATTCTCTGGTAACATGATGTTTGGTTCGACTAATACGGGTGCATAAAGCTGATTGAAACGACGTACAATCTCGCGTGTCACCTCAATCATTGGTTCTTGATCTTCACCCGCAGGAATGGTAGTTGCCTTGAAAGCTGCTATATCGGCTGCCTGTGAAACAGGGTACGCAAAGAAGCCCATTGGGATGTTTGCTTCAAAGTTACGCATCTTGATTTCAGTCTTCACAGTAGGATTACGCTGCACACGACTTACACTGATAAGATTCATAAAGAACGTTGTCAATTCAGCCAATTCTGGTATCTGACTCTGAATATAGAGCGTACATTTCTCCGGACTAAGCCCTGCAGAAAGATAATCCAAAGCCACTTCAATGATGTTCTGGCGAATCTTCTCTGGGTTATCAGCATTATCCGTCAAGGCTTGTACATCAGCCATGAATACAAACATTCTATCGTAGTCGCCAATGTTCTGTAGCTCCACACGACGGCGAAGTGAACCCACATAGTGACCAAGATGCAACTTACCAGTTGGGCGGTCACCAGTCAATATAATCTTTCCCATGTATCTTTTATTTGTATTTACGTTATTAATAGGAAGTCTGCATAATCCTATTGCCGATGTTCCTCTTCGACAGCTGTAGTATCAGCTTGCTGTTTCTCTTCCTCTGGCGCAGGGGTTGCTTCTTCCTCTGGTTCCTCTGGCTCTGGCGCTGTGACAACCGTATCAACAACAGGAGGAGCAGTGTTCTGGACTGGCGCTTCATAAGGAATCGTATCGACAGACAAGCTATCTGAAGCAACTGCCGCTGGTGGTGTTGGATGGAAAGCAACATAAGCGCCAATTCCTATTGCCAGTACAACTAAACCAATCAAGATACCCCATAAGATGGCATGATTGTTCTTCGTGTTTGTATGAGCCGTTTGTGGAACTTGTGCATTAACTTGATTCTGTGGTTGATACTGCTGTCCTGCACTAATAAGAGGTAATGTTACCTCCATCGTCCCATGACAATGAGGGCACTGACATTCGATTGTCTGCCCCTCATTAGCTTCCACTATAAATTGTGTACCACAATTATCACATGTTATCTGATACTTCATCTATTCGATTTCTATCATTAACCAAGTACTTCTATAGCCTTGCGCATACGTTTTAAAGTTTCCGCTTTGCCAAGGAAAGCAGAGATATCAAACATACCAGGTCCCTTACCAATGCCAACCAATGTCAATCGGAAAGCATTCATTATATCGCCAAGTTTATAGCCTTTATCCTCTACCCATTTCATAACGACAGGTTCCTGACCTTCGATACTGAAGTCGTCTATACTTTCAAGTACCTCTGCCAATTCAGTCATCTGCTGTGCAGAATATTCCTTCCAACGCTTCTTAACCGTCTTCTCATCGTAACTTGTTGGAGCAATAAAGAAGAAAGAACAAAGTTCCCAAAGCTCTTTCACGAAACTAACACGATCCTTCATCATGTGAACAACCTGTCTTACTTGTTCCATCGTAGCTTCAACACCATTATTAGCAACGATAGGTGCAAAGAGTTCTGCTATCTCGTCATCACTCTTACGGAGGATGTACTCATGATTGAACCATATACCCTTTTGATAATCAAACTTAGCTCCACTCTTTGAACATTTCGTTATATCGAATGCATTGACAAGCTCATCAAGTGAGAAGATTTCCTGTTCAGTACCAGGATTCCAACCTAACAATGCTAAGAAGTTAACCACTGCCTCTGGGAAATATCCACTCTCACGATAACCCGAGCTAACCTCTCCTGTCTTAGGATCATGCCACTCTAATGGGAACACAGGGAAGCCTAAACGATCACCATCACGCTTGCTTAACTTTCCCTTTCCTTCTGGTTTCAATAACAATGGAAGGTGTGCGAAACGTGGCATACTATCTTCCCAGCCAAAGGCACGATAGAGCAATACATGCAAAGGAGCACTTGGCAACCACTCTTCACCACGGATCACATGAGAGATTTCCATTAAGTGGTCATCAACAATGTTAGCAAGGTGGTAAGTAGGCAACTCATCTGCGCTCTTATACAAGACCTTATCATCAAGGATATCACTCTTAATGCAGACATCACCACGAATCATATCATTGACATGAATCTCCTCACCCGGCTCTATCTTAAAGCGAACAACATACTGCTGACCATCGTCTATCAAGCTATCAACCTCATCCTTTGGCATGGTCAAAGAGTTACGCATCTGAAGACGAGTATGTGCATCGTATTGGAAGTTCTGAATCTCCTTGCGCTTAGCATCTAATTCCTCTGGAGTATCAAAGGCAATATATGCTTTACCAGCCTCTAACAACTGATTAACATACTTCTTATAGATCTCACGACGCTCACTCTGTCGATAAGGACCATGATCACCTCCAAAGCTAACGCCCTCATCAAACTCTATTCCTAACCATTTAAACGAATCAAGGATATATTCTTCAGCCCCTGGAACAAAGCGATTAGAATCTGTATCCTCAATACGGAAGATGAGTTTACCGCCATGCTGACGTGCGAAAAGATAATTATACAATGCTGTACGTACACCACCAATATGCAATGCGCCCGTTGGACTAGGTGCAAAACGTACTCTTACATTTCTCTCTGCCATTGTCTTAAATATTATTTTTCCTGCAAAATTAATGTTTTTTTTTGAGTATACGCCATATTTTTAGTATTTTCGCAAGTGCTTAGAAGTTAATAGAAAGTATATAGAAATATGATAAGATTCAGAAACATCAAAAGCCACTATTGGCGTAATATGGCTTCAAGAACGGCTTTGGTCATCGTTGCTGTGGTGATGATAGTGCTTTTCCTACCACGAACAAGGGGGAAACTCTTCCATTATGATGAGGGCAAACCATGGATGTATGGACAACTAATTGCCAAATTCGACTTCCCGATCTTCAAGACCGATGAGGCATTAAAGGCGGAACGTGACTCCATGATGAAGCATTTCCAGCCGTATTATAACGTTAATCCTTCTATCGAAGCAAAGAAGATTGAACAATTCAAGACAGCTTACAAGAATGGTATTTCAGGCTTACCGCAATCATATGTAGAAATCATTGCCCAACATTTGCATGATATTTATGAGGCTGGAGTGATCGATCCACAGCAATATTCCAAACTCGTGAAAGATAGCGATAATGTGATTCGTGTGGTCACTGGTAAACAAGCTGTGAGTGTTCCAATCAATAAGACCTTCTCAACGCTCGGGGCGTATGAGCATCTCTTTGTGAATCCTACTTTAGGTTCAAAGCGTGCTATCTTACAACAATGTAATCTAAACGAATACATTGAACCAAACCTTATTTATGATAAAGATCGCAGTGAGACAGAGATGAATGATATGCTCAGTCTCATTCCGCAAGCATCAGGAATGGTATTGGAAGGACAGAGAATCATCGACCGAGGTGATATCGTTGATGCAAAGACTTACCGTGTGCTCAATTCATTCGAGCAGGCTATGGAGAAGCGTAACGCATCCGAAGCAGAGATTACATCAACCATCATCGGACAAAGTATCTATGTATTAATCCTCATCGGATTATTCACCCTTTACCTCGCTCTCTTCCGCAAAGATTATTTCGATAAGCCGCGCTCCATTTCCTTATTGTATGTGATGATAGTCATCTTCCCTATCCTCACCTCGCTAATGATGGAACATAACATCCTAAGTGTTTACATTCTTCCTTTCTCCATGGCACCGATCTTCTTCCGAGTATTTATGGATTCCCGAACGGCTTTCATAGCGCATGTGACGATGATTCTTATCTGTGCGGTCGCCGTGAAATACCAATACGAATTTATCATCGTACAATTAGTTGCGGGCTTAATTGCCATCTATTCTCTAAGAGAATTATCCAAGCGTAGTCAGATATTCCTTACTGCTCTATTGGTTACAATCGGTTCAGCTGCTATGTATTTAGCTTTACAACTCATCCAAGCCGACGACCTTTCAAAACTCGACCAGACCATGTATTATCACTTCGGAGTCAATGCTTTCTTCTTGCTCTTTACCTATCCTCTGATGTTGGTAATCGAGAAAACTTTCGGCTTTGTATCAACGGTTACAATGTTCGAGTTATCCAATACAAACAATGAACTTCTAAGACGACTAAGTGAGGTAGCTCCTGGAACTTTCCAACATTCTATCACGGTAGGTAACTTAGCGACCGAGATTGCAAACCGAATTGGTGCTAAGAGCCAGCTAGTCCGTACAGGAGCTTTATACCATGACATTGGTAAAATGCTCAATCCAGCGTTCTTTACAGAAAATCAAGCGGGCATCAATCCGCATGATAAGTTGACCGACTTAGAGAGTGCGCGTATTATTATCAGTCACGTAACGGAAGGATTAAAGCTCGCAGAGAAGTATAATCTACCACGCGAAATAAAAGAGTTTATTACCACGCATCATGGCACGGGACTTGCAAAATATTTCTACATACATTATAAGAACGAGCATCCTGACGAGGAAGTGAACGAAGACCTCTTCCGTTATCCAGGTCCGAACCCATTCACCCGAGAACAAGCTATCTTGATGATGAGCGATACTGTTGAGGCGGCGTCACGATCTCTAAAGGAATACACAGAAGACAGTATCAGCGAACTTGTAAACAAACTTATTGACGGACAAGTAGCTGATGGTAACTTCACGGATTGTCCTATCACTTTCCGTGACATCTCCGCCGCGAAAGCCGTACTCATAGAACGCCTCAAGGCAATGTATCACACGCGTATTCAATATCCAACACTAAAAGCATAGACAACGCTATTTTAAAATTGTAATAGAATATTATCAATTTAGCTATCTGTATTTGCGTTATTTTCAAAAGCTACCCTACTTTGGTTCAAATAGCCAAATTATGGTAGCTTTTTACATATAAGTAATAACTCATTGAAATACAAGTTATTACACGAAACGTACTATCCTTATAATAAGAAAGAACTCACTTATCTTGTAAAAATATGGTACTTTTCAACTAAAAAGAGGCTCTTTTTCATCAAAATCAATGCTACTTTTCATTGAAAACGATAGTACTTTTCACCAAAAACGATAGTACTTTTTACTAAAAACGATAGTACTTTTTTAGAAAAAGATACTATCGTGCAGCTTAAATCGATTATTCTTTTGCTAGAATAAGATATTTTAGAAACAAAAAATGTAATATCTTTTCCCATTTATTCTATGCTTCTTTAAGTAAAAATCATGGGACTTTATCCATAAATCGACAGCTATTTTGTAATCGAACCTACCTCCTTTTGCCCAACATGTTCCCTACTTTTCGCACTTAAAGAACTATTGCACAAATCGAAACAAAGTGAGAAAAAGAGAGGAAAGATTTGGAGTTTTAGAACAATATATATAACTTTGCAACCAAATTTATAGGTTTTTAATATACAAAAGAACAACCAATGAAGCATTCTAAGATGATCATTGCTGCCACAATGTTAGCAATGGCAACAACATCACAAGCCGGAGGTTTACTCACAAATACCAATCAAAGCATTGCTTTCAACCGTAATTTTGCACGTGTTGGTGCGATTGGTATCGATGGAGTTTACTTTAATCCTGCTGGCGTTGCGTTCCTAAGTAATGGATTCCACCTATCTCTCAACTTCCAAAACGTTTATCAAACACGTGAAATAACATCATCTTTTTCGGTTCCTGCATTCGAACAAGTGCCGGCATTGCAGCCTTTTGCACAACCTTTCAAGCTCAATGGAGGAAAAGAAGATGGCAGTAAGTTCTATAAAGGCAAGGCATCTGTGCCCATCCTCCCATCATTCCAGATTGCTTATAATAAGGATAAATGGAGTTTCCAAGTAGGTTTCGGTTTGACTGGTGGTGGTGGAAAGGCTACTTTCAATGAGGGACTCCCTAGTTTTGAACGCCAGGTATCACTTCTTCCTGCATTAATCAACCAAAAACTCCCTACTTTCGCCGCACTTCTTGATCAGAAAGAGACGCCAGCAACAGCTTACAGTATGCAGAGCTATATGAGTGGACAGCAATACGATTTCGGTTTGCAGCTCGGTGCAGCATATAAAATCAATGATCATCTTGCTGTTTATGGCGGTGCACGATTCAATTATGTTTATAATAAATACGAAGGAAACCTTACCAACATCTCTGCAAATGTTGGTGGGAACAATCAAAATCTATACGATTACTTCGATTCTAAGGTAAAAGCTCTTAACGAAAAAGCTACCTCTTTACAGGCGGCAGCTACTGCAGCTAGGACGCAAGCTGCAGCTTTACAAGCACAAGCTAATGCAACGACAGATCCAACAGCCAAGGCACAACTATTGGCTGCAGCAAATCAATATGCTGCAGGTGCTGAGAAAGCTAGTAACGGAGCGATGTTAGTGAGTGCTGGAGCTGACAAACTCAGTAGCAGTAAGGAACTCGTAAAGGATCGTTATGTAAGGGTGAGCCAACGTGGTTGGGGTATTACTCCTATCCTCGGCATTGATTACCACAATGGAAAATGGAATCTTGCAGCTCGCTATGAGTTCACAACAAAGTTCAATGTTGAGACAAAGGCTAACCCAGATGATACGCACAGTTATGAAGATGGCGTAACAACTCCTAACGATATCCCTGGTATTTTTGCTCTCGGTGCACAATATGAAGTATTGAAAAACCTGCGCATTATGGCTGGTTACAACTATTACTTCGATAAAGAAGCACGAATGGCAAATAACAAACAGAAGCTCCTTGCGCACAATACACAGGAATTCCTTGCTGGTGTTGAGTGGGATATTACTCCTGCTGTGACAGTTAGTGCTGGCGGACAACGCACAAAGTATGGACTCGGCGATGGTAAGTATCTTACCGATCTCAGTTTCGTTACGAGCAGTTACAGCTTCGGCTTCGGTGCAAAGATTAAAGTTGCTAAAAATGCACACCTCAACGTTGCTTACTTCTTCACAAACTATTCTAACTTTAAGAAGGAATACAACGATGCAATTACTGTCGGTAAAGATCAAGTCACACAAGCTGATGGTTCTGTAAAGGTACAACCTATCGTAATTAATACCAAGAATACAGATATCTTCACCCGCACGAATAAGGTATTGGGTGTCGGACTTGATATTGATTTCTAAAAACAATCACTCACAACTGGGTTAATCTAACCACAAGGCGGAGATAATTGAATGACTTCAACTTATCTCCGCCTTATTTTTTCCTTCACTTCAATTCATTAAGATTCGAAAAGACTTCCTTTTAAGCACTTGCAAATATCAAGTAATATTCATATATTTGCAGCAGAACAATATCAAAACGATTGCACATCGCAACCAAAAGACTATAGATTATGGCACAATCAGCAATGACAATCCGTATGGATTCACAGATAAAGAAGCAGTTTGACAAGCTCTGCCAGCAATTCGGAATGAGTACGAATACTGCCATTAATATCTTCGTTAATCAAGTTGTAAGAAGTCGCGCAATACCTTTCATCATCACAAGTAAAGATGAAGAAAAGGAAGAAATACGTAAGAAGGGATTGCAGGCTTTCTATCAAATACGCAAGGAAATGGAAGAAAGCAATGATGAGGAAATATCTTTATCAGAGATAAATAAGGAGATTAAACTTAGTAGACAAGAACCTAAATGATTTATGTTGTAATAGACACGAATGTTATTGTGTCTGCCTTAATCACGAAAAACCCCAATGCAGCAACTACTCGAGTATTGGAGTTAGCACTAATGGGAGAGATTGTACCGCTCTATGACCAAGATGTGTTGGATGAGTATCTTGAAGTACTTACAAGGAAGAAGTTTAAGCTAAAAGAGGACTCCATCCAATACATTATAAAAACAATTACCATCAATGGCATCGACACTCTCCGCACGTCTTTCTTAGAAGATATGCCCGATGAAGATGATAGAGTCTTTTATGAATTAAGTCTATCTGAACCAGATTCTTTACTTATTACTGGCAATTCAAAGCACTTTCCGAGGACACCAAGCGTTGTATCTCCTAGCGAATTCTTACGAATCATAGAAGATAATAACACATAAAAAGCTACCTCATCTATGATGTATACTGACAAAAGCTTATAACAATAGCACTTGAAGAAAGGCTTTCCTTAATTTAAAGAAAGGCTCTTCTGAAATGGAAGAAACGCCCCCTTCATTATGAACATAATTTTACTTTATGCACTAGGAGAGATTGACTACAACGGATCAACATCATAATACACCTGCAAAGCACCATAACGCTTATCTTTCATCATGGCGTCTAATGCTCCACGAAGATACTGGCGAACTCGAGGATAATTAATACCATTCTCTAATTTCAGTACTATCTTTCGAATACTCAATGTCTTCACACGTGCTACTGCAGGCTTATCAGGACCAAGAACACGAGCTCCGAAGATATCACGCAACCTACTTCCAAGTTCTACCCCAGCCGTATTGACAATGTTCTCATCCCTATGCTTTAAGTAAACATACACCAGATGATAGAACGGGGGATAATGAAATTCGCGTCGCTCGTCCAATAGTTCCTTAAAGAATGTCGGGTAATCATTATGAACGACATACTGGATAACGGGTAAATCAGGAGTCTTGGTTTGAAGTATCACCTCTCCCCTCTTTCCTTTTCTACCAGCTCTACCACTCACCTGACTCATCATCATAAAGGCTTGCTCATAAGCTCTAAAGTCAGGATAGTTCAACATTGAGTCAGCATTTAGTATGCCCACAACAGAGACTTTACCAAAGTCCAGTCCCTTAGTAACCATTTGCGTACCAATCAGAAGATTGTTCTTGCCCGTCGAGAAGTCATTAATCAATCGCTCATAAGCATTGCGCGTATGGGTTGTATCTAAGTCCATTCGGGCAATACGAGCCTCTGGAAAGATGGAACGAATCTCATCCTCTATCTTCTCCGTACCATAACCACGTCCTCGAATATCCTTACTTTCACAACAAGGGCACACCTCTGGCACCTTCATTGTATATCCGCAATAATGGCAACTTAGGTAGTTCATACTCTTATGATAGGTCAGTGATATATCGCAATTAGGACATTTCGGTACCCAACCACATTGTCTACATTCTATCATAGGTGCAAAGCCACGCCTATTCTGGAATAAGATTGCTTGTTCCCCACGCTCTAAAGCACCACGCACAGCCGATAACAAGCGAGGAGAGAAAGGACCTGACACCATCTTCCGACGATAGAGATCTTTCATATCCACCACTTCGATTGAGGGTAACTGAATATCTTTATAACGACGGCTTAGCTCCACAAATCCATACTTGCCATGCTTTGCATTATAATATGATTCCATTGAGGGAGTTGCTGTACCCAACAAAGTCTTCGCACCAGCATACATTTGTGCCAAAACGATGGCTGCTGACCGTGCATGATAGCGTGGTGCAGGATCTTGCTGCTTAAAACTTTGTTCATGCTCTTCGTCTATTATGACAAGACCGAGCCGATGAAAAGGAAGAAAGACGGCACTTCTCGCACCAAGGATAACATCGTATGGATTGGAGGAAAGTTGTTTCTTCCATATTTCCACACGTTCAGCATCGCTATACTTACTATGGTATATACCCAACCGATTGCCAAACACGGCTTTTAATCGTTCTGTTATCTGCACAGTTAGGGCTATTTCTGGAAGAAGGTAAAGCACTTGCTTATGCTCATTGATAGCTTTCTGGATTAGATGGATATATATTTCCGTCTTACCCGAAGAGGTTACTCCATGTAACAAAATCACAGGATGCCCCATCATCTGCACCAAGATATGATTGTAAGCCTCAGTTTGTGCCTCGTTCAAAGGCTTTATCTTCTCTGGATGAGGAGCAATATTATGATTGAGACGTCCCACTTCCTTCTCAAAAGTAACAAGTATCATCTTTTCTTGAAGCGATCGAATGACAGCTATTGACGCATGAGACTCATTCATAAGTTCCTCTCTTGTTACCTCACGAAGCTCTGTTTCTGGCAAAAGATGTTCTATATTATCAACCCCCGTCAGTCTAAGATAAGTCATAAGAACATCCAACTGCTTTACAGCTCTCTTCATAGAACTGATTAAAAGAGTGAGCGTTTGTTCGTCACGATACTTATCTGCCAAACGAATAAACAATTCCGTGCGAGGTCGGAAACCATCTTCTGCCTTCAAACCTGAAGGAAGGGCAGCTTTATAAACGTCTCCAATGGGCGACATATAATAGTCGGCTATCCATTTCCAAAGTCTCAACTGCTGCGGAAGGAGTATCGGGGTATCATCCAATACTTCAGCAATGTGCTTATATACAATCTTCTTCTCCCCTTGCCGTGCAACCTCTTCTACAGGCTTAGGAACATCAACAGGATATTCAGCAACTATACCCACATAAATCTTACTCTTACCAAACGGAACTGTAACACGCATCCCATTCTGCACTCGTGAAGCCAAGGCATCAGGAACACTATATGTAAAATAGCCATCAAGTGGCAAAGGTAAGATGATATTTGCGTAAGTCATTTGCTGAAGATTACCATTCTATAGTGGCGCAAAGGTACAAATAAAAATGCAAATGAACAATGAGTAAGATTTTAAAGAAAGTATAGTAACATATTTCGTAATGATAGATTTTCATAGCTTTTTATCATTCTAAAAGTAGGGACAGACGCCCTCGTCTGTCCGCCCGAACATCCCTACTTCCTAATGAAAATTGCCCTCTTATGCGGACAGACGAGGGCGTCTGTC
>ERZ772945.2532-NODE-2532-length-11076-cov-19.842029_pt1 | contig 11076 bp, 10 predicted proteins | sample MGYA00511681_ERZ772945 | MGnify/ENA primary metagenome ERZ772945 (study PRJEB29015, sample SAMEA2737943) | human oral metagenome | biome: human oral; feature: human-associated habitat; material: dental | place: China | collected 2143 ... | reverse complement strand
AGTCCCGACCGTACGGACAGGAGTTATGGTCGTGGTGGACAGCTGCGTGAGGACAAGAAGTGGCGGTATTATTATGACAGCCATGGCAACCTTGTGCTGAAGACCATGCGCAGGATGGAACCATCGCATAATGCGGAGGCACGGGATGAGTTCCTTGCATGGCAGAGCGGTGACTATGCCTATACGTGGCAAGGCAATGGTATGCTTAGGAGTGTAACACGACCGGACGGCAAGACCGTTACGTTCAGGTATGATGCTTTAGGCAGACGTATTGAGAAGGTCTTTGACGGACGTGTGTATCGCTACCTCTGGGATGGTGATGTCATCCTGCACGAGTGGGACTATGCCGAGTCTGACCGCCCGAATACGGTTGTTACCGAGACTGGCAAGGTCACGCTCGACAGGCCAGAACCTGTTGAGGATCTCATCACGTGGGTTTACGACAGTGACAGCTATGTCCCTACAGCCATGATTGTTGGTGACAGGCATTACAGTATCATCAGCGACTACATCGGTCGTCCCGTCCAAGCATACGATGATAAAGGTAATGTTGTCTGGCAGGCAGACTATGACATCTACGGTAATCTCCGTAACCTCCACGGCTGCAGGCAGTTCATTCCTTTCCGCCAGTTGGGACAGTATGAGGACGAGGAGATGCGCCTCTACTACAACCGCTTCCGCTATTACGACCCACGGATTGGTAACTACATAAGCCAAGACCCGATTAGGTTAGCAGGAAATAATCCTACGTTGTATGGGTATGTGGGGGATTGTAACTGGGATATAGATATATTTGGATTGTCAGACAGTTCAAAATTAGGTGCAGCACTTGGTCCGGCTCCTGGAGTTAATCATGATGCTCATCATATTGTAATGGCTAATTCTACAGATTCAAGAATGGTTTCACTTCGAAATCAAATGGAGAATTTTACCCCATCTATAGGTAAAAACTCTAAAGAAAATGGAATTTGGTTACCTCGACAATCAAAAGATAGGATTGCGGGGACAAAAGTTACTGCACATAAAGGAGAAGGGATTCATAGTGACGCATATAAGCAATCTATATATGATAGAGGCTCTATAACGAATTGTGTGGGTAATTATAGAAAACTCAGATAAAAATATTACCTTTGTTTTATGAATAGTATCGAGATATTTATACAGGCTTTAGGGCTATCAGAAGCAACTTGTTAAAAGGAGGTAAGGAGATTCGTAAATACAGAAAACTTTAAGTATATGGTCTATTCCATAACAGGAGGGCTTAAACTTGATTACCCACACGATTCGTTATAGAGCCATGATAGATTAAATAATAAAGGACGTGAAGAATTCATTGCAGAGTTAGATTTAATAAAAGAGGAGTTGAATGATGGTAAAACGTTTAAATGTAAAAGCTAAATGAATATAGAAAAGAAAGAATCAATTTTGGAAAAACTATTTTCCAGTGACGCAGATACCCTGTTTAAGCAAAAAAAAAATTTGAATATTCTTATTGCATTTGGGGTACATCTGTTCTTTTTGAGATTTATCCTTTTGATATGGAAAGGAAGGGTATTAAAAGAGGACGAAAGATTACTAAAGTCCCATTAAAGAAAAATGGTAAGTTCCAACATTTCATTAATGAAAAAACAGGGTAATCGCAATTTATGAATATATCGATAATTATGATTTACCTGCCCAATATATTTTTTTTGAATATCATACTTCCGAAATTATAGTTTATTGTTTTAATATTGTTGGACAGATAGATTATATACAATACTCAATTATAAAAGAGGGAAAGGTGTTATCCATGTTAAATATGGATAATAAAGGGAATTACATTGCGGAAGAGTACCATTACGATAAAAACGGTCATATTGTGTTGATTGATAGACAACATAAGGATCGGTCATTATTTAAGAATAAAGACTATTTTCCCAACAATATATATATAAGTAGATTTATTTTAGAATATTCTAACAATAATCTGTATCAAATAAAATGGAATGCTGATACGGAAAAAGAAATGAAAATAATATATCCTAAATAAGGGTGATTAATATGAAATGGTGGAGGTGAAAGCTGGGAGGAGAAGAGTCGTTCGCTTCGTCAGGACGGCTACGACTGCCGTTATGCGTGGAATGCGTCAGGACGTCTGCAGAATGTGATAGACGGAATCACAAGAGGCAGAACAACCTATGCCTATGATGCGGTTGGCAGTCTGATGAGTGCCTGCTATGAGGACGGTACGGACGACTATCGTATGCCTGATGCCGTAGGAAACGTCTTCCGCAGTTGTGACCGTTGGGACAGAGAATACGGCAAGGGTGGCAGGATTCTTCGTGACCGGCATTATGACTATCTCTATGACGTTGAGGGTAACCTTATCCTGAAGACTCCACATCGTGGACTGACACAGCATCCGAACCATGAGGTTTCGGAGGAAAGTGGCACGCATATTGCACGGCAGACAGGTGACTATGCCTATGAATGGTATGGCAACGGTATGCTCAAGGAGGTGCGTCTTCCATACGACAAGACAGTCCGCTTCGAGTATGATGCCCTTAGGCGTCGCACGGCAAAGCTCTTCAATGGTCACGTCTTCCGTTACCTCTGGGACGGCAATGTGATGGTGCAGGAGTGGCAGTACGAGGAGAAGGACCGCCCGCAGCATAGCATTGACGAGTTCGGTCGTATCCGTATGCTGAGTGAAGAGCCAGTAGATAACCTTGTCACATGGGTGTATGAGGAAGGCTCGTACGTACCTGTGGCAAAGATACAAAACGGTGAATGCTACACGATTATCAGCGACTATATGGGGCGCCCTGTGGAAGCGTACAACAGCTATGGTAACGTAGTTTGGCAGGCTGATTATGATATTTATGGTGACCTTCGAAACATAAAAGGTATCCGTGACTTCATTCCTTTCCGACAGTTGGGACAGTATGAGGACGATGAGACACGTCTCTACTACAACAGGTTCAGATATTACGACCCGAGGATTGGTAATTACATAAGCCAAGACCCGATAAGACTGATAGGTAATAATCCAACGCTGTATGGGTATGTGGGGGATTTGAATAAGTGGGCTGATGTATTTGGATTGAAATGTAAGAAATCAAATACAGCAAAAGTATATGAAGATAAAAAAAGACGTTGGCGTAACCCTGATGGAACTTTTGCAAAAGATCCTGGCTGGCCAGATAATTTTGGATTTGTCAAGGGGAAAGATAAAATAGGTTCTTTAGATGTTGGGCATAAGGTTGATAGGTTTGGGCATCCTGGTGGAAACTTTGTCGCTGATGCAGGAACGCCTTTTACTCAAAGATCTTTACCGAGCTCAAGTATAAAGAAAGAATATCATCAGTATGAAGTTATAAAATCTATAGATAACGTTCGTAGTGGTCCGGCAGAGCCTTGGTTTGGGCAAGAAGGACTTGGTATACAGTACCAGTTGCCTGAATCTATTCAGTATTATATTGATCATGGATTTATAAAAGAAATATAATTAAAGATGAAAGAAAGAAACATCAAAATTTTAGAGTATCAAGGTGACGGAGGCTTACCCAAAGGAAAAAACTTGTTTTATTTATGTTTAAATTGTCATACAATTATCCCTTCTATGAAATCTGGTTCATGCCATTGTGGTAATATCTTAATAGATGCAGATGAGGGAAGAGGAGGTTTTAAAGATATTTCACAAACATTGGTATTAGAACTTGAATAGTTTTTCTTATTCCATTTATTATGAAGTAAGGAATACTGTGTCTATGAGATTCTAAAGCCATTTGACGTGGAAAATGACGATTACACCTACATTTGGTCAAATTGGTTTAGGAACTCAGTATAAAAACCTGTGCAAATAAAAGTACTCGTTAATTGTGGTAGACTAAAAGAAATATAATGAAAAAATGAGTTAGCTAAAAAGCTACACTCTATGGGTGTTTCGTCCCACGCATGCCCTTTAGAAGGCTCTATTACTACGTGAGATACTATTTCTTAGTTGAAGTCTATAGTACGTGGAAAGTAATATATTGATGAACATGTTAATCAAAATGAGTTTGTGCCCCTTAAAATAGAGAACGATGCTTGCAAGTTTATCTATAATGAATTTAGATAAATAAAATAAGACACGTGACAAAGAGAACATATCGAGTATGATGCTCTTGGGCGTCGCACGGCAAAGCTCTTCAACGGTCACGTCTTCCGTTACCTCTGGGACGGTAATGTGATGGTGCATGAGTGACAGTATGAGGAGAAGGACCGACCGCAGCATAGCATTGACGAGTTCGGTCGCATCCGTATGCAGGGCGAAGAGCCGGTAGAGAATCTTGTCACATGGGTGTATGAGGAAGGCTCGTACGTACCTGTGGCAAAGATACAGAACGGTGAACGCTACACGATTATCAGCGACTATATGGGGCGCCCTGTGGAAGCGTACAACAGCTATGGTAACGTTGTTTGGCAGGCTGACTATGATGTTTATGGTGACCTTCGAAACATAAAAGGTATCCGTGACTTCATCCCTTTCCGACAGTTGGGACAGTATGAGGACGATGAGACGCGCCTCTACTACAACCGCTTCCGCTATTACGACCCGAGGATTGGTAATTACATCAGCCAAGACCCGATAAGGTTGATGGGAAATAATCCTACGCTGTATGGGTATGTAGGGGATTGTAACATAGAGCTAGACGCACTAGGCTTGTCATTAGCATTACCATGTCCTAATGGCACTAATCCATGGAAAGAAGGAGAAACAATCTACTCTATAGTAGTTCCTAAGGGGGGTATGGATATAGATATGGCTATCGATATCGATGTTTACACAAAATATGGTCCAGGTAGTTGGGGAACAACTCAGCATATAGGTAATGTAGATTTTGTACGTGAACAACTAGCTGTTACTCCTGAGTTTAAATCAAAGATAACTCATGTTCAGAGATTTCATATTCCAGAAGAAGAAAGAGTACAGATAGGTATTGTAGGTCCACAAGAGTACAAAGGTAAGGTATACCCTGGAGGAGGAGTACAAGTACAAATATTTAACAAGAAAGCTCTTGAACCCATAGGTGAACCAAGATTACTTGATAATGGTCATATTGATACATTTAATGATAAACTAAAAGGATGCACATAAAATGGAACAAATAGTTAATTTTCTTTATCTTTATGCAGATGTTCAAAATGAACATCCAAATATATTAGATAGAACTCCCAAAGGAATAACTTGGTCTTTCCAAGGTAAAATATATAAAAGAGAGAATCTAGTAAATAGGTTAAGGGCTGATTATTCACAAAATTATAATACCATTGCCGTAGTAGAAGCCCCTTATTCAGAGGAGTTAAATAGAGCATATATAATAAATGCAAAAAATGAGTTTATTATTAGTGATTTAAGTGAATTTCTCTTTTCCCATATTCAAAGAAAATGTTTAGTTGAAGGGGTTATTTGTCAGGATTCTGAGTTTATCTTTCATTTAAATATAAGAAATGATGATTACTCTATTCCTTTTGATATGAAAACAAGGACTTTTGGTAAATTAATACAGAGTCGATGATGTATCAAGTATACTGCTTGCTTTATTGATTTAGTATAAAGTTCATGGAAAATAATATCATTAGAAAGGACTGTATTGGTAAAGAACATGCTTTTATGTAAGTAAATATAGAGCAGATATCATTAATCTATGGACTAGAATATTGCAAATCCTTAACCCAAGTTTAACAGGCAAAATTATTTTTCATAAATTTTCGGGATATTTTGTGTAGTATCAATTTGATAAATGATTGATAATCAAGTATAGGGTATTGTAACGAGGAGTAAAATCCGAATTGTAGGACACCGTCATATCAAAATTATTTTGTTACTTTGCACTCATGCACGCAAATGTACAGACACGATTCAACCCTGCCACAGGCGACATGGCTCCTTATTATCGCATCAAGGAGTCATATCGTGACGTGCAGGGTCATGTACATTCGCTAATTCTGTTGAACATCGGGCTCGAACCTTCACTTACTGCTGTACAGGTTCGAAAGATTGCATACGCTCTTACCAAACACTTCAAAACCAGAAGTACACCCTCACTTTTCAAAGAACACCTTGAGGGTCTTACTCCTATTGAACAGGCAAAGGCTGACGAATGGTGGAGCCGTATGGAGAAAGAAGGTGGAATCGATCGGTTTAATAAGGAAGAGCAGAAGTCGCTGAGAAAATATGAGAACTACATTGACCTTGAGACGGCAAACTATACTGACGCAAGGGATGTTGGTGCAGAGTGGCTCTGCAAGCAGACAATAGACAAGCTGCAATTAGAGGGTTTTCTGCGTAAAAATGGCTAGACGGAGAATGCGATACACACGGCTTTGTCAGCATTGATTGTTCGCACGGTATATGCTGTTTCTGAACGTTCATCTTATTATTATTTGCGCGATAACTCAGCTGCCGCTGAACTTTACAGTGGAGTTCCTAGCTGGACACCAGGGATCAATTCTCTGTATAAAATCACAGACAAATTATATGAACTAAAGGAACAATATGTAAAATAAGAAAAAAGACTTGTCTATTTCTCTCTTTTTACCTATATTTGCAGGAATAAGAATAGGAAGAAAATAACCTGAGGGCAAATACACGAGCCTTGAGTCATGCTCGCAATGTTCAAACCTAAAAACCTATCCAAATGAAGAAGAACATAATATTACTTATCCTTCTCATCAGCACGACTTGTTTGTCAGCTCAGACACTTGATTTCTCTAAGTTAGAAGGGCGGTGGGACACAACCAAGACAGTACAATTTGAGTCTGCACAGTATCAGATCGTTTATGATTACAAGTATGCAAAAGACGCAAAGTATCCTGATGCAAAACGTACGACAGTAACAATTCTAAGAATTGGTACGCAACACAATATGTTCATTGACTATGGACAACTTACCTTCGACTCTATCTCCGCTTCAATTGCAAGAGGGGAATCTCAGGCGACATCGGCTGGTCCAAAGCTTATCGGTGCTTTAAAAAGCATAGGATTTCAAGAACTCATCCTTCTGAATAGAGAGACAAAAAAAGAGTTTATCCAACGTAAAGCAGGAGGACTTCAAAGGTATCAATATGAAGAAGAAGCTCCTCAGTTGGAGTGGGAATTACTGCAAGGAGACAGTACTATTGCCGGATATCAGTGTCAAAAGGCTAAGACAAGACTCTTTGGACGAGATTATATAGCTTGGTATGCACCTGACGTAGAGTTGCCATACGGACCCTATAAGTTCTATGGATTACCTGGACTCATCTTTAAAGTGCAGGACACACAGAACAATTTCATTTTCACCTTGACAGGATTACAGAAGGTAAAGAGCTATACTCCGATTTACATGTACGACAAAAGTGCTGTGACGAAGAGCACTCGAAAGACTGTCAGACAAATGTATAAGAACTATTGTGCCGACCCTATAAAAGCCTTAACAGGAGATGGAAGCATTACCGTATCGGCTGATGTTGCAGCAACTGTGAATGCAAAGCCTTACAATCCGATAGAATTAGAATAACATCTTGCGACGGCTACTTCTTTTATTCTACCTCCTTACCACCTGTTTCACCCTTTTTGCACAGCAGGAGGAACCGCTGGTAAAGCTAACGATTGAGGTCAGGGACTCTGCCAGCCTCCAACCGTTAGCAGATGTAATGTGCCGCATAGTAAGTCCAAAGGGCAAGATGCTGAGCTATAAGATTGCTGACGGAAGGGGCAACCTCAGCCTCACAGCACACCAAGAGGATGCACTGGTGTTCACACTCATTGGTTACAGTAAACGAAAAATAAACGTAGCTGACATCCATCAGACTACAAATCAGCCAGCTATTATCCTACTGTCTTCCAAGCAGGTGGAACTAAAAGAAGTCGTTGTAAAACTATCCCCCATAAGAAAACAAGGTGACACACTGGTCTACAACGTCGGTTCGTTTCTACAGAAGGGTGACCGTCATTTAGAAGACGTGCTCAAGAAGCTACCAGGAATCAAGGTTGCTGAAAACGGTTCGGTGTCTTATCAAGGTCGTGCTATCAATCGGTTTTATATTGAAGGACAGGACTTGATGGGCAACAACTATACACAGGCAACCCGCAATATGCCTATTAATGCGGTGCGTGATGTCGAAGTTTTGGAGAATCACCAACCTGTGAAGATGATGCGAGGGCGCAAACCATCAGAGTCTGCTGCCCTAAACATCAGGCTCGACAAGGACCACAAGGCTCGTCCTTTTGGGGAGATTACTGGTAGCTTAGGCGTCAAACCCACTGTTTGGGACAATCAGCTGTTTCTCACACAGGTGTTGAAACATTCGCAAACACTTGTTTCTACCAAGATGAGTAACACGGGAAAAGACCTTTCTAAGGAAACTAAAGAGCATATTGATGTCTATAATCTCGATGCATACGAGCCACTTCCGCAAGGTGTTCTGCAAGAAGATATAAGCCAAGAGGCTCTCCCACAAGAGCGATACTTACAGAACAAGTCTTATAGCGCAGGTTTTAATAATATCATTACACTATCGAAAGACATAACACTACGCAGTAACGTTCTTCTTTATGAGGATCATGCTGGATATAACCAATCGACTACAAACTATTATGGAGGACTTAGTCCTATCACATTGGAGACGTCAGAATGGATGAAGCAACGCATATTTCGCATCGTACCAACACTGAAATACGAAGAAAATAGCACGCATAGATTCTTTTCTGACGAACTTAAATACTCCTTTGGACGACAGACAACCGAAAATCAAGTAGTCACGAATGGGATTGGAATTACTGAACAGATACGTATAAAACCGTCTTATATCAAGAACTATCTGTCTTCTTCCTTCAAATTAGGAAAATGTATGCTGCAAATCCACTCGCTCCTTAGATACACTGACCGTAAGGAAGAACTGTCAACTGCCTCTGATTCCTTACCACTCTATAATGTTATAGAATGCTTTGCAACACGGTCAACTATGACTAGAAACAGTATCACTACTTCAATCCCTACACTCGGAAATGATTTGGATATATCCTTACAAGCTTATTACAGAAATAACTCATACAATTATCAAGGTGATATCTATCATCGTACATTCAAACTACAAGGTGAACCGGGCTACACATGGAAATATACAAAGCAAAGCTATGTTAGCTTTGGACTTCCTATTGAATGGACAAGAATCAGCCTTTCAGAGAAGAACAACAAACTATCTGTGCGCAACTTCATAGCATTTAAGCCCTACTTGACATTAAAACAAGTACTGACAAGCAAACTATCAGTGAACCTATCTTCCTCTATCTCTACAGATGACAACTCTCTTGATTTCTATGCTTTAAAGCCTTTAAGAGAGGGATACAGAAACATACAGGTAACAGGAAATGACGTTTATAAGTCTACCCACCTATACACTTCGCTCCATTTCCGCTATCGTAATCTCGCAACGATGCTCTTTGCTAACCTTTCACTTACCTACTCTGATACAAGAAGCGAGGCTTATAGCCACTATGAGTACAACGACTCAATGACAATTATGAAATGGATAAGAGGCAGTAACCACCGACATAACACTGCTATAACTGCCATGGTGGATAAGACTTTCATCCCCATAGGCGTTTCCTTAAAGTTTGATGCGACATATAACAGGGCTTGTTATCTTGTTTCACAATCTGGTGTTATGGTCAATAACCATTCTCACCACGCTTCAGGAACATTCACCACAAGTTTCCAAAAGATATCTTGGCTGCGCCTATCAGCCGCTTTTACAGCTAAATATTACAGGGAACGAAGTAGTATCATGAAGTTGGATGTTCTTTCGTCCTATACAACCAATGTAGCTCTTTACCTCTTCCCTACAAAGAAGTTGGAACTAAAAATGAAGTTCTATAATCTTACAAACGAAGTTATGGATGGACATTACCATACATGTAGCCTATTAGATGGAGACTTCAACTACAAGATTAATAATGTGTGGGAGCTGGGAGTATCTGGGACAAACCTATTAAACAGCAAATCTTACAGTATTACGCAGAATACAGGTATCAATACTTTCCACACATTCCTGCCTTTACGTGGACGTGAATTACTACTCCGCGTACAGCTGAGATTGTAATAACATCTGCATCTGATACGAACAGTTTATTCACATACCACTGACATTTGTAAACAATTTTAGATACATTAATCCAATACATGCTCTTTTGGCTTCTAAAAGACGCCTAATTGACTTGCAGAAGACGCCCTTTTGAGGTCTAACTAAGGCCCTTTTTAAGGCTAACAAAGCACCTTTTATCTTACTACTATATAACTACTTGATTCTATGCTGATTGCGAACTTGCTTTTATATGTACTTTTGCTGTTATTTATAGATATCTTACTCGAAATTATGTAACGATTTTTCAAAGTCTTATCCATGGAATTAACCGTTGTTTATCGCTATAAATAACAAGTCTACTCATCAACTTCTCGACTCGTAAACTATCAATTAGAGACTTCTAATTAAACAGATTACGTTGCGATAAGGATTCGTGTAATTAGCGCAATTCGTAGTCGGTGAAAGTAAAATCATAAAATTCAAAGGTCAATAAGAGGTTCAAATCATAAAGTATTGCATACTAACTTAACTGAGACATATAAACAAAAATCCCATAACTCATATATAAGAGCTATGGGATTTCATATTCTGAATAAGCTTAGTAACAGTCTATAGGACCACTACCTATTGCTTATGATTAATCAGCAAACTTTGCTTTGATGAACTCACGGTTCAGACGAGCGATGTTAGCAATCTTCTCATTCTTTGGACAAACAGCCTCGCAAGCACGTGTGTTAGTACAGTTACCGAAGCCAACCTCATCCATCTTAGCAACCATTGCCTTAGCACGCTTAGCAGCCTCAGGCTTACCCTGTGGCAAGAGAGCTAACTGACTAACCTTAGATGATACGAAGAGCATGGCAGAACCATTCTTACAAGCTGCAACACAAGCACCACAACCGATACATGTTGCGCAGTCCATAGCCTCATCAGCATTGTCCTTAGAGATAAGAATAGCGTTTGCATCCTGTGCCTGACCAGTAC
>ERZ772945.2530-NODE-2530-length-11082-cov-7.160969_pt1 | contig 11082 bp, 9 predicted proteins | sample MGYA00511681_ERZ772945 | MGnify/ENA primary metagenome ERZ772945 (study PRJEB29015, sample SAMEA2737943) | human oral metagenome | biome: human oral; feature: human-associated habitat; material: dental | place: China | collected 2143 ... | reverse complement strand
TGGTTATTGATTATCTGGCCTGCGGAATTGATCCAGAAAAGACTATGATTTTCACACATTCTGCAGTTCCAGCTCTCAACCAGCTCATGCTACCGTTCCTCTCGCTTGTTACCGAGTCCGAGCTTCATAGAAATCCAACTGTTAAGGCAGAGCAGGAAGCATCTGGACATGCTCTCACAGGTCTTCTCCTCACCTATCCTGTCCACCAGGCATGCGACATTCTCTTCTGTAAAGGAAATATTGTTCCTGTTGGTCGCGATCAGCTGCCTCACATTGAGATTACCTCTAAGATTGCCCGTCGCTTTAATGAGCGCTACGGCAAGGTGTTCCCAGAGGTTTCTGGCCTTCTCACCTCTACCCCATTGATTCCAGGTCTTGATGGACGCAAGATGAGTAAGTCTTATGGCAATGCAATCTCGCTTTCTATGACAGCCGAAGAAACTACCAAGCTTATCAAGAAGTCCAAGACTGACTCAGAGCGCATGATTACCTTTGACCCAGACAATCGTCCTGGCGTCTCTGCATTGCTTACCACTGCTGGTATTTGTACTGGTCGTAATCCAAAAGAAATTGCTGATGAGATTGGCATGGGTGGCGGCGGAGCTCTTAAAGCTTACGTCATCGATGCTGTTAACACCTACTTTGAGCCAATTCGTCAGAAGCGTGCAGAGTTTGCAGCTCAACCGGACCTTATTCGCGACATCATCCATGACGGAAACGCTCGTGCAAACATTATTGCCAACGCAACACTCGACGAGGTTCGCGAAGCAATGGGAATGGTCTACTAAGTGTCTGAGCTCACCTTACATGTTGAACGTATGAGCTACGGTCCAGATGCCATCGCTCATACTCCAGAAGGAAAAACAGTCTTCATCTCTGGTGGCGCCGTCCCTGGAGATACTATCAGCGCACAGATTACCGAGGACACAGACAGGTTTTCTCGCGGTCAACTTGTAAAGGTCTTGGAAGCATCTGCGTTCAGAGAGCCACGCCCTAATCCCTTTGTGGTGCTCACGGGTGCCACCCCTTGGGGTAACATGCTCTATGAGCAGCAACTTGTCGAGAAACGCAACGGCGTGATATCTGCTCTTGAACGCATTGGGCATTTTTCACACGACGATGTATCTGAGCTGGTAAAAGACATTGTTTCCCCCGGCGAACCATGGGGCTATCGCAATAAAATTGAACTGGCGTTTAAGCGCAATGGCAATAAAACCCTGGTAGGCATGTATGCACCTAATGGACAAGACATTGTTCGCATTAAAGACTGTCCGCTCTTAGATAAGAGCAACCAGAAGGCTGTTGGTGCCGTAAGCGGCGCCCTCTCCTATCTCTCGGGATCTCACGAGCTTGATATAGAACGTATTGGCATCAGAGTGTCTAGACGCACTAAAGAGCTTGAAGTGGCGCTCTGGACCGCTCCGAGCAGCTTCCCACGCACACAAATAGCCCGCGTTTTGGGTGACGCCGTAAAAGCAACAAGTGTTGTCCGCGTTATGACCAAAGGTCCAAGTAAGGCACGCCGTGTTGTAGGAGTTGAGCGCCTGAGCGGCTCTGGCTCATGGAGCGAGCTTATTGATGGCCAGAAGATGCTGCTTTCTGCACCTTCGTTTTTCCAGGTCAACACTAAAGGTGCCGAGAAACTCATTGAGCTTGTACTTTCTGGTTTGGATGTTCAGCCAGATGACGAAGCTATGGACCTCTATTGTGGAGCAGGAACCTTTACACTTCCCCTCGCAAAACGCGCAGGATTTGTTTCTGCTGTTGAAGCCTATGGTCCTGCCGTTAGAGATCTTCGCCGCAACCTTGAGCTAGCCAGGCTTGATAACGTTGACGCAGTAGGCGGAGACGCAGGCAGAGAATTCCCCGATACAGATGCTGACGTGATTATTGTTGATCCTCCTCGTGCAGGACTTGCTCCTGAAGTGATACAGCAACTTTCCAGGCAGTCTGTACGTGCTATTGCCTACGTTTCTTGTGATCCTGCAACACTAGCGCGTGATCTTAAACGCTTTGTTGAGATTGGCTCATACAAACCAGTAAGTGTGACCCCGGTGGATCTATTCCCACAGACCTTCCATGTAGAAAACGTTTGTCTACTGAAGCGGATAGCCCGCTGAAATTGATACGGTGGAGGCCAAAGAAGACGTTTAATGGCACTAAGTATGATTTCTCAATAGATAAGAAAGAGACGCGTGGCCCACTGATGAAAGAAGAATGCAAGAGCCTTATTACTCTTTATACACCGTCATTAAAAGATCTTGGGTTTCGTCAGAAGATGATGGCAGACGAAGAAACAATGTCATATAACCATGCATGGGGAGGTACAATTCCTTTCCCAAAAGAGACTTGGCATGGCTGGTATGATTTTTGGATTGTAGAGCATGAGAATAAACGTTATTACAGGTATTTAAAGGATAGCGGCGGTCATTTTATTGGAGAGGTCGCCTATCACTTTGATAGCGATAAGAATATTTATCTTGCAGACGTCATAGTCTACGCACCATATAGAAAAATGGGCTACGGCAGCATTGGATTAAATTTGCTGTGTAACGCGGCTAAACAGAACGGTATTAAGCAGCTCTATGATGATATCGCCATAGACAATCCATCAGTCACGATGTTTTTTAAGAATGGATTTGTTGAAGAGTACAGGACTAGTGAAATTGTTATGCTCAAAAAAGAGCTAAGTGCATCCACCTTGCACTCAGGGTGTGAAGTGGGAAATGTTAATTAAGCACGATTCATGCATAGGATGATGAAGGATGAATTTCTTAAAATGATACAAAGTTTGGTGGCTGTCGCTTAGAATAACACTGTAAATAAGGGCTTATTGTAGACTTACGAAACGGAAGAACGTGAATGAAAGTCCGGCGTGAATTGACGCTGGATTTTTTAGGGGGTGTCTTTTATAAACACAAAGCTATCTCATTATTTGCTTGTTATAGCTCTATAAATCTAGTATTTATGCCTAATCTAAATATCCAAAAACTCATAAGGCTTTTCCGAAAGAGAAGATTCGCAGCACTCGGCAAGATACGCATCCTTCTCCTTTAGGCTCTCTATGTCCGGATATACGTTTAACACTCTGTCCCCCAGATTCCAAAAATCATGTGACCAAGACTGCGGGTTTTCCCATACGTGTGGATTTCCTTTCGCCCAATTCGGAAGCTCCTTGCGAACCTTGGTTGCCACCGCAAACTGCCCTTTTGCAGTTTTATAAATCGTGTCAATCCTTATTCCACCGTCTACCGGACGTTCTACACGAGCAATCTCCATACCATAGAACATTACCTTTCTTCTTACCCCTTTTTCATAGAGGTTTAACTCAATCTTGTCATATCCTTCGCTTTTGTTGCGTTGAACACTTAGAAAGTCCTGAAGTGCCTGTATCACAGCGGCAGAAACACTTCCGGCGTACTTGGCAGCATCATCAAATAAGTGTAGATCAGCTTCTGCAACATAAATATTTTTTGTGGCCATAACCATACCTTCTTATTTTTGTAACTTGTATCTGAAGTTTAGTATCTATATAACTATGAACATAGTTATAATCATATAGAGCTATTTTGTCAAGATAGACTTTCTTTCCATCATTATGATGTTGAAGACTGTGATTCTTCACTGATACTGGGAGCCTAATATCAAAATGCAATATACAAAGTTCTTCGTTTTTGCACAAAAAAGGATGATTCTGCAACCATCCCCTATTACTGTATTCCAGTTATAAACATTTCCCTTAATTGATTTTGCTCTATAAGTTTCCTTGGCATCTATTTCTGTAAATTTATCCTTCATTAGTAGCTTTGCAGCTACTAATGAAGGATTTTCAGGTATTGGCTTTTTTGTAGCAACGATGGAAGCCTAAAATGCACTCACCTAATTAGCTTTTGACAGCACTACAACACACTCAACGTGCTTAGTGTGGGGAAACATGTCCACAGGTGTTACGCGTTCAATGGCAAATCCGCTGTCGAAAAGAACCTTGAGGTCTCTGGCCTGCGTCACAACGTTGCAACTCACGTACACGATTTTCTTCTGGGCTAGCTGAGTTGTTGCCTTAAGGAAGGCAGGTGTTGAACCTGCACGAGGTGGATCAAGAATAATAACGTCAAAGTTCTGACCGTCTTTTGCCAGAGCTTGCATGTAGCGAGTGGCATCATCGCAGATAAATTCGGCTTTAAGTTTATTGTTTCGAGCGTTTCTGCGAGCCATCTGAATGTTGTTTTCAACCTGGTCAACGCCAGTGAGCAAGAGGTTGATGCCTTGAGCTTCAGCGGCGTGTGCCAAGCAAAGTCCAATGGTTCCCGTGCCACAGTAGGCGTCAAGAATTCGCAGGTTGTTGGCCGGTGCGGAAGCGTCTGTTTGAGTGGAAGCTTCGGTCAGCGTAGCGCCAGTCTGCTTGGAGCCAGCAAGCGCGCCATCGATGGCCAGTTGATAGAGCGCCTCGGTTTGCTGGGGGTTGGTCTGGTAGAAACTGGTTGGGCCAATCTCAAACGTGCAGTTCAGAAGTTTGTCACTCATAGAAGTTGAGCCCCAAAGCAGACGGGTTTCTCGCCCCAAGATTGCGTTGGTGCGCTTCTGGTTGACGTTCAAGAAGATGCTGGTCAGCTCGGGATGTGCCTTGCGAAGTGCGGCAATAAACTCCTGCTCATGGGGCAATCGCTGGCCGTTGACCACTAGTACTAACATGACATCATCGGTGGCATATCCGCAGCGCACTACGGCATGACGAAGCGCTCCCTTACCGCGATCTTCTTGGTAAGCATGGATGTTGAACTGGCCGGCAAGATATGCCACGTCGTTGAGGATGGCGCGTGCTCGACCGTCTTCTACCAGGCATTCCTTTGAAGCAATGATCTGGTGCGTTCCACTTGCATAAAAACCGGAGCGAACCGTGCGACCTTTGCCCGGAGCAAATGGCGTCGCAGCCTTGTGGCGATACGCCAGAGGCTCGTCCATTCCACGAATAGGTTCAATGGTTACATTATTGATGCTTGCCAGCGGGGCGAGAAGTTCCTCTACTTGCGCCTGCTTACGCTTAAGTTGGATAGGATAGGGGACCGAAAGCCATTCACAGCCTCCGCAGCGACGCGCAATAGAGCATGTTGGTGTCTTGTATCCCATAGTTCCTCTCCAAATCTTGAGTTACTACTATACCGTTTACGGACTTACATGGCATGTTGAGGGGATTGTTGTATCTAATCTGTTTCGTTTTTCTGTATCGTTGCCGGTTTATGTAAAAAACCGTTAGGCTATCAAGCACAGTAATTTTGGGCGAGACAAAGGGGTGGATTATGGCTCTCATCAGCAAAATTGGTATTATCGGCGCTAATCATGTTGGCGCACACGTTGCTAACGCCCTGCTTTACCAGGGACTTGTTACTGAGCTCTACATTAGCGATACAAATGAGGTTCTGTGCAAAGCTCAGGTAAACGATTTGTTGGACGCAATGCCATTTTATCCACACCCTGCTCGTGTCTATGAGCTTGATGATCGGTATGAGGAGCTTGCTGGCTGCGACATTATTGTTAATGCCGCTGGTCATGTAGCCGCTGCTGCAGGCAACCGTGATGGCGAGCTCTTTGTCACCACTGACGAGGCCAAGAAGTTTGCAAAGCGTATTGCAGATGCTGGCTTCGACGGCGTTTGGGTTAACATCGCAAACCCCTGCGACGTTGTTACCACTGAGCTCCAGTACCTGACCGGTGCTGATCCTTACAAAGTTATTGGCTCCGGTACCACGCTGGACTCCGCTCGACTTCGTCATGCACTTTCCGGCGCTACCGGCTATCCAGCATCTTGCATCAACGCTTGGATGCTTGGTGAGCACGGTAACGGTATGTTCGCCTGCTGGTCGCATGTTTCCATTGGCTGCCTGACCCTCGATGAAGTTGCGGCTCAGACGGGCAAGACTTTTGACCTTTCAGAGCTTGAGCAGGCCGGACGTATGGGTGGTTATGTCACTTACAGCGGCAAGCAGTGCACCGAGTACTCTATTGCAAACGGTGCTGTTGAGGTTATCAAGGCTATTGTTCACGACACCAAGTTGATCACGCCAGTCTCCACGCTGCTTACTGACGTGTATGGCGTTTCTGGCTTTTACTCTTCACTTCCTGCAGTTATCGGCGCCAATGGTGTCGAGAAGGTCTTTGTGCCCGAGCTTTCCGACTCTGAGATTGAGGCATGGCGCAAGTCTTGCGAGCACGTCAAGAGTAACATCGACCAGCTTGGTTGGCTTGAGGTTGACGCTCGTATTGACTAGCATCAACGGGTGAGCCGCGGCTCCGCGCGACTGTTGAGGCTGCGGCACCACTATGCTGACTGTACAATCTATAGCGCTAGTCATACGACTGTGACCAGGTAGTATTGCACATTGAACACACTTTGGGGCTTCTCCCAAGGCGTGTTTTGTGCTTCTGAGGCTCTTTTAGTTACCACTCAGTTATTTTCCGATTGCATGCTTCGAAACGCTTGACCATACGCGTGATGCACGCGCGGTCAAGCATGCGACCAAGCGCCGACCTGCACTGATAAAACCACATTATCACCTGCTATTTTTAAACAACATTTAAATAAAAATTTCTATTGACTTGCAATCAATGTGATATCACAATAATACCAACAGAAGGCTCACTATCACAAAGGAGATATTATGAGCACTGAGAAAATTATCAAATCCAAGAGTGGTTGGCTATTTTTGCTGATTGCTATTGCTCTTTTTATAATAGCAGTCCTGTTTTTGGCAAATTTTGTGATTAGCGCTATAGCTGCAGATAGAAATCCTCGCCTGGAGCCATCGGTCCCAAGCATTATTGGTGCGTTGGTTTTCTTCTTTGCTGGTCTGTTTGTTTCAAGCGGCTTGTTTAGTCTTCAGCCTGGTCAGGCAAAGGTTTGCGTGCTGTTTGGTAAGTACATCGGAACCGTTAAGGACGAGGGCCTTCGCTGGGCAAATCCTTACTATGCTAAGACTCTGTCCGCAGGCAACCTTTCCACTCTCGTCACAGTTGGAGACACTTCTAGTGTAAACGTGCACACCTCTATCATTTCCACTCGTGCTCGCACGTTGAATGGCGATGTCCTCAAGGTCAACGATCGCATGGGCAATCCAATCGAGATTGCTGAGGTAGTTGTTTGGCGAGTCAGTGATACCGCAAAGGCTCTCTTCGATGTGGATGACTATGATAGCTACGTTGCTATGCAGGCAGAGACTGCACTTAGGCACGTCGCCAGCATTTATAGCTACGACCACATGGAGGATGAGTCCGAGTCCAATGCCGCAATTACCTTGCGTTCTAATATCGAGGAAGTCTCCGAGGCTCTTCAGTCTGAGTTGAGCCGCAACCTTTCCGTTGCCGGTATTACTGTCGACGACGCTCGTCTCACGCACCTCTCTTATGCTCCTGAAATTGCACAGGCAATGCTCCGCCGCCAGCAGGCAGAGGCAATTATTGCTGCACGTAAGAAGATTGTTGAGGGCGCCGTTTCCATGGTTGACATGGCTCTCACTCAGCTTTCCGAGAATGGCGTTGTTGAGTTTGACGAAGACCGTAAGGCCGTTATGGCTTCTAACCTCATGGTTGTTCTCTGCGGCGAGTCTGAGGCTCAGCCTGTGCTTAACACTGGTTCTTTGCAGCAGTAAAGCATGGCGAGAAACCCATGGCACCTCGCAAACAATATCCGCTTCGTGTAGCTCCAGAAGTCTGGGAGGCGGTTGAGCGTTGGGCACAAGACGATATGCGTTCAACTAACGCTCAGGTAGAATGGATTTTGCGCGATGCTCTGAAAAGGGCAAAGCGTTCTCCAAAAGCTAATAACACTTGTGTAAATAAGACAGAAAAGATTGAAGAAGGAAACTAACATGGCCGACAATACTCCACAGCCACCTGTTCCTAACGCTCCCGTTTCTCCCGCCGCGCCTGCACCAGCTGCGCCTGCACCAACTGCGCCTGCAGCTGCCGTTGCATCAACAACGCCAGCTCCAGCAGTTGCCACTCCAGCAGCTCCTGGTGAGGTAGTTCCTGTGTTGAGCGTTCAGCACTTCACCAAGAAATACGGCTCAAAGGTAGCTGTTTCTGATCTTTCGATCGACGTCATGCCTGGCGACATCTACGGTTTTATCGGCCACAATGGCGCAGGTAAAACTACGCTTATTAAGTCTGTCGTTGGCGCTCAGCCATTTGAGGGTGGCGTCATTTTTGTGGACTCGAAGAATGTACTGGTTGATCCTGTTGGCACAAAGCAGGTCATTGCTTACGTTCCAGATAACCCAGACATTTACGAGTTCATGAGCGGTATCAAGTATCTCAATTACGTCTGCGACATCTTTGGCGTTCCTGCGGAGAATCGCGTTGAGCGTATTACTACTATGGCTAACCGTCTGGGCATTACCGATTCCCTGTCAAATGCTATTGGCAGTTATTCTCATGGTATGAAGCAGAAGTTAGTTTTGATCTCCGCCCTACTTCACGAGCCAAAGCTCATTATTTTGGATGAGCCATTTGTTGGCTTGGATCCAGCAGCAAGCTTCGAGTTGAAGAAGATGCTGCACGAGCTGGCTGACCGTGGATCTGCAGTGTTCTTCTCGTCACATGTTCTTGAGGTTGTCGAGAAACTCTGCAATAAAATTGCAATTATTCGTCAGGGTAAGCTTCTTGCTGCAGGTAAAACGGATGAGATTCGCGGTAATGCTTCTCTTGAGGAAGTCTTCCTTGGTCTTGAAGCTGGCGCTCCCGGCGTTTCTGCCGAGATTGCTCAGGACATGGCTACCACAAAGGATGGCGCAACTGTTCAACCAGTCATTCCTGGCACACCTGTAGCCACTGCACCTGCAGCTCCAGTTGCACCAACAGCACCGGTTACACCTGTGGTATCCGCTGCACCAGCTGCTCCAGCCACACCAGTGGCACCTGCAACACCGGCTGTTCCAGCAACACCGGCTACACCTGCAACTCCAGCGGGATCTGCAGGTTCTGCTGCGCCAACTGCTCCTGGAGCACCAGTGCCTCCAGGCGCTCCAGTTCCTCCTTCCTTCCCTAAGGAGAACTAGTCATGGCAAACAACGTTCCACAGGCTCCTCAGCGTCCTGATGTGCCTGAGCAAAATCTTCCACTTTCAGGAGATGTTTTTATTCCGGCTCAGGTAAGTGCTGGTCAGGTTCCTGTTCTTAATCGCTCTGAGCTTAAATTACCTTCTAATCTTAAAGTTTTCTTGATGCTGCTTAAGGTTCAGATCACCATGATTTGGACCACTCAAGTTATGGGCGCACGAAAGAATTTTGAGAAAAAGGTTGGCGCAAATGCTCTGCCTATTGTTGGCGGTATTTTTGCAGTTGTCGGCGCGATCATTATGATGGTTTACATTTATGGTGTAGCTACAGGTGTTGCTCTCGCTGGCTTCACAAGATTGCTTCCTTTAGTAGGAATTATTTTTGGTGCTCTACCAGGTGTTATTTTGACATTTGTAAAGGCTAATGGCGTACTTTTTGCGTATAAGGATTACGACTTTATTATGTCTCTTCCTATCAAAAAGAGCACCATTATTTATTCTCGAGTAGCCGCCTTGTATGCTGCAGAAGGTATTTGGTCTTTCGCCATTATGCTTCCAGTCTTTTTGGCCTACTTTACCTTTGAAGCGGTTACGATTCCACGTTTGATTGGTGCTTTGTTTGCGCTCATTCTTGGACCTAACTTGGCAGTTTCTGCTGCAATTCTTTTGGCTTTTGCTGTTGCCGCTCTTGCAGCAAAACTGCACTTCAAGTCCTTAGGAATGGTCATTGGTGGCATTTTTGGCCTTTTGTTTATGGTTGCCTATCTGTTCTTTATCTTTACGCTATCTTTCAATGCAGATAAACTGGGCGCAGCTGGTAATTTTCAAGCCACTGTATTTAGCGTAGCAAGTTCTGTTGGACTGGTTTATCTTCCATCACTATGGATTGCCGACTTCTTTAGGTCTGGTTCTTTCGTTAGTTTCTTGCTATTTGTCCTGGTTTCCGTTGGAGCTCCAGCAGCAATCGTGGCAATTATTTCTCGCTTTAATGATCGCATTAATGCGCTAGTAAGTGAGGACAAGGTTCAGAAAAAGTTCACCACCAAACAGATTTCCACCAAGTCCGTGACACCTTTTGTTGCTCTAATTAGAAAAGAGATCCAGACCATCATTGGATATCCAGCAGTCTTTGTGAACATGCTCTTTGGCTGCTTGCTGATGGTTATTCTCGCCTTTATTTCTCTGTTCTTTAACACATCGTCTATCGTTGCCAATTTTGTTCCTGCGTCTGAGGTTCCACGATATCTACCTCTAGCAAGAACTATCTTTGGCATGGCAACCACTTGGTTTGGTACCTCGATGTTCTGTGCCGCCAACTCTGCTGCTATTTCATACTCGCTGGAAGGTCGTTCAAACTGGTTGATGGCAACCATGCCAGTATCTTCAAGGCAGATTTTTGGTGCAAAGATTGCCGTTAACATGCTCTACGTGGCATTCTTTAGTATTCTGACTCAGATTTTCTTCCTAATTCCCGGCCACATTACCATTGAAACAGCGTTGAGAAACGTTATTCTGCCGCTTTGCATTGTATTTCTTGTGGCTAATGTTGGTCTGGCTATTGATATTCGCCGACCAAACTTTGATTGGACTTCTGTTATTGATATCACCAAGAGAAGCCTTTCAGTTACTGTTTCTTCTCTCGTTGGCACGTTGGGCTCGATGATTGTCATTGGCGGAACATTCATGATGATGATTTTGCCGGTTATCGATTCATTTAGCTCGTCAACGGGCATGGTTAACGAGACACTTCCAAATGTTGTTTTTGTTACGCTGTCGCTGTTGAATGCAGTTATCGGCGCTCTCATCTTTAACAACACCGTTCACCGAGGAGTCAGAATTTAACTTCTGTAATTCTTATAGGGAGCGCCGTGCAATTTCACGGTATCTACCTGCAAAAATAGTGTAAATTTTTCTGTCGAGAAGAAACTTTGAGACACCCACTAAATGTCGTTTATCGAATGGTGGGTGTCTCTTTTTATGCTTTGCGGTACGGTAGGGTGGCTAGAGGTTTTCTTGTTCGGTAAGTAGCAGGA
>ERZ772945.2529-NODE-2529-length-11082-cov-10.703727_pt1 | contig 11082 bp, 9 predicted proteins | sample MGYA00511681_ERZ772945 | MGnify/ENA primary metagenome ERZ772945 (study PRJEB29015, sample SAMEA2737943) | human oral metagenome | biome: human oral; feature: human-associated habitat; material: dental | place: China | collected 2143 ... | reverse complement strand
TCTGCATGTCTATTGGTAAGGCAATTGGAGCAAGCGAGTTCTTTATTGGTGGTGCCGTCCTTGCAGGTAGCTACTTTGGAGATCGTTGCTCCCCTATGTCTACCAGCGCAATCCTTGTTTCGCAGCTTACCGATACCAATCTATCCAAGAACATTAACCGCATGCTTCGTACTAGCGTTGTGCCTTTTATTGCTGCATGTGTTATCTACGTGGCCTGGGACTTCTTCATGGCAAACACGGGAACTATCCCCGATGTTACTGGTCTTCTGAGCCGTTCCTTTAGGCTTTCTTTGATTTCACTTACACCAGCACTTCTTGTAATTGTTTTCTCGCTTCTTAAGGTTGATGTCATTGTGACCATGGCATCCAGCCTGGCGCTTGCCTGCATTCTGTGTGTCACCATCCAGCGCGTTCCGCTTACAGACCTGCCTGTCATCTTGCTCTTTGGTCTACGCGCTCCAGGAGCTACTGTTGCAAACATGGTGAATGGCGGCGGTGTCTTCTCCATGATGAACGTCTTGACAATCGTAACCATTTCTTCAAGCTACGCTGGTCTTTTCCAGACAACTGACCTGCTTCGCCGTATGTGCCAGCTGGTAGCTGACCTCTCCGATAACTCCACGCCTTTCTTTGGCGTTCTGATTACCAGCATGTTTACTTCAATGGTTTCTTGCAACCAGACCTTGGCCATTATGCTGACAAACAATCTGTGCGAGAACGCAGAGAACTCTTCAAGCGCCCTTGCTTTGGATATCGAGAATAGCGCTGTAATTCTTGCTCCTCTGGTACCGTGGTCCATCTCAAACATCTCGGTACTCTCTGCAATTGGTGCGCCTTCTATGAGTCTTCTAGCTGCAAGTTTCCTCTATTTGCTGCCTCTTTGGACTCTGGGAATTTCCCTGTGGCTCCATCGCCGTCCAGCAAAAATTGACGGTCACCGCGCTCGTTGGCTTGGCCTTACCTCTGACGATGTCCGTAGCTGCTCTTGGCCTCGCGTGCAGGATGATGAGTCTGCAGACTCTACCGCAAGTCTTCCTGCTGTAAAGGTTGCTTAACAAAACAAACCCTCCCGAGTCACTGACACGAGAGGGTTTACATGTAACTGTTAGAATCCGTTAGTTATTACTGCCTGGCTTTTACCTCAGCAACAAGCTGGTCAGCAGGCACCTGTACCTGCTCGTGAGACTCCATGTCACGAAGAGTTACCGCACCAGCCTCAACCTCATCTGGGCCAATAACCACGCAAAGCGTTGCACCCATCTTATCCGCCTGCTTAAACTGAGCTCTTAGCGAACGACCAGTACGATCAGCCTCACATCGAATGCCAGCCTCACGCAGAGCCAACACAGCATCAAATACAACAGGAGCCTGTTCAGCACCTGCGCAAGCAACATAAACACAGCTTGGAGCTGCTGGCTCAGTTGCAACACCAAGAGCCTCCAGCGCAAGCATAATGCGCTCAAAACCGACAGCAAAACCGACACCTGGAGTTGGCTTTCCACCTTCAAGCTCAACAAGACCGTCATAACGACCGCCACCACCAATGGCGCCAACACCAGCGCTTGGAATCTCTACCTCAAAAACGGTACGCGTATAGTAATCCAGACCACGAACAAGTGTTGGATCCTCAACGTATGAAATACCCGCAGCATCCAGATAGGCCTTGACCTGCTCATAGTGAGCACGACAATCATCACACAAGTTGTCAGAAATCAGCGGAGCATCCTTCATGACCGCATGACAACTCTCGTTTTTGCAGTCAAACGCACGCAGTGGATTGATTTCTGCACGCTCAAGACAGTCTTCACACATCTCATCCTTGTGATCAAGAATGAACTGCTTGACCTTCTCGCGATATGCTGGGCGGCACTCCGCATCACCCATGGAGTTAATCATGAGCTTCATATCAGCTGGCGAGAAACCCATCTGCTCGTAAAACTTCATCAACATGATGATGGACTCTGCATCGGCAGCTGGATCAGAAGCTCCAAGCCACTCAACGCCTACCTGGTGGAACTGACGCAGACGGCCCTTCTGAGGACGCTCTCCCCTAAACATTGACTCGGCATACCAAAGCTTTGCGGGTGTTCCTCCCTGTGGCACAAAGTTGTGCTCAACAGCAGCACGAACCACACCAGCAGTTCCCTCAGGACGCATAGCCATGCGCTGACGAGGCTTAAGACCGGACTCATTACCGGCAGCCAGCAGGTCCTCAAGCAACGCACCTGAAAAGACGCGGAACATCTCTTTGCGTACGACGTCGGTAGACTCACCAATACCGTGAACAAAGGTATCTACCTGCTCAAGTGCAGGAGTCTCAATGCGGTCAAAGCCATAAGTACCAAACAGATGGCGAGCAACATCCTGCATATGCTCCCAAGAGCGCATATAGCCGCCGTAAAGATCTTCGGTACCTTGAATTCTCTGACCCATGAATCCTCCTTGTTACAACATAGATGTTCCTAGTTTACCCGTGAGAGACAACTCTGGTACAGAAAAGCTTTTATAACTTTTGAAACCTATGAAAAAATCCGATTATTTTCTAGAAAACGTGAAAAAGTGCTCATGTAAGGGTTGCTTTTTAATTCCTACCATTTAGTATGAATTAGCGGATTTTGGGGTATGACAAAGTCGTCAGTGACATTGATGCTTGTCTTTGCCACCAGACCGCACTAGCACAAGGTTCAGCTCACGCCAGAGCTACCCAAATGGCTAGTCACAAACGTATCACGTGCTTGCACGTAGAGATATTTGGAGAGAGATTTATGGCAACTGAGCTACTCCGTGTAAACGGAATTTCCGCAGGTACCGAGGAGAAATCCATCCTGCATTCAATTGATCTGAGCATTGGTGATGGCCAGGCTCACGTTCTGATGGGACCTAACGGCGCAGGTAAATCAACACTTGGCCGCGTCATCATGGGTGACCCCACCTATAAGATTACCGATGGTTCCCTCATCTTTAATGGCGAGGATGTAACTGAGCTTGCTGCAGATAAGCGCTCACTTGCAGGCATCTTCCTCTCCTATCAGGCACCTGTTGAGGTTCCTGGTGTTCCTCTTTATTCATTCCTGCGCACCATCACACAGATGCGTCCTGAGCTTAAGATGACCGCTCGTCAGTTCCGTCAGCGTGTTGGTCAGATTTCTGATCAGCTTGAGCTTGACCAGGGTTTCTTGATGCGTGAACTTAACGTTGGCTTCTCTGGTGGCGAGAAGAAAAAGGTTGAGATGCTTCAGCTTCTGCTGCTTCAGCCTAAACTTGCCATTCTCGACGAAACTGACTCCGGCCTGGACGTTGACGCACTCTCCGTTGTTTCAAAGGGTATTCAGGCTTATCGCGAGACCTGCAACGGATCGCTGCTCATCATTACTCACAACACCCGCATTCTTGAGCGCCTTGAGATTGACCGCACTCACGTTATGGTTAAGGGTCACCTGGTAGCTGACGGTCCTGCGAACCTCATCAACCAAATTGATCGCGAGGGCTTTGAGCATTTTGAGAACCAAACAGATGAGGGTGGTGCTAACTAGTGAGCGAGAAGAAGCGATCTGAGGTCGCTGACGTAGACCGCTCGCTCTACGACTTCACCAAGTCCGAAGAGGGTTACGAGCGCTACGATGATGGCCTAACGCCAGAAATTGTGCGTGCTATTTCCGAGAAAAAAGAAGAGCCCAAGTGGATGCTTCAGATGAGGTTGTCGGCTCTGGAAACCTATCACCAGCGCCAGATGGCCACCAATTGGGGACCTTCTATTGCAGGTTTGGATTTGAACCATATCTCCACGTATGTCTCGCCAAAGACTCAGCAGGCAAATAGCTGGGACGATGTACCTGAGGATATTAGGGATACCTTTGATCGTCTGGGCATTCCACAAGCAGAGGCAGAGAGCCTTGCTGGTGTTGGTGCTCAGTACGATTCTGAGATTGTCTACCACAACATGCGTGAGGAAGTTGCTGAACAGGGTGTTATTTACACCACCATTGAGGATGCTCTGCACGATCCACAGTGGGAGCCTGTTGTTAAAGAATACTTTGGCAAGTTGATTCCTCCTTCAGACCACAAGTTTGCGGCACTGCACTATGCTGTGTGGTCTGGCGGTTCTTTTGTTTATGTTCCTAAAAATGTCACTCTAGACTATCCTCTTCAGAGCTACTTTAGGCTGAATGCCCAGGGTGCTGGCCAGTTTGAGCACACACTTATTATTGTTGAGGAAGGCGCTGATCTGCACTTTATTGAGGGCTGTTCTGCACCTAAGTACTACGCAGCAAACCTTCACGCTGGAGCTGTTGAGCTCTTTGTTAAGGACGGTGCTCGACTGCGTTACTCGACCATCGAAAACTGGTCCAAGAATATGTACAACCTCAATACCAAGCGCGCCATCATTGGCAGTAACGCAAAGATGGAGTGGGTCTCGGGCTCTTTTGGCAGCCACGTTTCCTACCTCTACCCTTCTACCATCATGAACGGAGATTCCTCTAACTGCGAGTTCACTGGTATTACGTTTGCAGGAGCTACTCAAGACCTGGATACAGGTTGTAAGGTGATTATTAACGGCTCCAATAACTCGGCAAACGTTGACACTAAATCCATCTCCAAGGATGGCGGCGTCAACACCTTCCGCTCCGCAGTTACCGTTGGTCGTAAAGCAGAAAACGCTCGCGTGGCATTCTCATGTCAGTCCCTGATGCTAGACAACATCAGCCGTTCTGACACCATCCCAGAAATGGATGTCCGCAATTCAACTGCTCAAATTGGACATGAAGCAACTATTGGACGTATTTCTGACGACACCGTTTTGTATTTGATGAGCCGCGGTTGCTCTGAGGCTGAGGCTCGCACCATGGTAGTAAACGGATTTGCAAACCCTGTCTCAAAAGAGCTTCCTATGGAGTATGCCGTTGAGATGAATAACCTTATTAAACTTGAGATGGAAGGAGCGATTGGCTAATGGATAACGTTTTGATTAATCGCGCCAATGTTCCTGCAGCTCAGACATGGAACCGTCTACACGCCAACTCTTTGTCAGTTACCGTCCCTAATCATGCCGATGCAGGCAAAGTGTATCTGCATTTACCTCGTCTTTTTGAGCGCATTGAGTGTGGAATGGGCCAAGAGGTTACTGATTACGTTGAGTCTCAGGTATTTAAATCTGATTTCTACAATGTTCCCGCTTATACCAAGCGAGAAGAACCTATTGTTGTTGCGGTTTCTGCTGCTCAAAACCAGTGTGCAAATACCGGCATTATTGTGCGTGAAAGCGCTGAGGCCACTGTAGTTATCGCCGCTTTTGCAGGCGAGAAGAGCACAGATGCTACTAGCAACAACGCGAACGCCAGCGACGCGCTCCCAACAAGCGCTGCGCTCACCCGCATTGTTGTTGAAGCTGGCGCAAAGCTGCACCTCATTGAGATGCTTGGTGTCAACGAAGGCCAGCAGCACCTTGAGAGTGTTGGACTTGAGGTTCACCAGGACGCTGCTGTTGATGTTAAGCAGTACGCTCTGGGCGGCTCAACCATTGGTCTTGGACTCACCGCTAACTTAGTTGGCGCTCGAGCTCGCCTTGACCTCAACAATCGCTATCACGCTACTCACGAAGAGACGCTTGATATCAACCACCTGGTACGCATGCGTGGAACCTCTACGCGCGCGCAGCTCACTGAGTCTGGCGTCCTTAACGAGGCAGCTAAAAAGACGCTTCGCGCAACCATCGATCTTGTCCGTGGCGCAAAGGATGCCCAGGGCAACGAGATTGAAACGGTCATGATTCTTGGCGACGATGTTGTCAACAAGACCATGCCTGTTATTCTCTGCGATGAGGACGATGTTGCTGGTAACCACGGAGCCACCATAGGATCTGTTTCTCCTGAGCAGCTTGATTATCTTGCAGCTCGAGGACTTTCTCGCCAAGCTGCAGAGCAGCTGTTTGTACGCGCTCTCTTTGAAGACGCCATCATCAACGCGCCTGAGGAGATTTCTCACCGCGTGGCTGTTGAGCGTTGCGAGGCTGAGCTGGGCACAGAAATTGCTCACGACTATGACGAAGCCGCAGGTAGCAACGATGTGCCTGGCAGCAATGGCAGGGATTCTAACGCTGAAGCCGATTTCAACAAAGGTGGTGTCGCGTAATGACCGACGCAGAAGTTGCTCAGATTACCGATAACCCTTACAAGGCAGATTTTCCGCTTCTGGCAGCAAATCCCGAGGTAGCGTACTTGGACAGTGCTGCTACTTCTCAGCGCCCACGCGAGGTTATTGAGGCGCAGTCGCGCTTCTACGAGACCATGAACGCAAACGCTCTGCGCGGACTGTATCGTTGGAGTGTGGAAGCAACCGCAGCTATCGAGGGTGCTCGCGCTTCAATTGCAAAGTTTATTGGCGCTGTCGATAAAAACGGCAAGCCAGAAGACCGTCAGATTATCTTTACGCGTAACACTTCTGAGGCGCTTAATCTAGTTGCTTCAAGCCTTGGTCGCTATGCGCTTAAACCAGGCGATGACGTGGTCATTTCCATCATGGAACACCACTCTAACATCATTCCTTGGCAGCAGATTTGCAAGGCTACCGGCGCCAACCTGGTGTATCTGCGCATGAACTCGCAGTATCAGATTACGCCTGAAGAGATTGCATCAAAGATCACCGAGCGAGCAAAGATTGTGTCTGTCACACACGTCTCCAACGTGCTAGGAACTCACAACGACATCAAGGCCATTGCCAAGCGCGCTCACACTGTGGGTGCCTACATGGTAGTTGACGCCGCTCAGTCTGCACCTCACATCCCTATTGACGTGCACGATCTTGACTGCGATTTGCTGGCTTTCTCGGCACACAAGATGTGCGGACCTATGGGCATTGGTGTGCTTTGGGGCCGCTCCGAGCTGCTCGATGCCATGCCGCCATTCCTTACCGGCGGCGAGATGATTGATTCCGTCACCGAAACCAGCGCCGTTTGGGCTCCTGTTCCCGAGAAGTTTGAGGCAGGCACGCAGGACGCCGCGGGTATCTATGCTACCGGCATCGCTGTCGAATACCTCAATGGCTTGGACATGGCAAAGATTGAGAAGCGAGAAGAACTTCTCGCCAGGTACTTGGTGCAGCAACTGTGCACGCTGGACTTTGTTGACATCGTTGGCTCTAAGCTGGGACAAAATCACGTGGGCGCTGTGGCGTTTAACGTGCGCGGCGTTCATCCACACGATGTCTCGAGCATCCTAGACATGAACAACGTTTGCATTCGCGCTGGTCATCACTGTGCCGAGCCGCTTCTGATTGAGCTGCACGAGTCCAGCACCTGCCGCGCATCCGTTGCGTTCTACAACGATAAACACGACATTGACCAGCTGATTGAGGGTCTTAACCAGGTATGGAAGATCTTTGGCAGCGCGGTCAGCAGCAAATAAACAAGGAGTTGAAATAAGTGGCAGCAAACGACCTGTATAACGCTGAGTTTATGGACCACGTTTCTCACCCCGATTACAAATATCAGATGGACAACCCTACCGTTTCTCACGAGGGCGTTAACCCTTCTTGTGGCGATGAGCTAACGTTTTCCGTGCGCATTGAGGACGGAAAGATTGCTGAGGCTGCTTTTGTGGGCAGTGGATGCGCAATTTCTCAGGCATCCGCCGACATCATGAGCGACCTGATGATTGACCGCACTCCAGAAGAAGCTATTGAGCTCTGCAAACTCTTCGGGCGCATGATTCGCGGAGAAGAGACTGACGAGGCAGTGCTTGACCAGCTGGAAGACGCCAACATTCTGCACGACATCGCTCACATGCCCGCGCGCGTTAAGTGCGCTGAGCTGGCATGGCACACGCTCGAGGAGATGCTTGAGGCTCACAACAGCGGTTCCGCTGCAGCTGGCGCATCGACCACCGAGGATGGCGTGGGCGCGAATAGCGGCAGCGCCGCGAACGCGGGCAACGGCGGCGCCGCGAGCGCCAAGGACGGCGAGTAGTCGTGGCCGGAATGTTCTCTACAAAGGGAATGTATGCGCTCCGTGCAATGGCTGACCTGGCCGTTCACGAGGGCTGGGTCTCGTTGGGCGATGTTTCCGAGCGCCAGAACATCTCGCGTAAGTACCTTGAGCAGGTCATTGCGCTGATGCACAAGGCTGGATACGTCGAGAGCCTGCGCGGAAAAGGCGGCGGCTATCGACTCACGCGCAAGCCCGAGGACTACACGCTGGGCGAGATTCTTCGCGCGGCCGAAGGCAATCTTGCTCCTGCTAGCTGCTTGAACTGCACAAACACCACGCTTTGCCCTCAGATGGAGTCCTGCACCACCATCAACATCTGGCGCGACCTTGGCCGCATGACCTCCAGTTTCCTGGACAGCAAGACGCTTGCGGACATCGCCCGCAACGAAGGCAACATGCACGTCTCCCCCGCCAACAATCCCACTGCTGAGTAAGCGTTTAAACTGCGCTTTTATTGTCGTGTGCGGTGAGACTTGCACAGCGAGATGACCCCAGAGTGCACTGGGTTTCTCGCGAGAAGAGCGCACCAGGAGTGCGCCGAGTGTGCACTGGATGCACGCTAGATGTGTTCCGAATGCGCGCCTGAAAAGTTAATAGCGAAGTGCGCCTGAAAAGTACGTCAAGTCTGAACAATTTGCCGGATTTTCTCACCATGTCTGAGTGATTTGCCGGTTTTTCTTACCAAGTCTGAGTAAATTCACTCAGACTTGATGTGACTTTCAGGCTCTAATTTCCTATTCCTTGAAGAATTTCATTGCAGATTTAAGCCCGACTTACTAAATCTTTTCCAGCTCCTTCCACAATTTAATTCTTTTTTCTCTTTCAATCTGCCTTTGTTCTAAAGATGTATGTCTTCTCGATAAATTTAGCCTTGAGCGAATGACTGTAAATAGATTGTCCATAAAAACAATGTCGTCATATTCATTTTTGCTAATTACAAACTCTTCTATGCCAGCAGCTAAAAGTTCATTACTTCGTTTGTAGTCTCTACCTGCAATCTCAATCGATTCATGAACAGATCCGTTATATTCAAGTGCTACATTTTGAGTACCTCGTGCATTTGATACACCGCTGGATAGAAGTAAATCGATTGCACGATTTTTCTTTTGAGATTTGATACCTGACATGTTTTGTATCTCAAATTCTTTGTTTAACTCAACGCATGGAATAGCATATCCACCTTTATACACTGGCATTAAAGCTCGAAGTGCAAGTTTAACCTCCATCGGTGAAGCTGCATTTTCAACAGACAAATCTGCCGCAGCCTTTACTTTTCTAAAAGATCTAGCACCTTTCTTTTTGCTGAGATATGCAAATAATTCTGACTTTTTGAAAAGAGGTGAATACCAATTTGACTGCAATTCTCCTGTTGACGCATCAATAACAAAACGTCCTTGGAATTCTGAAATGAGGAGCACTAGTTCTAACAGACTCAATTTAGAAGCCATTTGAAACAGCAATTCGAATGGAGATGAAATTAAAACTGAAAAGCTGCTTATATTCAGTTTTATTACAGAGTCAAGCGAAGCACATGTATCAACATGAAAATGAATTCCTTCATAAGCACAGGAATTCTTTTTATTGCTCACAGTAATTTCAACTGGATTTTTAAGTTCAATACCATAATCTACTAGCAACTCGGCATTAATAGCTCTAACCAAATCACGATAAGGAACATCATCTTTGGTCAGTAATTGTCTAGCATCTAAATTGAACTTATTCAGATACTCATTAAATCCATGAGTTAAGAGTTCGTGTCTCCGTGTTCGCAAAGCACGATAAATTTGTAGAGCAGATGTATGTGAAAGGTAATATTCCATATGGAAATAGTATTTCTAAAAATCAAATAGGCAAAACAACAAAAAACCTACGAATATTTGATTAATACGTTATTTCCGCAGATAGATTAAAAACACTTTCAAATATTATCTTTTAAAAGTCCTGCTACAAAGGTTAGACCACTTAAATAAATGTACTTTCTCAATTTCATGACAAATAAGTGACAAAATTAGAATTCCATAATTTAACTGAGTATTCTTCTCCATGTTGCATGACGCAATTGAGTATTACATGTTAATTGACGCTAGTTTGAAATGCGAACTGGATCAAGCAGCTCGCGCACTTCTCTTTCATGAAACCGAGCCTGAATTATTTAACAAGTCTGAACAAAATCACTCAGATAAGGCGAGAAAAACAGGCAAATTACTCAGACATGGTGAGCAAATCCGGCAAATCATTCAGACTTGGCGAGAAAACCAGGCTCTCATTAGGGCTCGCCTCAAGCGCATCACCCGCATTTCGCGAGAAGAACGTACTGGGCGCGCGTCTTTCGCACATACCGCGCCCAACAAAAAAACGGACCTGGAGAAAATCCAGGTCCGTTGCTTTAACTAGCAGCAAGAACGCGCCATCGCATCGCGCCCTCGTATCGCGTATCGCATCGCGCCATCGCGTCGCATCGACGAGCGCGTCCAGCGTATGCCGAAGGTTAGTTCCAAGCCTTACCGTCGGAACCAAACTCGCGGATGAGCTCCTTGGTGCGCTCGACGATTGCCTCACGACCAGGCTTCAGGAGCTTACGAGGATCGTAACCCTTGCCGTTATCAACAAGGCCAGCCTCAACGTACTTCTTAGTTGCTTCAGCAAAGACAAGCTGAAGATCAGTATTGACGTTAATCTTAGAGATGCCCATAGAGATGGCCTTCTGAACCTGCTCTACAGGAATGCCGGTACCACCGTGAAGAACAAGTGGAAGATCACCAACGCGCTCCTTGATAGCCTTGAGCTGGTCAAAGGAGAGACCCTCCCAGTTAGCTGGGTAGATGCCGTGAATGTTACCGATGCCGCAAGCAAGGAAGTCAACGCCCAGGTCAGCAATCTTTGCGCACTGCTCAGGATCGGCAAGCTCACCCTTAGCGGTAACGCCGTCCTCGGTGCCGCCAATGCCACCAACCTCGGCCTCAACAGAAATGCCCTTTGCATGAGCTGCCTTTACAACCTCTTCGGTACGCTTAAGGTTGGTCTCAAAATCAGGCTCGTGAGAACCATCATACATAATAGAAGTAAATCCAGCCTCGATGCACTTGAACGCATCCTCGTAT
>ERZ772945.2528-NODE-2528-length-11084-cov-5.795267_pt1 | contig 11084 bp, 8 predicted proteins | sample MGYA00511681_ERZ772945 | MGnify/ENA primary metagenome ERZ772945 (study PRJEB29015, sample SAMEA2737943) | human oral metagenome | biome: human oral; feature: human-associated habitat; material: dental | place: China | collected 2143 ... | reverse complement strand
TCCAGAAGAAAACAAACTGGATGCCTCCTGTACAATACAGGATAGCATCCAGTTGCGGTGCCTAACGATAGTCAATGTGTCCAGAATTCTGGGTACATATCACTCTTCGCACAGGCGACGGGAGCCGTTTTTATATGAAAGAGGAGTTATAGGACAAAAAGAGTTGGCAGAAAGCCCTGGCAACGCCGGCAGAATGAAGCGCTGTAGGGCTTTTATCTTCTTTGAAATAAGATGAAGGGGCGGTGGCAGGGCTCATATGAAGTGCGGGCGAAATAAGGCCTGAACTTAGCGGTGGCACTGCAATACCTGCTCAGTGAGGATTACACCCGAGTTTGTGTTTGCGGAAAAACAGATGAGGAAGTTCAATCCCGACATGAGAGGAGGCAAGCACAGGGAAGTGCCCCGCTTTTTAGGCTGCCAAGCCTGCTTTGAACCGGATGACAGTAGACAGAAACGGTCATCGTAGCGACGCATGAACGCCTTGTCAAGGCACGAACAGACGAACAATCGGATCGAAGGCGGGGGAATGCAAGACGCAGAGCCATGCCGAGAAATCATAGAGGTTTCGGCATAGAGAGACGAATAAAAGCGGCTTTCCGGCAGTGCTGCATGCAGGCAACGGAGCCGCTTTCCGCAAAAGAACTGTGAAAGGGAATGCCAACGGACGGAAGAATTGCGGAGATATACAAAAGGCTCTCGCTGCAGAAAAAGGTAGAAACTGCAATCCCGACAGGAGAAGGCAAGCGTACGGAGCCGCACCGACTTGTTTGGTGCGGCATTTTGCCTGCAGGTACGCGGCGGAACCGGCGAGCGTTCGGACAAAAAAAGCACTGCTCTCAAAGAGAACAGTGCTTTTTCGTGCGTTATCGGGTGCTTATTCCCGACCGTCCCAGCAATAGGTGCAGAGCTTGTCACGGTCGATGCCGACGGCCTTGATGAGGTCGTCGAGGCGGTTATAGCGGAGGGTTGTGAAGTTCAGCTGCTTGCAGATCACATCGAGCATCGCCTGATAGCGCTCGGAGTCCGGATTTGCGTAGTCGCTCAGGACTTCACGGCTTACATTCTCGCCCTCGGCGTCGCGAATCATGCGCCGCGTGATGAGCTCCATCTCGCCGGTCGAGCGGGAGAAGTTCAGATACTTACATCCGAAGAGCAACGGCGGGCAGGCGGGGCGCACATGAACTTCCTTTGCGCCGCTCCGGTACAGGAACTCCGTGGTCTCGCGGAGCTGCGTGCCGCGGACAATCGAATCGTCGATTAAGAGGAGGCGCTGTCCCTCAATGAGCTCATGCACCGGGATCAGCTTCATCTTTGCGATGAGATCGCGCTTGTCCTGGATGGTCGGCATGAAGGAGCGCGGCCAGGTCGGCGTGTACTTGATGAAGGGACGCGCAAACGGGACACCGGACTCATTCGCATAGCCGATAGCGTGTGCGGTGCCGGAATCCGGGACACCGGCGACCGAGTCAATCTGGTCGTGGGTCATATGGTCGCGCTTTGCGAGCTCCTGGCCGCAGCGCACGCGCATGGCTTCGACGGATACACCCTCGTAGGAAGAAGACGGATAGCCGTAGTAGACCCAGAGGAAGGTGCAGATGCGCATTTTTTTGCCGGAGGCGGAGAGCGTCGTGACACCCTCCGGCGTCATCACGGCAATCTCGCCGGGGCCGAGCTCGCGGAAATCCTCGTAGCCGAGGTTCAGATAGGCGAAGCTCTCGAACGAAGCGCAGAAGCCCTCGTCCTTTCTGCCGATGACAATCGGCGTTCTGCCGAGCTTGTCGCGGGACAGGTAAATGCCCTGCGGGGTCAGGAGCATAATGCTCATGGAGCCGTCAATCATTTCCTGCGCATAGCGGAGGCCGTCAATCAGGTTGTCCTTCCGGTTAATCAGAGAGGCAACGAGCTCCGTCGGGTTGATGATACCGCCGCTCATCTCGAGGAAGGAAGAGCCGTTGTTCTTTAAAAGCTCATCCGAGAGAACATTCAGGTTGTTGATGCGACCCACGGTTGTGATTGCGTAGGTGCCGTGGTGAGAGCGCACAATGAGGGGCTGCGCCTCATAGTCCGAAATACATCCGATGCCGAGATTGCCGTGCATTTGCTTGACATCGTCCGCAAACTTGGTGCGGAACGGGCTGTTCTCAATGTTGTGAATGGAACGGTCGAAGCCGTCCTTTCCGTAAACAGCCATGCCGCCGCGGCGGGTGCCGAGGTGGGAGTGATAATCCGTGCCGAAGAAGAGATCAAAGACACAATCTTCCTTGAGTGCCGATGCAAAGATACCGCCCATAGGACCTTCCTTTCAAAGTGCGCATACATGATACCAAAGACTTCGTGAAAATCATAATCGATTCAAGTGGTGAATGCAAGGCGCGGGTGGCGGAAACAGTGCCGGTTTTTGGGTAGAGACAAGCGGAAAACAAGTGAAAAAAGATACGGTTTGCACATAGGTATGCAGAGTGGACGCATTTTTTCACGAAAGTGAGCGCAGGAAAACAAGCCATGTCGATTGACAGCTGTCGGGCGGGGGCTCAGCGGCGAAGGCTGGTAATTCGGACGGAGACATATTAAAATAGAAAAATACTATCGCGCAGGAGGAGATCATTTGAACATTCATCAGAAAATTGCAGAGGAACTCGGCGTCCGGACAGAGCAGGTTGACGCGGCGGTGCAGCTGATTGACGAGGGCGCGACCATACCCTTCATTGCCCGCTACCGGAAAGAAGTGACAGGATCTCTGGACGATGAACAGCTGAGAACGCTCGATACGCGGCTCACCGCACTTCGCAATCTGGAAGAGCGCCGCGAAAAGATACGCGCGGCGATTACGGAGCAGGGGAAGATGACGGAGGCGCTCGGCGCGCAGCTTGATGCGGCGGAGACGCTGGTGCAGCTTGAGGACATCTACCTCCCCTACCGCCCGAAGCGCAGCACCCGCGCTACGGTGGCCATAGAGCGCGGCTTAAGCGAACTCGCGGATCTCATCTGGGCGCAGAAGACCGAGAAGAGTCTCGAGGAAGAGGCCGAGCGTTTCATCTCCGAGGAGAAGGGGATCGGTACGGCGGCACTCTGCATCCAGGGTGCTCTGGATATACTCGCGGAGCGCTTTTCCGACGCGCGCGTCATTCGGAGCTACGTGCGCGACACGACCAAGCGGGGCGGTCAGCTCTGCGCGGCGCGGCGCGAGCAGAAGGGCAGCACGGAGAAGCAGAACGAAGCCGAGAAGGAGAGAGAGAAGCGGGCGGTCTACGAGACCTACTATGATTTCCGTGAGCCTCTGATGAAGGCGACCGGCTACCGCGTGCTCGCCATGAACCGCGGCGAGAAGGAAAAGATTTTGCGGGTCTACATCGAGGCGCCGAGCGAGGAGATTCTTTCGACCCTCCGCAGCCGCCTGATTAAAGCGGAAAACAAGAACACCGCCGAGGCCATGGACCGCGCGATTACGGACAGTTACGCGCGTCTCATGGCGCCTGCGGTGGAGCGCGACATTCGGAACGAGCTCACCGAGGCGGCGGAGACGGGCGCCATTGAGGTGTTCCGGAAGAACCTGCATCAGCTGCTCATGCAGCCGCCGATTGCGGGCGAGGTGGTGCTCGGCTGGGACCCGGCCTTCCGCACGGGCTGTAAGCTCGCGGTCGTGGACGAGACCGGAAAGGTGCTGGACACTGCGGTGGTCTACCCGACCATGCCGACCAACGAGAAGAAGCAGCGCGCGGCGGCGGAGAAGCTGCGAGAATTTATCGAGAAGTACGGCGTGACTCTGATTTCGATCGGAAACGGCACGGCTTCCCGCGAGTCCGAGCAGTTTGTCGCGGAGGTCTTAAAGGAGCTTCCGCAGAAGGTCTCCTATGTGATTACGAACGAGGCGGGTGCTTCGGTCTACTCCGCGAGTGCGCTCGCGACCGAGGAGTTTCCGGAGTTCGATGTGGGACAGCGCAGTGCGGCCTCGATTGCGCGCCGCGTACAGGATCCGCTTGCGGAGCTCGTGAAAATTGACCCGAAGTCCATCGGCGTGGGGCAGTACCAGCACGACATGGAGCAGAAGCGCCTCGGTGAGGCGCTGGAGGGCGTGGTCGAGGACTGCGTGAACGCGGTCGGCGTGGATTTAAACACGGCTTCGGCCCCTCTGCTCCGCTATATCTCCGGCATCACGAAGACCACGGCAAAGAATATTGTGAGCTACCGCGAGGAGAACGGCAAATTCAAGAACCGGAAGGAACTCTTAAAAGTCTCGAAGCTCGGACCCAAGGCCTTTGAGCAGTGCGCGGGCTTCCTCAGGATCAGCGGCGGCGAGAACCCGCTCGACGACACCGGCGTGCACCCGGAGAGCTATGCGCTCGCGAAGGCCATCCTCGAGGCGGCGGGGGAGAGCGAGGAGAAGCTTCGGGAGGGCCGTCTCAGCTTTAAACTCAATAAGGCAAAGCGGAAGGCGCTCGCAGAACAGCTCTCGGTCGGCGAGGTTACGCTCGAGAGCGTCGAGAAGGAACTCACGACGGCGCGGCGCGACCCGCGCGAGGACATGCCGAAGCCCATCTTAAAGAGCGATGTGCTGCAGATTGAGGATTTGAAGCCCGGCATGATACTTCGCGGCACCGTGCGAAACGTCATTGACTTCGGTGCCTTTGTGGACATCGGCGTGCACCAGGACGGCCTCGTGCACATCTCCCGCATGAAGAAGGGCAAGTTTGTGAAGCACCCCTCGGAGGTCGTGAAAGTCGGCGACATTGTCGAGGTCAAGGTGGTCGAGGCCGATGTCAAGAAGCAGAGAATCGGGCTGTCGATGATACTGGACTGAGAAAGGGTTCGCCCGATATAATTGAGCTATGATGTAGTTTGATTTAACTTGAAAAAGAAATCAGGGTATGGTAACATGAACATGAAAGAAGATTGCAAATTAAAACAGAGAGGAGAGAGATACGATAGCATGCGTCTTCTGGTGAAACTGTATTTTGTGTAGTGTACTGCTAGCATCGTCTTTTATCTGGAGGGTAACCAATGAAAACGAATTCGATTAAGAGAGTTGCGATTGTCTTGTGTGCTGCAAGTATGGCTGTGTCATCGGTGTCGATTTCCACAGCTTATGCGGCAGGATTTGTAGCCCAGGAGGAGAGGACTGTTCAGTTGGAGAGTTGGAGAATGCGTCCTTTCCAAGAGTTGACGCAGGAACAGCAGGGAATCGTCAGAAGAGAATTGCGAGAGGCGGGGCTTTCTGATGCGGAAATTAATACACTTGCCGCACAGGAAAAAGAGCTTCTTAGGAAGTCTCACCAGGGAGTGTCGTTCTTTGGCAGTCCGCGGATAGGTCAGACTCGACGCAGAAGTTTTACCATTTATAAGAACGAGATTCTTTTAGGTGCTTCAGCACTGGCTAGAGCTATGGGGGCACATGGGATTCCTTTAGCAATAGCTTCGGGAATTGCGGCAGTGATTCTCGAGAGAGTTTCCAATGAGACTAATATTCGGGGAGTAACTTTTACGGTGCAAGAGACCTATGGATATAGCAATGATGGATTTTTGGAGTGGAATATTGGGCCTGTAACCTGGAAATTTAAACGTTAAGTAGCGATGAGTGGTACGAAGGGAGTGATTATGTCAAAGTATAATCACCTGCGACGCGTCTATTTATTCCGTATGCTACTGGGCGTGCTGATTATTTCCTTGGCTGTTGCGGAAGTACTCGCTTCACAGTTGCTGTCGCAGCTGCCGCTTTTACGGCTTGTAGCAGGCCTGGGAATACTCTGGCTCATCAGTACCTTCCTGATACGCCGCACGGACAGCGAGAACTTGCTGCGCGCCGGACAGGAGCAGAAGTTACGGGAAGCGGATGCCGCGTTGTACGGTCTGCGCCGCTTTGACGAGAAGCTGCTCTCGAAGGCGGAGTTCGGCATTCTGATTGCCGCCTGGCTGCTTATGATTGTACGTGAGCGCCTGGGGTAAGCGCATACGCAGGGAAGTTTGAAGCAAAAAAAGAGCTTGTCATCCGCGGATGACAAGCTCTTTTTCCGTTTCGTTGCACAGCTTCGGCAGAAAGCGCAATCAGCGAATTTCCTGCTGCGCCGCGAGGAGGCGAGACAGGACTTTCACAATCAGGGTGCTCACGATGCCGCTCACCACGACTTCGATCACGCCCTGCAGGCCGACCAGCAGCACAATGAAGGCGAGGGGATTGGTCGCGTGGAGTGCGCTCGCAAGGGCCTGAATCGGCTCGGTCTGATAGAAGAAAAGAACCATATAGCCCATGAAGAAAATCGTGTTCGTGAGGGGCGCTGCGACGGCGCCGATCAGGAAGGAGAGATTTTTCCGCTTGCTCGCGCCGAGCACCAGGCGGAAAATCCAGGCGGTGCAGAGCCCCACGAGGATGCGCATGGTCACACAGAGCATAAAGGTGTGGAACACACTGAGCTGCAGGAGCGCGAGGCCGAGCGGCGAAGTTCCGCTCACGCACTCATAAAACGCGGTGATGCCGAAGACAGCACCGGTCACGGCGCCCGCGAAGGGCCCGAGCAGGATGGCTGCGACCGCAATCGGGACCGTTAAGAAGGACATCGACAGCGGGCCGATGGGGACGGAGCCGAGGCCGACTAACTTCATCACGAGTTCAATCGCGACGAGGAGAGCAAGCTGACTCAGGTAGAGAATACGGTTTTTGGGTGTATACATAGTTGTCCTTTCTGTCGTTCTCTCGGAGATACGACGAAACAAGATGTGCGGACACGGCCGCGGGTTCCGCTCCGGAGAGCCGCAGTTCCCTGCTGCCGAAGGTGCGGCGGGAATTGTGCCGGAGCAGGGCTATTATAGCACGAAACGGCAGGCTGAAAAGACCGGAAGCTTGCAAGTCGCAATCGGAATTGGCTATAATGCAGACGGTGTTGTTTTTTCTGAAAGGATAAATGATGAAACGTGGACTGGTCATGGAAGGCGGCGGCATGCGCGGGCTCTTTACCGCGGGTGTCACGGATGTCTTCCTGGAAAATAAAATTGTCTTTGAGGGCGCCATCGGCACGTCCGCAGGCGCTGTGTTCGGTTGCAACTATAAGTCCAATCAGCCGGGGCGCGTGCTCCGCTATAACTTAAAATACGGCGCGGATCCGCGCTACGGGTCGCTCCGCTCACTCTTGCTGACCGGCGACTTTTACAACAAGGACTTTGCCTACCGCGAGGTGCCGTTTGAAAAGTTCCCCTTTGACACGGAGACTTTTCAAAAGAATCCGATGGAGTTCTATGTGGTCTGCACCGATGTGGAGACCGGCAGACCCTTTTACTACCGCTGCGACAAGGGTGACTTACACGATGTCGAGTACATGCGTGCTTCGGCCTCGATGCCGCTGGTGGCGCGGATTGTCGAGGTGGACGGGCATAAGCTCCTGGACGGCGGTATCACCGATGCGATTCCGCTGAAAAAGATGCTGAGCCTCGGCTATGAGAAAAATGTGGTCATTCTGACGCGCCCCAAGGGTTACCGGAAGGAGCGCGGGGCGTCCGGGACCATCGTCGGGGCGGCGCTCAAAGGCTATCCGCGTGCATCTCTCGCAATGAAGATGCGCTATCTCACCTATAACCAGAACATACGCTTTGTCGAGGAAGAGGCGGAGCGCGGCAGAGCACTCTTAATCTATCCGGAAAAGGAACTCGGTATCAGCCGCATTGCGAGCGATCCGGGCGAATTGATGCGCGTCTATGAGCTTGGCCGCGGCGCGGGCTTACGCGCGCTGGAGCGGGTTCGCGCCTACCTCGGGGAGTGAGGAGAACACCATATTCGCAGCCGCATAGCGAGCAATCCCGGCGAACGGATGCGCGTCTGTGAGCTTGGGCGTGGCGCGGGTCTACATGCGCGGGAGCGGCTCAGACATCTTATGGGTGTTTCGGCAGAAAAAGAAGCGTTGTTGCATCCGCAGCGTGCCTGCAATCGAAGAACGGAAGAAAATCTCGGAAATATGATTTTCCGCTGAGTTATGCTATACTTTCCTCTGTGAGTTTTCGCTAAATAAAATAAGCCTCCTCTCGCCGAGAGGAGGATGGAAAGAGGAAAGTATGAAATGTAAGGTGGTACATGAGACCGGTGGCAGCCTGCGCGTCAAGATTCTTGGACGGCAGCTTTCTTACAAGGAGTATGAGGCTCTGCACGGGCTTCTCGAGAAGGCAGAGGGCGTGCAGCGCATTCGCACCTACTGGGCGACAGGTAGCATTGCGCTGAATTTCCGCGGCGACCGGGAGCGGCTGCTCGCGACCATCCGCGGCATTTCCGAAGAGGATCTCGCGGTGGCGGTCGAAGAAAACCGCCGCGCCCTGGCAGAGCTCGGCAAGAAGGAAATCGAGCAGAATACGCCGGTCGACTTTGTCGACTTAAAGAAGTTAAAGAAGCAGGGAAAGAAGATGAGTTCCCTCTGGAAGCGGCGTTTAAACCGCCGCATTCTCATTGAGGCAGCCGCGGATATGATACTCCCGGCGCCGGTTCAGGTGGCGTATCACGCCTACCAGATGCTGGTGCTGCAGAGCCTCTGACTTATTCCCGGACGACGGCGACTTTGGTGACACCGTAGCGGAGAAAGAGCGGGAGCAAGTCCGCCGAGAGGCGCTCACCGCTCACCGCGAGCGGGACGGCGGGCGGGCAGGAAACCGTGGGCTGGCCGAGGATGCGCCCCACGGCCTCCGTGACCGGGACGGTCTCCTGCGGAGACAGCATGGCTTCCCGTATCGTTAAGACACGCGGCAGAGGAAGAAGACGAAGAGACGGCTCTTTTGCCGTCTCTTTTTTTGTCCAGAGAGCGGCTTCTTCGCGGTAGAGGGAGGCGATGCGGAGAAAATCCTCGGGTCGATTTTCCGGGGTTAACATGAGCACCACGGCGGAGAGATCCGCGAATTCGACCTCCATCTGATGGGCGCGAAAGAGCGCCGCGACCTCCTCCCCCGAAAGAGCGCCGCTGCCGAGCACAAGTTTCAACGCTTCGCTCTCCCGAACCTCGGCGCCGAGGGTGCGAAGATACTGTTTGAGGCCGTCGATGCGGCGGATGCAGGCGGCAAGCCGCGCGGGATAGCTGTCCGCGAGATAGGCATTGCAGAGGTCAAGGGACTGTAAAATCAAATACGAGGGACTGGTCGAGGCAAAGAGCTCCATGGTGCGGCGCGCGGACGCACCGACTTCAGCGGCTGCCTCTGCACTGAAATGGAGGTAGGCGCCGCCGGTCAGAACGGGCAGAGTCTTGTGCGCGGAGTCGCAGCAGAGATAGACTCCCTGATCCATGGGGTGCAGGGGTTCTTCGAGAAAGTGAAGGTAGGCCCCGTGGGCGTTGTCGACGAGGACAGGGACTGTCCCCTTGCCGCAGTGCGCATCGACCGCGCGAACAATGCCTTGTATATCGGCGAGAAAGCCGAGGTAGTCGGGGCTTGTCAAAAAGACAGCGAAGGGCGGGCGCGGCAGGGCGCGTAACGCTGCGCATACCGAGTCCGAGCTCGGGTGGCAGGAGCAGGCGCTGTCCAGCGCTGTGTCCGCGGGATAAATCCAGGCAATGTCAAAGTCGAGGAGAGCCGCCGCGTAGAGGAGGCTCTTATGCGCGTTTCGCGCGGCGAGGAGGAGCGGGCGCTCGCCCGGAGTGCGCTCCGCGCGGGAGAGCGCTAAGGCCAGCATGGTGCGGAGCGCAAGGCTGCTGCCCTCGGTCGAGTAGAGAGTCAGCGATGTGCCGAAGAGGGCGGCCGCATTGGCCTCGCTCTCGCCGATGATGCCCGTGGCCTCCGAGAGCACATCCGCGCCGTGAATCTCCGTGATATCCCGCGCCTCGATGCCGTAGAGCGCCGCGCCGAAGGCACTCTGTCCCTTGTGGCCGGGCATGTGGAGACGGCTTCTCCCGGCGCGTATGTAATCGCTCACAAAGTCATAAATCGGTGTGTTCATCGGCGTTTCCTTCCTGTTTCGGTATGTATCCATAGATTTGAAGCTGCGCGTTTCGCAAGACACTACAGTGTTGTGAGTACTTTTCGTTGCATCGCGATTCGAAGCGGGGGCCGACATTTGGCTGTCGGTGATTGCGTCGCAGTCACGGTCTCATAGCGAGGCGTATTGCTGTCTTTGAATCAGGGCTCTGTGCTTTGCTGTCCCTGCTTCGTTGCTTCTGTCTGCGCGTTTCGCAGCTCTTTTCTCGCGGCAGAGAGCAGCGCCCCGCCGCGAAGCAAAGCCTTGTCTCCGTAGCGGGCGGAGATTGTGGCCTGCATTTCGCCGAGCTTTCTGCGCTTTTCGGCTTGGGCCGCTTCTACCGCAGCGCGCTTTTCGGTCTCGGCTGCCTCCGCCGCGGCGCGCTGCTTTGCTTCCCGCACTTCCGATGGACTCGGCAGGGAGAAGAGGGACAGCTGTTGATACTGCGGGTCTTCGAGGCGGGCGGCGCCGATGCCGACGAGGCGCAGGGCCTCCCGCTTCGAGAACAGACCGTCTTCGCCCTCGAGCAGGGCAAGAAAGAGTTGCGAAGCGCAGCGCTCGAGATCCGCGGCTTCATTGCTCGGAAAGTCGAGGCGCTGCTGTCTCGTGTGGCGCTGAAAGGAGGTTGTCTTTGCGATAATCGCGAGCGTCTCGGCGCGTACATTCGCCTTTTTGAGGCGCGAGGAGAGTTCTTCCGCGAGTTCCCGGAGGAGTGGTGGGAGTTCGCGCCGCATATTGGCGCGGTCAATGTCAACGGCGGTGGTCTGCTCGACGGAATGGCTTTTTGCCCTGGGGCGCTCGCGCCGAACTTCGGAGCGGCTAAGTCCCCGCGCACTGTAGTAGACAGCCTCTCCGGCACTCGGCCCCAGAATGCGCTGCAGGACATCGCAGGGGGTATCGGCGGCCTCGCCTATCGTGTGAATGCCGAAGCGGAGCAGTTTTTCGGCACTCCTACCGCCGACCCCGAAGAGAGCGCGAATCGGCAGCGGGTAAAGTTTTTCCGGCAGTTCCTCGGGCCAGAGCGTGTGGATTTTATCAGGCTTCTCAAAGTCGCTCGCCATCTTGGCGAGGAGCTTATTTTCGCTGATGCCGACATTGACCGTGAAGCCGAGGGTCTCCCGGATTTCTGTCTGAATGGCCGCCGCACACGCGCGTATCGCGGCTTCTTCCCGCC
>ERZ772945.2525-NODE-2525-length-11095-cov-3.212681_pt1 | contig 11095 bp, 11 predicted proteins | sample MGYA00511681_ERZ772945 | MGnify/ENA primary metagenome ERZ772945 (study PRJEB29015, sample SAMEA2737943) | human oral metagenome | biome: human oral; feature: human-associated habitat; material: dental | place: China | collected 2143 ... | reverse complement strand
GTCCACAACGCTGCAAATGGCGCAACATCATGATGCCACAGAGGTGACCGATATGGAGTGAATCGGCCGTAGGGTCGGTGCCGAGATAGGCCGATGTGAGGTTCTTTTGTAGATATTCTTCGGTACCCGGCATCATTTGGGCAAGCATGCCACGCCATTTTAATTCTTCAACAAAGTTCTTCATATTGGGTGAATATTTTTAAATGTTCGTGTAATTTCCGTGTGATGTATGATGGTTGGCAGCGTTGCTGCGCCTGAATCAGAATATTATGGTGCTGCCTTTCTTTAAATACCGGCACGCCATTTGGGAAAATGGAAGTGGCGTGGAACGGGGTCTGCTCCGCTCCCTCCCCAGGGGTTACAACGCAAAATGCGCCATGCGGCGAGCAGAAAACCTTTTATTGGTCCGTGAATAATGACGGCCTGCCGGGCATATTCGGAGCAGGTGGGGATAAAACGGCACGATGAAGGGGTGAAAGGACTGATGGCTTTCTGATAAAAAACAATTGGAAGTATCAGAACCCAGGCCGCTGCACGACGGATAAGAGAGAAGTAATACCGAAGGTTTTTCATTGACTTTGACTTGCGTCTGTCTTTTCCTTAATACGCGTCATCAGGTTTACGACGCGTTCTTCAACAAGCGACGAGGGATAAAGTTTGTCATCGAGCCATATAAAAGCCATGATAACGGGCTGGCCTTCAAGTATTGATTTATGCCGGCGATAAGCCTCACGAACCTGACGTTTAACCCTGTTGCGCTTAACGGCACGCTTAAAACACCGTTTCGGTACGCTGACAAGCATTTGCGCCACAGGCGTAACGTCGTTGTCTTGCGGGGATAATGACAGAGGAATATAAACCACCCTGAGCGGGAAAGCCGACATGGAGCGGCTCTGTCCACCACCGAAAAGCCTTTCAATAAGTTTACGACTGTGCAGGCGTTCGGCTTTACGAAGGGTGTGTTTACCGTTATTCATATCAACCTATACTTTCGATTTCTTCAGGAAATCAGAAAGTGCAGCAACCATAGAAGGGTATTCTTTTGTGCCGGCCATGAAGTCGAGACGAAGCCCTGCTTCCTCAACGGCCTTGGCTGTAGCAGGTCCGAAGCATGCGATTTTCATGTCGCCTTGCTTAAAATTGGGGAAAGCCTTGTTGAGATATTGTACACCGGTGGGCGTCGAAAAGATAAGCATGTCGTAGTCGAAATGCTTAATTTCGTCTTCGGTAAACTCGTTATCCAATGTACGATACATCACACACTCGGTATGATGCAGCTTTTTTGCATCGAGCTTATCCTTTATTTCGCTGGTGTGTACGCTGCTTTGGGGAACAAGATACTTTTCTGCTTTATGCTTCAGCATGACGGGAATGAGGTCGTCAATGCGGCCGGTGTTACCGAAAAACACCTTGCGTTTACGATACTGTACGTACTTTTGGATGTATAATGAAATGGTTTCGGTAACACAAAAATACTTCATATCCTCGGGGATGGTGAGGCGAAGTTCTTTGGCTAATTTAAAAAAATAATCAATTGCATGGCGTGATGTGAAAACAACGGCCGTGTGGGACAGAATGCTTACTTTCTGCTGCCGGAACTCTTTTGCGGTTAATACTTCCACTTTAAAGAAAGGGCGAAATACGAATTGCACTCCAAATTCTTTTTCAATATCAAAGTAAGGTGATTTCTCGTTGGCAGGTTTTGGTTGTGAAATCAATATTTTCTTTATCATGCCGTGTCCTAAAAAATTTGTTTTAAATACGTATCCATCGTAACCATACAGCCCCATAATATGCCGAGGGGCATTAATTCCAGTGCGCAAAAGTACAAAAAACTCTGCAAAATCAGGCTGTTATGCTTGAAAAAGATGAGATAAGCCTTATAAAATGCCAATAATTTTACAATCACAATAACGGCTAATGCATATATAACGGCATGCTGTATGGATAAGCCAAAGTATGAAAGGAGCATGACATCAGGAAATAGAAGTATTCCTTCGACCGAGGAAAGGAACAATAAGGCTTTCGTCCATTGTTCGTTTTTTTTCTTATCAAAGAACACCCAGTTGACGATGGCGTAAAGCAAATATTTCAGTACGAAGTAGGCTGCAATGCCAATTGTGAAGATGGAAAGCGTCTGATAGTGGGCAAACGAGAACGCTTCGCTGTTGGCTGCACGTGAATAATAAAAGAAAATAATAGCCGAAAGCAGACAGGTTTGCAGCATCAGGAAGAGTTGAAAACGCAGTTCTTCGCCTGTTTCGGTGATGACGGTTGTACCCTCGCGTTGCGAATAGAAGAAGTTTTTAAGCTGTCGTTGCAGGAAGTTTCCCGACTTGGAGATGGCCACCGTGGCAATAATGAAGCATACTAACAGTATGGAAGTAATGAGGTTGTCGCCCGCAATGGAGTAGGGTATCGGGTCGCCGGCCACGCCATGACGGTATGCAACGCACTCGGGACGGTAGGTAGAGTCGGGCTGTACCATCGAGGGGCTGTAATACATAGCCTTGCGAAGCGAGAACATTCCGATGCCGTCGGCCCGTGTTGTGGGCGTTCGCATCGGGTTCTGACGCTTATTCCAGTCAATCTTCTGGAAGTTATAGCTGGCCCTGACAGCCGAGTCTTGCTGCCAGGGTGTGGCGGTATCGGGAAGCCCGTCAATAATTTCGGCAGGCGATTGACAGCCTTTTTTATGAACGGTGACAGCACGTTGTGCTGTCGCCTCCACAGTAGAGTTTGCGGAATCGTGTTGCTCTGTCATTCTGTTATGAAGGTTCAGAGACCGAAAGCCTTGCGTATACGCTCAACCTGATCAAGCTTTTCCCAGGTAAACAGCTCCACTTTAACAGTCTTTGTTTCATGATAAAGGCTCGTGAAACTTTTCTCAATCACCTCATTTTTGCGTCCCATGTGCCCGTAAGAAGCCGTTTCAAGGTACATAGGCTGCCTTAATTTGAGCGACTTTTCAATTTGATTGGGGCGGAGATCAAACAATTGTGTGATGATTTTTGCGATTTCACTGTCGGTCATTTTGACATGGCTTCGGCCGTAAGTATTCACATAAACACTTACGGGTTCGGCCACACCTATGGCGTATGCCAGCTGAACGAGCATCTCATCAGCCACTCCTGCCGCTACCATATTTTTGGCAATGTAACGCGCTGCGTACGCAGCCGAGCGGTCAACCTTTGATGGATCCTTGCCCGAAAAGGCACCACCGCCATGCGCTCCTTTCCCACCGTAGGTGTCAACTATAAGTTTTCGTCCCGTAAGACCGGTGTCACCGTGAGGTCCTCCAATCACAAACTTACCGGTTGGATTGACATAATACTTAATATCGTTGCCGAAAAGAGCCAGCACTTTTTCGCCTGACTGCGCCTTTACACGGGGAATAAGGATGTTGAGTACATCGTCATGGATGCGGTCTAACATGGCTTTGTCGGCAGCATCGCGCGCTTCCTGCGAATTGTTTTCAGGTTTAATGAAGTCGTCGTGCTGTGTAGAGACAACTATTGTATCTATGCGTTCGGGTATCCCTGCATCGCTATACTGCACCGTTACCTGGCTTTTTGCATCAGGACGCAGATAAGTCATTAGTCGTCCTTCTTTGCGAATGTCGGTGAGAGTACGCATGATAAGGTGGGCCAAATCGAGCGAAACGGGCATAAAATTCTCTGTTTCGTTGCAGGCATAACCGAACATCATGCCCTGGTCGCCGGCACCCTGATCGGCCTCTTCAGCCCTGCTTACGCCGCGGTTAATGTCATCACTCTGCTCGTGTATGGCTGAAAGTATGCCGCAACTCGCCCCATCGAACTGATATTCGGCCTTGGTATAGCCGATGTTATTGATGGTTTTGCGGGCAATTGTCTGCAAATCGACATACTGTGATGAACGTACTTCGCCCATGATAATAACCTGCCCGGTTGTAACAAAGCTCTCAATGGCGCAGTGTGCCTTGCTGTCATACGCAAGAAACTGGTCGAGAAGGGCGTCCGAAATTTGGTCAGCGACCTTGTCAGGATGGCCTTCTGATACTGATTCTGAAGAAAAAAGGTAACTCATTTTTCCAATAATTTTAAGTGGAAAAACGCCAAATAACCGTAAAATCTGAGGGTGATTTCGCAGTTTTAGCATTTTTTAGTGTGGTTGCAAGCAGCCAAATTCTTCCACAATGTTATAAATACGTTTTAATATCGGTGTGCAAAGTTAGTACCTTTTTTTGTTATATACAAACGCGTTACTTGTTTTTTGGTATGTCCGAATCGTGTGAATCGGATGAAAATAACTTCGTATTTTTATAACTAAAACGAAATATCTCTGTCCCTTTCCCAGTGTGGAAATAGGGAAAGTTGTTTGTAATGAAGTCAGTAAAGGAGTTAAGACGGCATCTTATTGCAGAATAAACATACAAAAAGCATGATATAATATTTGTTGCTCCATGTTATATTTACTACCTTTGCAAAAAGAGAATGCATAGCAAAGAGGTAGAGAATATTTCTTTTTTACAAAAGTATGCCTGTCTCGAACAACCTGAAAATGTACGATATTTGCAGCATAGGGCATATTACCCGCGATAAAATTATTACGCCACAACACACTGTTTACATGGCCGGTGGCACGTCTTTCTATATGTCATACGGCATTAGTCAGTTGCCTGAACGTGTTAAATACCAGCTGGTAACAAAGGTAGGCGAAGGCCTGAAGCCCGAAGTTGAAAAAATAAGGCAGCGTGGAATTGACGTGATTTGCTATTCAAGCTTCCACACTGTTTACTTTGAGAACAGGTATGGAGCCAATAGTGACAACCGCACACAGCGTGTTTTAGCTAAAGCTGATGCTTTTACTGTTGAAGAAATGAAACCTTTAGAGGCTCGCATTTTTCACTTAGGGAGCTTGCTTAATGATGATTTTTCGCCCGAAGTAGTGGAGTTTCTTTCCGGGAAAGGGCTTGTTTCCATTGATGTACAAGGCTATCTTCGTGAGGTTCGCGGCGAAGAAGTGCACGCCATTTCGTGGAAAGACAAGGAAAAAATCTTAAGGCACACCAACATGTTAAAGTTGAACGAGTACGAAATGAAGGTGATAACTGACTCGGATAACCCCCGCACGGTAGCCGAAAAACTTACTGCAATGGGCGTGAGAGAGGTGATAATTACCTTAGGAAGCTATGGTGCCATCATCTATGCTGACCGTAAATTCTATGAAATTCCGGCCTACAAGCCACGCAAAATTGTCGATGCTACGGGGTGTGGAGACACTTTTTCAACGGGCTATCTTTACTGTCGCACACAGGGTATGGGTTATGAGGAGTCGGGAAAATTTGCTGCAGCCATGTGCACACTGAAGTTAGAGCACAGTGGTCCTTTTGATAAGTGTATAGAAGATATTGAGAATGTAATTGCCTCTAAAAGGTAATTACATACCGTTTATATTATTTAAGGTGATTGAGTTCGGCGGCAAGTTCATCTTTTGATATTGTCTTTAACCCGTTATCCAAGGTTAAAATATGATCAGTATAGCGCAAAACGATGTCAAGATCGTGTGTAGAAAGCAGTACAATCTTTCCTTCTTCATGGGCCATTTTGGCCAATAGTTTCATCATGTGCACCTTACTTGGATAATCAAGAAAGGCTGTAGGTTCGTCCAAAAGCACAACAGGGGTTTGCTGTGCTTGTGCTTTGGCAATCGTAACCTTTTGTCGTTCGCCATCGCTTAGCGTGGAAATATCACGACCTGCAAGGCTGCTGATACCCGTTATACGCAATGCTTCTGCAACCACAAGGCGGTCAGCGTCCGACAGTCGCCCCCAAAAGCCCGTGTAAGGCATACGTCCCATGCCTACCATTTCGGCGGCGGTGACATGGCTTACATCTGTTTTTTCGGTAAGAACTACACTTACAAGGCGCGATAAATGCGCTCTTGAGAGGGTATCCAAGCGATAGGATTGGTCACCGATAACCATATTTACCTCTCCCTCTAACGCAGGCTGGAACCCGGCAAGTGTGCGTAAAAACGTACTTTTTCCCAAGCCGTTACGGCCTGTTAAGCACGTAAGGCATCCACCATCGAGACGAGCTGACAGGTCTTCGGCTACCTTTCGGTGACGATACCCTATTGTTAAATGCTTGATTTCTATACGGTTCACCGTGCAAAGATAGCAATTTTTAAGGTGAACCGCCGATGTATATGTTCGCTTTTATTTATCTTTGCACGTAAAGATGAGTGAAGTTTCGTCCATACGATTTCTGCAAAAACAACGCCAGTTACTGAATACAGAGTACCTGGCTGAGAAAGAATTGTTTCGCAGACAAACCGAGGCAATAGGCATAGGGCGTAAGATAAAACGAGGCGATGCGTGGTATCCGTTACGCGTTGGCAAGGGGTTTTATAACTCATTGAATCAGTTTGCCATCGAAGTTTTTCGCACAACCGATCAAGATACCGAGCATAACTTTGAATTTGGAAAGCCAGTTATGTTCTTTACACTTATGCAGAAAGGCCGCCAAAAGGTAGAAAATGTACAGCCACACCAAAATAAAGGTGATGGAAAGGACGTATCAATACAAGGAAATAGCAGTGTAGATGGCGAAGTACAGTACCTGAAATTCACGGGTACAGTGTCGTATGTTGACGGCGACCGCATGGTTGTTATTATCCCTGAAGGACATGCTATCGACATCCAAAGTCTGCAAACGCCTGTCGGTATACAGCTATCGTTTGATGAAACCTCCTATCAAACAATGTTCGACGCACTGGCAAGGGTGATTAATGCCAAAAATAACAGGATAGCTTATTTACGTGATTTGTTTTTCTCGACATCACCGGGTGAACATTTTAATTTCGAATCGATTCGTTTTCCGTGGCTTAACGTCTCACAGGAAAAAGCTGTAAACGAGATTCTTCGCGCCAAAGACGTAGCCATTGTACACGGCCCACCGGGAACGGGAAAGACAACAACACTCGTCGAAGCCATCAATGAGACGCTGATGCGTGAGAGTCAAGTGCTGGTGTGTGCGCAAAGTAACATGGCCGTTGACTGGATAAGCGAGAAACTTATAGACCGTGGAGTAAGCGTCTTACGCATTGGTAACCCTACGCGGGTAAACGATAAAATGCTCGGTTTTACGTATGAAAGACGCTTCGAAGCCCATGCCGACTATCCACAGCTATGGGCTATCCGCAAGGCCATTCGCGAACTTCGGCATCAACATAAAGGACGTGACGAACGCTTTCATCAAAAGTTAGAGCGGCTGAAATCGAGGGCCGCAGAGATAGAGATTCGTATCAATGCCGAACTTTTCAGTGAGGCACGCGTTATCGCATCAACCTTGGTAGGATCGGCTAACCGCCTTTTGGAGGGACAACGATTTGATACTGTATTCATTGATGAGGCGGCACAGGCTCTCGAAGCAGCCTGTTGGATTCCCGTTCGCAGGGCTTCACGCGTTATCCTTGCGGGCGACCACTGCCAGCTTCCTCCTACGGTGAAGAGCATTGCTGCCCTGAAAGGCGGGCTTGGTAAAACGCTGATGGAACGCCTTGCTGAAATAAAGCCTTCGTGTGTAACGCTGTTACAGGTGCAATATAGGATGAATGAGCAGATTATGCGCTTCAGTTCCAACTACTTTTATGGAGGTAAAGTATTAACGGCACCGCAAATCAAGTATCGCGGTATCTTAGATTACGACATCCCAATTGAATGGGATTCGCCACAAGATACAACCTTAACGGAATATCCCGGGCACACGGGCGAGACCTTTATAGGCGATACTTATGGGCGAATTAATAAAGGAGAGGCACAACTTACGCTCGAAAAGTTGCAACAATACTTTCGTAAAATAGGCAAACAACGCATATTAGACGAACACATTGACGTTGGCGTCATATCGCCTTATCGTGCTCAAGTGCAATACTTAAGGCAACTAATACGCAAACACGATTTCTTTAAGCCCTTCCATAAACTGATTAGTATAAACACCGTTGACGGTTTTCAGGGACAGGAACGTGACATTATTCTCATCTCGCTGGTGCGCGATAATGAACAAGGACAAATAGGATTTTTGCGCGATTTACGACGTATGAATGTTGCCATTACGCGCGCCAGAATGAAGCTTATCATCCTTGGCGATGCCTCTACACTGACAAAGCACCCCTTCTATAGGCAACTATACGAATATGTCCAGGAACTAAACGCCTAACTTTTAAAGAGAAAAATATATGGCAAACACCAATGATATGACGGTAGGTTCGCCTACAAGAGACATCCTGCGCTTCGCTATACCTCTTATATTAGGGTATATTCTACAGCAGATGTACCAGATAATTGATGCCGTTATCGTAGGACGGTGGATTGGTGTAGGTGCTTTAGCTGCTGTTGGAGCATCATCGAGCGTCATGTTTTTAATCATGGGGTTCTGCAATGGCTCGTGTGCAGGCTTCGCCATACCTGTTGCACAGGCCTTCGGTGCCAGAGATTTTGTGAAGATGCGGTGCTATGTAAGCAACGCCATCAGGCTGGGCGCGGTCTTCGCCGTAGTCATAACGCTGATGAGTTGTGCACTGTGCACGCGTATCTTACACCTTATTAATACCCCCGATGATATTCTGCAAGATGCGTGGATATTCCTTTTTCTGCAGTTCGTGGCCATACCGTTTACCATGGCTTACAACCTTTTGGCCGGATTTATACGTGCTTTGGGCAACTCGAAACAACCTTTTTATTTTCTTATTTTTTCAGCAATTATCAATATTCTGCTCGATATTCTCCTTATTCTTGTGTTGGGAATGGGCGTTGAAGGTGCCGGTATAGCTACACTTTTGTCACAGGCTTTTTCGTCGGTATTATGCTTTTGGTATATCCGCAAGCACATGACTATTCTTATTCCGCAGGGCGAAGAACGCCACTTTAACAATAAACGGATAGCCATTTTGCTCAATAACGGCGTGCCGATGGGCTTGCAATTCTCGATAACCGGTATTGGAATTATCATGCTTCAAAGTGCCAACAACGCACTTGGAACACTTTATGTGGCGGCCTTTACGGCGGCAATGCGCATCAAATACCTTTTTACGTGCGTGTTTGAAAACATAGGAGTAGCCATGGCTACATACTGCGGGCAGAACATTGGAGCAGGAAAGGCAGAGCGAATACAGCAGGGAATACGTTCGGCCGTGAAGATTATGCTGGCTTATTTCGTGCTGACCATTGCCGTTATCTATCCTTTTGCCGACGAAATGATGGCACTTTTTGTAAACTCGGGCGAGCAGGAGGTTATCAGAAATGCGGCTTATTTCATGCGTATTGCCAACTATTTTTATCCCGCTTTGGGCCTTTTGACCATATTCCGATATAGTATTCAGGGCCTCGGATACAGCATGTTGTCAATGCTTTCGGGTGTTATGGAGATGATTGCACGCTGTGGTGTCAGTATATGGCTTGTGCCGGCACTGCACTTTACCGGCGTTTGTCTGGGTGATCCTACAGCTTGGGTAGCAGCTGATTTGTTCTTAATTCCGGCCTATTTCTGGCTTAACAAAAAGATAAAGCGCGATAAAGCCCGTAAAATGGAAGTGAAAAGTTAGTGCAAAAAGGCTGAAAAGCCAACGCAGCTACATGATAACCGAAATCGCCGTACACCTTTATGATATAAGGGGTACAGCGATTTCCGTTTGTTTCTTTATCGAATTTTTATTTGAAATAGCGGCTAACGAAGCGTTTTACTATACGTTCATATTCAACCGGATGGTTGATATAGCTTTGAGCGTGCCCTGAATTGCGGAAAACAGCAAGCTCTTTCGGTGCCGGCTTTGCATTGAAAAGTGGATACACCATGCGCGTAGGCACATAGTCGTCCTTGTCTCCATGGATAAAAAGCATGGGCTTATGGCACTTCCTTACCTGCTCAAGGGGCGAGCCCTCACCAAAGCTCCAGCCAAGTTTTAGCTTGCAAAGGGCCGATGTTACATACATCAGAGGAATTTCGGGCAGGCCGAATTGCACCTTCATTTGAGTGGCAAACTCATCCCATGCCGACGTATAGCCGCAGTCTTCCACAAAGCATTTGACAGCCGGGATGTTTGTTTCGCCCGACACGCACATCGTAGTTGCCGCACCCATAGATGTTCCATGTACCACAATTTTCGATTGTCTGGCAGAGTCGCACCATAGCGAATCGGCAATGTTTATCCACTGAAGCACGTCCAATCTGTCAAGCCAGCCCATCTGCTGGGCCTTACCGTCGCTCTTGCCACAAGCGTGAAGGTCGGGCAAAAGCACATTAAAGCCCATGTCGTGGTTATATATTCGCGCAATGTTCAGGTAGTCAACGGCACAATCGGTATAGCCATGAACCACCACGGCTATGCGGTTAGAGCGATGCGGTGCCGCAATCATCAGCGCATGATGACGGTCACCATCCTGACCCATGATGAACGTATCGCGTATAGCTCCTGCCGATTGCAGCGAGTCAACCCAGGGTTTAACATGAGGATAACGGGTAAAAAGCCGTGTATATGCCTTTGTATAGTCGCGCCCCCGATTGTGTGAAGGTGAGAGCGAATAGCTTATCATATACACGCTTCCGCCCAATAGAACAATTACAAAAAAGCCTGTAACAAGCATTGTTACGGCCAAAAACTTATGCTTAATCATATATTTCAGTTTATTATCAGGCTTTTAACACCCACGTTGTGTGATTATATTCAAAGAACAAATAGCAATGAAGCCCGCATCATTCTTCATGATGTTTTGCATCAATCTTTTCTTTTATCTCATCGAGACTGATTTTTTTCCGTCCCACTACGCGGTCAAAGCCATGCCCGTATACGCCTATTACTGAGCTTTGTGCGACGAAAGCCTCGGGGTCAATTTCGTCAATGATGTCGAAAATAAGACTTGATTCGCTTTTCTTGGCGATGCAATAGATAATCTTTATATTCTTTTTCGAGTAGAAACCACTACCATTAAGAGTTGAACATCCCCTGTCAGCAATCTTGTTTATGGCCTGTCCAATCTCCTCATAACGGTCGGAAATGATAAAAAACTGTACGCTACGGTGCAGCGAATTTACCTCATAATCAACGCAATATG
>ERZ772945.2520-NODE-2520-length-11106-cov-3.610352_pt1 | contig 11106 bp, 11 predicted proteins | sample MGYA00511681_ERZ772945 | MGnify/ENA primary metagenome ERZ772945 (study PRJEB29015, sample SAMEA2737943) | human oral metagenome | biome: human oral; feature: human-associated habitat; material: dental | place: China | collected 2143 ... | reverse complement strand
AGAAGTCCCAGAGTTAGAAAGAAGAACATGAGTGGATTGATACCCGCTGTCGCCATCAGCAAGAACTGAAAAATCAGCCAGATTAGGAGAGGGTATTCTTGCTCACGCTGATCGTAGATGGCCAGGGTCAAGCCCATCGTTAGCAGTAAGAGCTGGGCTAGTGAAAGATAGCCTAAGCTCCAGCTTAGAAAAAGTAAACCCAGCACTAACTCAAAAGCAGCATACCAGACAGGAAGACGGATCTTGCAGAAACAACACCGGAAGCCATTAAGTAACTGAGACAGGATAGGAATCAAATCCCATGCTCTGAGTATCTGCTTGCAGTTGTCACAGTGGCTGCTTGGTGAGATGATGGATTGTTCTGGGAAGCGGTCAATAACTAAGCCTAGAAAGGAGGCCAGAACCGTTCCGACTAGAAAAAAGTATAGATGAATCATACTTGTTTATTCGTGATTTTGAGTAGAAAAATCTGAAATTTTACAACTTTTCTAATAAAGTAAAATTTTGAGTTTTAATACTTGACTTTCTTAATTAGAAGCATTATAATTAAAACATAATCAATAAAGATTAGAATGATTACAAATAAAAAGAGAGGTATCATTATGACTCAAGTAAAACATGGCGCTGCAGCAGACGTAGCAACTTTCACTAACCAAAATTCTTTACCAAAAACAAAAGCAGTTCTTAACCAAGTGGTTTCAGATCTTTATACAGCTCGTATTGCTCTTCACCAAGTTCACTGGTATATGCGTGGTGCAGGCTTCATGGTGTGGCATCCAAAAATGGATGAATACATGGACAGTCTTGATGGCTATCTTGACGAAATCAGCGAACGTTTGATCACCCTTGGTGGCAAACCTTATTCAACTTTGACAGAATTCCTTCAACACAGTGAAATCGAAGAAGAAGAAGGAGAATTCCGTAACGTTGAAGAAAGCTTGGAACGTGTTCTAGCGATTTACCGCTACCTCATCGCTCTTTTCCAAAAAGCTTTGGATGTGACAGATGAAGAAGGCGATGATGTTACAAACGATATCTTTGTTGGGGCTAAGGCTGAACTTGAGAAAACAGTTTGGATGATTGCAGCAGAACTTGGACAAGCTCCTGGTTTGTAAGATATAGTTGCTACCCCTTTTATCATGAGGTGCTTGATAAGTGCCCATGATTAATCATCTTTTAAAAGTCATGTAACTGTAAACAGTTGCATGATTTTTTTGTTTGCTAGACTTAGGACACATTGTCAAAAGTAGGATTTTACGGTATAATAGTTGCTGTTCGAGAAATTTTGATTTTCAAAGAATAGTGAAATGTTATAAGGAGAACCTATGAACAATTTACCAAATTGCCCAAAATGTAATTCAGAATATGTCTACGAAGACGGAAGTCTCTTGGTCTGCCCAGAGTGTGCCTATGAGTGGAATCCTGCAGAAGTTGCAGAAGTAGAAGAAGGTGTTGTTGCTATCGATGCCAATGGAAATAAATTGGCTGACGGCGATACTGTAACCCTTATCAAGGACTTGAAGGTAAAAGGTGCGCCAAAGGATTTGAAACAAGGAACTCGCGTTAAAAATATCCGTATCGTAGAAGGTGACCACAACATCGACTGTAAGATTGATGGTTTTGGAGCCATGAAACTCAAGTCAGAATTTGTTAAGAAAATCTAGCCATGAAACTGAACTACAAATTTATCTTTTATAGTCGTGTACTTTTGTTCTTAGCGGCATTTACAGGAGTTTATTTAGAAATTACCAAGCACGGTGGTTTTGGTATGCTCCTTTACTACACAGTGTTGTCCAATCTTTTGGTAACGATTTTCACGGGCTATCTGCTCCGTGTGATGAGCCGTTCAGGTGAAAATTGGCAAAGTCCGACCCTGCTTCGTCTCAAGGGTGGTGTTACCATGAGTATCATGATTACCTGTGTGATTTACCATTTTATGCTTGCTCCGATTGCGACAGACTTTTACAGAGTGGAAAATTTCCTTTGCCACTATATCGTTCCACTCTGGTTTTTAGCCGACACCCTCTTCTTTGATAAACAGGGTCGATACAAGATTTGGGATCCAGTCTTGTGGACCATCTTGCCCCTAGTTTATATGATTTTTGCCTTGTTTAATGGCTTGGTCTTAAAACTCAATATTCCGAATTCCAAGGACAATCCCTTCCCCTATTTCTTTTTAAATGTGAACAAGGGTTGGGACGTGGTCATCAAATGGTGTTTGATCATTTTTGCGGCGTATATGGTTGCAGGCTTTATCTTCTATCTGATCAAGCAAATCAAGCGAAAATAGTCTTCCTATTAGGAAAGTTAGGACGGAGTCTTTAGTTCAATCGGGCTCCTTCTTTTCTTGCCACCTTCCTTTTAAAAGGATCAACAGTGAGAAATATACAGAAAGAAAATTCATGAAACAATTTTTAGAACGGGCTAGTATTTTGGCCCTCTCCCTCGTTTTGATTACCTCCTTTTCCATCTCAAGTGCTCTGCCAGCCATGTTTGACTACTATCAAGGCTACCCCAAAGAACAAATCGAGCTCCTGGTCAGTCTCCCTTCTTTTGGAATCATGATTATGCTGGTTTTAAATGGTTTTTTGGAGCGTTTGCTTCCTGAGCGACTTCAGATTAGTCTGGGACTTCTCATCCTCTCTATCGGTGGAACAGCTCCCTTCTGGTATCAGGAGTACAACTTTGTCTTTGCGATGCGGATTTTATTTGGTTTGGGTGTGGGGATGATCAATGCCAAGGCTATTTCCATCATCAGCGAACGCTATCATGGAAAGACACGGATTCAGATGCTGGGTCTCCGCGGATCAGCAGAAGTTGTCGGGGCGTCGATTTTGACTCTAGTGGTAGGTCAACTCTTATCCTTGGGATGGACAGTGACCTTCTTGGCCTACAGTGCGGGATTTTTAGTATTGATCCTTTATCTGCTCTTTGTCCCTTATGGGAAAGAAAAGAAAGAAACAAAGAGAAAAGAAGCCGAAACAATTCGTTTGACAGGACAGATGAAAGGCTTAATTTTTCTATTGGCTGTCGAAGCAGCAGTTGTTGTCTGTACCAACACAGCTATCACCATTCGTATTCCTAGTCTGATGGTGGAAAGAGGTCTAGGGGATGCCCAGTTATCGAGTTTGGTTTTAAGTATCATGCAGTTGATTGGTATCTTGGCAGGTGTGAGTTTTTCTTTCTTTATCTCTCTGTTTAAAGAAAGGTTGCTCCTTTGGTCAGGTATCACCTTTGGATTGGGGCAGATTGTGATTGCCTTGTCTCCGTCATTGGGTGTGATGGTAGTTGGAAGTGTTGTGGCAGGTTTTTCTTACAGTGTGGCCTTGACCACTGTCTTTCAGCTTCTTTCTGAAAGAATCCCAGCCAAGCTCCTTAATCAGGCAACATCTTTCGCAGTGTTAGGATGTAGCTTTGGTGCCTTTACCACACCATTCGTTCTGGGTGCAATTGGGTTGCTAACTCATAATGGGATGTTCGTCTTTGCTATCTTAGGATCATGGTTGATTGTAACCTCTATCTTTGTTATGTACCTACTTCAAAAGAGAGCTTAGGATAAATTCCTAAGTTTTTCTTTTTAGAAATTGTACCCAGACAATTCTCTTTCTTTGAACTTGTTTGCTTAGATATTTCTTGATAAAATAGACACATGACAAGATATAAAGCAATTATTTCCTATGACGGTTATGCCTTTGCTGGCTTTCAACGCCAGCCCCATGAGCGGAGCGTTCAGGAGGAAATCGAAAAAACGTTAACCAGATTAAATAAGGGGCAAGCCGTCATTGTTCACGGTGCTGGTAGGACTGATAGTGGTGTCCATGCTCTGGGACAGGTTATTCATTTTGACCTACCCTATCAGATGGATGAGGAAAAACTCCGTTTTGCTCTGGATACCCAGTCTCCTGAAGATATCGATGTGATTTTGATTGATATTGTGGCCGATGATTTTCATTGCCGTTATGCAAAACATAGCAAGACCTATGAGTTTATCGTGGATAGAGGGCGGCCTAAGAATCCTATGCGTCGTCACTATGCTACTCACTTTCCCTATCCGCTCGATGTGGAGCGGATGCAGATGGCAATCAAAAAGCTAGAGGGAACCCATGATTTCACCGGTTTTACAGCATCTGGAACCAGTGTAGAGGACAAGATTCGGACCATTACAGAAGCGAGTTTAACAGTCGATGAGACAGGGCAGTTTTTGACCTTTGCCTTTTCAGGAAATGGCTTCTTGTATAAGCAGATTCGCAATATGGTGGGGACGCTGCTCAAAATCGGAAATAATCGAATGCCAGTTGAGCAGATTGACTTGATTTTGGAGAAGAAGGACAGGCAACTTGCAGGTCCAACGGCTGCACCAAATGGCTTGTATTTAAAGGAGATTCGTTATGAAGAATAATCGTATTTTGGCACTTTCTGGAAATGATATTTTTAGTGGTGGTGGTTTGTCAGCCGATCTTGCTACCTATACCTTGAACGGTTTGCATGGCTTTGTAGCAGTGACTTGTTTGACAGCCTTGACAGAAAAGGGCTTTGAAGTCTTTCCAACGGATGATACTATTTTTCAATATGAGTTGGATAGTTTGCGTGATGTGGACTTTGCAGGGATCAAGATTGGTCTTCTCCCTACTGTCAGTGTGGCTGAGAAGGCACTGGACTTTATCAAGCAACGTCCTGGAGTGCCGGTGGTATTGGACCCCGTCTTGGTCTGTAAGGAAACGCATGATGTGGCAGTCAGCCAACTCTGTCAAGAGTTGATTCGCTTTTTCCCTCATATCAGTGTGATTACGCCTAATCTTCCTGAAGCAGAATTGTTGGCGGGTCGTGAAATCAAAACCTTGGAAGATATGAAAGCTGCAGCGCAGAAATTGCATAATTTAGGAGCGCCAGCAGTCATTATCAAGGGAGGTAATCGCCTTAGTCAGGACAAGGCTGTAGATGTCTTTTATGATGGACAAACTTTTACTGTCCTAGAAAATCCCGTTATCCAAGGCCAAAATGCTGGTGCAGGTTGTACCTTTGCCTCAAGCATCGCCAGTCACTTGGTTAAAGGTGATGAACTTTTACCAGCAGTAGAAAGTTCTAAAGCTTTCGTTTACCGTGCTATTGCACAAGCAGATCAATATGGAGTAAGACAATATGAAGCAAACCAAAACAACTAAAATCGCCCTTGTATCCCTCTTAACCGCCCTTTCTGTGGTTCTAGGTTATTTCCTAAAAGTCCCAACACCGACAGGTATTCTAACTCTCTTAGATGCAGGTATCTTCTTTGCGGCTTTCTACTTTGGCAGTAAAGAGGGGGCTGTCGTTGGAGGACTAGCAGGTTTCTTGATTGACCTCTTATCAGGCTATCCACAGTGGATGTTCTTTAGCTTGATCAACCATGGCTTGCAGGGATTTTTCGCAGGATTTAAAGGAAAATGGCAATGGCTAGGCCTTATCTTAGCTACTATTGCGATGGTAGGAGGCTACGCCTTGGGTTCAACTTTGATGAATGGATGGGCAGCAGCCCTACCAGAAATCCTACCAAACTTCCTGCAAAATATCGTGGGAATGGTTGTAGGGTTTGTGCTTAGTCAAAGTATTAAGAAAATTAAGTAAAGCGGCTGGAGAAAAGTTCTAAAAATCAGAAAAACGCATAATATCAAGTGTTGAAAAGCCTTGATACTATGCGTTTTATTGTGGGAAGATTTTCGAAGAATATTAATCAAAATAAAGCAAGTCTTTGCTGGTGCTTGTAAAGAGGTCAAAGCCATCCTTGGTAACAACACCGCAGTCTTCAATACGAACGCCGACTTTACCAGGGATATAGATGCCTGGTTCAACAGAGAAGCACATGCCTTCTTCGATGACCATGTCGTTTCCTTCCATGATAGATGGGAATTCGTGGACATCCATACCGATACCGTGACCAAGACGGTGGTTGAAGTACTCACCATATCCAGCTTTTTCGATGACTTCACGGGCGGCGCGGTCAACTTCATGGGCAGTCACACCTGGCTTGATAAAGTCAAGGGCAGCTTGTTGGGCTTCAAGGGTCAAGTTGTAAATATCTTTTTTGAACTGGTCTGGTTTACCGACAGCAACCGTACGCGTCATATCTGACGCATAGCCATTGACCATAACACCGAGGTCAAAGAGGAGAAGGGCGTCTTTTTCGACCTTGTTTGCACCAGGAATTCCGTGTGGATTTGCAGCATTGTCACCAGTCAAGACCATGGTATCAAAACTCATTTCATAGCCTTCACGTTTTAAGGCGAAGTCGATTTGGGCGATGATATCTGTCTCTGTTTTATCAAGAGAGATATTGTCAAAACCAACTTTTACAGCTTTATCAGCATAGAGACCTGCAACCATCATTTTTTGCACTTCATCAGCTGATTTGATGAGGCGCATGCGTTGGATGCGAGGAGTGAGGTTTTCAAACTCAGCAGTTTCAAAGACTGCTTTCAAACCATGGTATTTGGTTAAGATGAGATTGTCAAACTCAACAGCAACACGTTTGAAGTCGTGCTGTGGCAAGGCATTTTTGATTTTTTGCCATGGATTTTCAGAATCCACATAGCCCACTACTGGGAAGGAAACAGTGCTGGTTGCACGCTCCACTTCAAGGGCTGGGACAAAAAGGAGAGGTTCCCGGTCCGCTAGGACAAAAAGGAACATTTGGCGTTCATGAGGGTCACTGTAAAAACCAGTGAGGTAATTAATAGTGACGGGGTCAGATACGACAGCGACGTCTAGTTTTTCTGATTCAAGATATGTTACGATTTGTTGTAATTTAGACATATGCTACCTTCTTTCTACCCCTCTATTTTGGCAAAAAAAGAGAGAAAATGCAAGAGAGAAGGGTAAAAGAACAGGCAAAAAGAACTCCGACAGGATAGTGGAGTTCTTTTATCTAATTTTCCTTAGTTTAAGAAAAGTCAGCCTTGCTTTTCACGTCGCTGTATTCTTCAGCGATTTCTTGACTGAGAATATCCTCATAGGCAGGAAGTTGGATGTCCTGACCGTATTTTTTTCGGAGGGCAGTAGTGACTAGGCGATAAGCCAGATTGGCATTGCGTGAGAGGATAGGTCCGTGGAAGTAGGAACCAAAGACATTCTTATAATGAACTCCTTCGCCGACCTTTTCTTCATTGTTTCCATTTCCATAGACAACCTGTCCCAGCGGTTTTTGGTCATCTGAGAGGAAGGTACGTCCCTGGTGATTTTCAAAGCCATAGTAGGTTTCATCGAATTCGTCATTATGAATCTTGATGTCACCGATAAAGCGGTTATTGGTCTGGTTGAGCGTATAGTGGCCCATGACACCGAGCCCTTCGATGCGTTTACCTGAAGCTTCAACATAATATTGCCCCAATAGTTGAAAACCACCGCAGATGGCTAGAACAACACCGTCGTTTTGAATGTAGTTGTCAATGCTCTCTTTTTTAGCAGATAGGTCTCCTGCGATGATACTTTGTTCAAAGTCTTGACCGCCACCAAAAAAGGCAAAGTCGTAATGATTTTCGTCAAAGTCATCATGGAGAGAAACGATGTCAACCGTCACATGAGCCCCCAGTTTTTCAGCCACATACTTGAGCATGAGGATATTGCCGTTGTCCCCGTAGGTATTCATGAGATTTCCGTAAAGGTGGGCGATGTTGAGCTGATAAGGGTAGTTGCCAGCTTTTGAGGAAAGTGAAGTATAAACCATTAGTTCATCTCCTTTCTAACAATCTGACGACTAGCCAGCAGTTCACGGAATTCCAGCATGGCAGTATAGGTTGCAAGGATATAAGCATGCTTGCAGTCTTGCTTCTCAATGGTTTTGAGAACTTGCTCCAGATTGCTTGTCTCAGTGATTTTATCAGCTGGATAGCCTGTCACACGAAGACGGCGAGCGATTTCAGAATGACGAACACCGCCAGCGTTGATTTCAGGAATGTCCATGTCAGTGATCTGTTCAAAGTCAGCATCCCAAATCCAACTAGTATCAATCCCATCAGCATAGTTGGCATTAAGAAGAACAGATAGGCTGAATGGATAAGGAGCCAGTTTAATCATCTCGATGGCTTGAGTCGCACCAACAGGATTCTTGATGAGGACAAGGGTACATTCCTTATCACCGATATGGAAGGTTTCCTGACGACCAAAGACTGCACGACTCTTGTCAAATCCTTGTTTGATCCGCTGTGAATCTGCACCGAGGAAACAAGCAATAGCGACCGCAGCAAGGGCATTGTAGATATTATAGAGTCCACCGATTTGGATACCATATTCTTGTCCGTCAATGACAAAGCGGGAGCGATTGTTGGTCAACTCAACCAGTTCTGTCAAGCGATAGTCGAGATCAGGACGTTTGCAACCACAATTTTCACAGATATAGGCACCCAAGTTGGCATAGGTATTGTGTTCATATTTGAGGATGCCTTGACAGTCGGGGCAGAGAATCCCTTCGGTATTGTAGTGAGCAAGCTTTGCTGGACCTTTTTCCAAGTCAAAACCAAAATACTCTACAGGATTTGGAATAGCTGGCTTGTAGAAAAGTGGACTGTCACCATTGAGGAGAACAGTAGCCGTAGGCACCTTACGGATGGCATCCAAAATCATGTTATAAGTTGTGTAAATCTCACCGTAGCGGTCCATCTGGTCACGGAAGATATTAGTGATAACAAATAAGCTAGGATGGATGTAGTCACAGATACGAGATAGACTGGCCTCGTCAATTTCTAGAACGGCAATGTTTTTCCCAGTTTTAGAGGATTTGGCCGTCAAGAAGGTTGTCGTAATCCCTGTAATCATATTGGCACCGCTTGGATTGGTCAGAACCTGACCATAAACCTCTTTTAAAATGCCGACAGTGAGGGCAGTTGTCAGGGTTTTTCCGTTGGTTCCAGTGACCACGACAATCTCGTAGTTCTTAGCTAGGTTTTGTAAAATATCTTTATCGAATTGAAGGGCGAGTTTTCCTGGGAGCGTACTTCCACGACCAAGACGGCTTAAAACGAAGTGGGAAGAACGCCCGGCAAGAAGGCCCAAAGTAGTTTTTAATTTCATGTTTCTATTATATCATAAAAGAAGGAAAACACAGATTTGAGATTTCGCAGAAACAAAAACAGCCCGATGAGGGCTGTGAGATACGAAGAAGTCTCAACTTAAATCGCAAACAAGTCATTCAAGTTCTCAGCCAAGGTTGGGTGAGTGAAGATTTGTTTTGTGAAGTAAGTGTAAGGAATCTTGTTGTCCATGGCAACAGTAATGATGTTGATGATTTCTTGAGAACCTTCTGAGAAGATAGTTGCACCGAGAATTTCTTTTGTTTCAGTATTGACAACAGCTTTGAAGGCTCCACGAAGGTCGCCATTTACGTGACCACGAGGCATGGCAGCAACAGGGATTTCCTTAACTGCGTATGGAAGTTTCAAATCAGCTGCTTGGCTTTCCGTCAAACCAACTTGTGAAAGAGCTGGTGTGATGAACATGGTGTTTGGTACATTGAGACGGTCTTCAAGTGTGTAGCTGCTATCTCCAGCAAGGTAGCTGTAGACAACACGGAAGTCATCAAGTGAGATGTAGGTGAATTGAAGGCCACCGTTGACGTCTCCAACTGCAAAGACACCAGGAACGTTTGTTTGACAGTGTTTGTCGACCTTGATAGCACCACGCTCAGTTAGTTCAATATCTGTATTTTCAAGTTGAAGTGGTTCTACGTTTGGCTTACGTCCAGTTGCGTAGAGAAGGGCGTCGAAACGGTAGGTTTCATTTTCAGTTACGACAAGAACTTGGTCACCGTCGTTTTTGATTTCAGTAGTACGGATGTTTTGAAGCAATTCAATACCGTCTTCTTCCATGTACTGTTTAGCAAGAGCTGCGATGGATGGTTCTGCACGAGGAAGGAAAGTATCCAAGGCATCTAGGACGGTAACCTTGCTACCAAGTTTATTGTAGAGTCCTGCAAATTCAAGACCGATATTTCCACCACCAAGTACTCCAAGTTTTTCAGGCAATTTATCCAAATTTTGGATACCTGTCGAGTCAAAGACATTCTTACTTGTAGCAAGTCCTGGAATTGGCAAGACGTTTGAAACAGCACCGGTATTGATAACGATAGTTTCAGCAGTCAGTTCTTGTTTTTCATCACCAGCTTGGATTTCGATGACCTTGTTTGAAAGGAAGTGAGCTTCCGCATCAAAGATATCCACACCTGTACCAGCAACAGTAGCATAGTTTTTACCGTTGAGGCGACTAGTGATAGTATTTTTGGTAGCAATGACTTCTTCAAAAGACAAGTCCTTCTCAGCAGCGACTAGCAAAGTCTTAGTTGGGATACAACCAATGTTGATACAAGTTCCACCGTACATAGCTTTGCTACGTTCAATAAGGGCAACTTTTTTGCCAGCTGAAGCCAATTTACCAGCTAGTGTTTTACCAGCTTTACCAAATCCAATAACGATTAAATCATATGTTAACATTTATAGTCCTCCTGTTTGATTTTCATTCTAGCATAAGAAAAAAACTTTTGCACAAATCTGCTACGCTTTAAAAAAGTTTATGAAAAAGTTGAAATTTTATCCTTAATTTCTTAGATAACTTTTTTTGTTTCTTTGGTAACACTTTTGAGTGACAAAGTTGAAGTTGTTAAAAATGATGTGATTGTGGATGTAGCTACGATCCACATGAGTAGCTAGAACAAACTCATGCTGCCCTTTAAAAATTTTCTGACACAATTCCAAGCCAATCTCGTGAGCTTTTTCAGGACTAACCTCGCCTGGAAAGAATGACTGTATCAAATATCTTGCTAGAACATTACCGTGAGTTTTGGTTTGTTGACGTGTTTCTAAAAACTGAAGATGAGCTGTTTTTGGGTGGCAATACTGTGAAGATACCAAGACTTGTTCTTTGGTTTTTTGATCGTCTGTGATATAAGAGATAGCTAGATGTAGGGTTGAATGGATAGGATGAATTTTGGTAATGCACATTCTTTTTACCGTCTTTTAATTTTTAATGACCTTAATCGATGAAGAATACTATGAAGATGAAGCGAGAAATCAGCATTTAATTTTTTCAAAAGTTCAATGTCATCTTTATAAATAACAGCGTGGGTATTCACATGCTTTGCAATTT
>ERZ772945.2519-NODE-2519-length-11108-cov-9.981453_pt1 | contig 11108 bp, 11 predicted proteins | sample MGYA00511681_ERZ772945 | MGnify/ENA primary metagenome ERZ772945 (study PRJEB29015, sample SAMEA2737943) | human oral metagenome | biome: human oral; feature: human-associated habitat; material: dental | place: China | collected 2143 ... | reverse complement strand
GCCCGACCAGTACAATTCGCGAACTTGACGAAGCAGAATATACAGGCGACCAACCTCTATTAGTAAAATCAGCATTAATTGGATCGGCTGCAATCTGATCATATAAAAGCGGTTTAGTATGCGACTTCATATATTATTAATAATCTTATCACATCCACTTCGTCAGCCTTAGCCTAATTTCTTTTCTCTACCAGCCGAGCAATTCAGTAAAACGCTTCTGCGTACTGACATATTCGCCTAATTCAATGCTTGTCACTGGTATGTCGATACCACATGAAAGCAATAATTCTCGCATTTCGTCCTGCTTATCGCGAGGAACTTCTATGTGTGAAATATTTGCAACGCCTATTCGTTTATCAGCGCGTACTTCGTAATGACTCATTGGTTTTTCTAGTTTTAATTGCGAATCAAGACTCCTAACACCAATTAAAATTGGATAATTACCCGAAATATCACTACCCAGACAGAAGACATCCCACACATCGCGTGCCTGCTTATTCACTTTCTTTCCCCAAGTATTATCGCCATATTCATCATGCGACAAGCTGCGCCATGTTTTCCAGCGACGCAGCATTTTGATACCATTGACCGTAAACAAGCGTGTATAAAATAGACTGTAGTAATATGCTGTCCAAGTCAGTGCATCACCATGGCGATTTTTCTCTTTCCAGCCAAGACCATGCATGTCAGCGTATGATCGTGCTACCATGCGACTTCGACATAATGAAATTGAATGTATGATATGTTGGTCACTACCACCAAAGACTGCGTACACATCACGTGCTGGTTTGAGCCCAGCAGTATCACAAAAGCTTTTCAGGACATCAACTGTACCGTGCTCACCATGCTGCCAGCGGCCGGTACCATGCCAAAACTGAGTGCTTTTTGTCAACTTTTGATATTCGCTCATTTCCGAACTACTAAACTGGCGCAGGGTTTTTGTTTTGATAATCCGCTCGTGAGCCATTCTATCTAACAGCCTCTCAACACTGCGCAGCTGAAACTTGTGAGTGATTGCCAGCAAAAGATGGTGCGGCAAATATCGCAAGAGCTTTTTGATAAATAACTTTTTATATCCATTACCTCGGGTTCTGGTACGCCGATATGCAACCATAGTGCTATTTCCCAACTTTTTCTAAAACGTCAGACACATTTTGTCCCGCCAGCCGCTGCGGTTGCTGGCCGTTCAGCCGCTTGACATAATCATCAGCGTGACCTGAGGTGTCGCCACCAAGTAATTGGCGGACTTTAGTTTTTACTGTTTCAAGCTGGGCAACTTGTTGGTCGTTCATGCTTAATATTATACATAAGAGACAGAGTTGTACGCCATTAGACTTAGCTAGTATACAGAGTGCGATACTCTTTAGGAATGCACTTCCCATTAATCCACCGCACCTCCATTATCTCAAAATTACACTTTATATCTTGAGTTGACGCACATGCGGCAAACACCCGAACCGGAAAGGCGAGATACGATTCATGAGAATTAGCTTTTCCGAGATATCGCAAATTATCTATCTTTAATCCAACCTCTTCTAAGACCTCTCTCGCAGCAGCCTGTTCATAACTCTCATTACGATTCACGCCGCCACCCGGCAAAGCCCACTTTTGACGACTAAAGCGATTCTTGACCAGCAAAATATCACCGTCATCACGATAAATAATCACCCGCACGCGATCTTTTTTCGGTCCAAGCTTAAACATCAGCGACATTACGCAGGCAATTCCACGAAGAATTGCCTGCCAAAATACGCTAAGAACCTTACCGACAATTGATTCTTTACGAGCCATAAAATTCGCTAATTTAGTAGAAGCTTTCTCTTTTGAGAGTAGCCTATTCTGTAGTTACACCGTCAAAATCTTCTTCGTTAGCTTCCGCTTCTTCGCGTGTCGCCCGAACGATACCGTCTTTATGATGTGCTGGACTATAAATCGTATAGAGCTTAAGCGGATCTTCGCCAGTATTTATCACATTATGTTCAGCACCTGCTGGCACGATAATAGCACTGCCATCAGATACGGCGTACTCATTGTCATCAATCAAAACCTTGCCCTGGCCTGCCTCAAATCGGAAGAATTGATCATTCTCCTCATGAATCTCTGAACCAATTTCGCCACCAACTGGCAAGCTCATCAATACCAATTGACAATGCTTCGCTGTATAAAGCACCTGGCGAAAATTATCATTCTGCACTGTCAACTCTTCAATATTTCCATTAAAACCCTTCACTTAGCACCCTCCTTGAAATTAACTTATCTATTTCGCAGCTTTTTCCAAAGCGTCAATCAGTGTTTGCTTCGGTTTCATGCCAATCATCTCCTCAACAATTTCACCGCCAACAAAAACCTTCATATTCGGAATACCCTGCACACGATAATCCATAGCCAACTGTGCATTCTCCTGGCTGGCTTCAGTATCGACTTTGACGACATCAAACTCAGTTTCTTCAGCAATTTGATGCAAGATTGGCGCCATCGCTCGACATGGCGGACACCACGGCGCCCAAAAATCAACCAGCACCGGCTTGTCGCTTTTTAGCGCTTTCTCTTCAAATTCTTGTTTTGTTGTAATCTCATATAACGCCATTATTTCCTCCTTTTCTGGCATTTTTTACACGTCCCCATTATTACTAACGGTCCATCAAAATAACAATCATCCATTTCACATGCAATTTGCTTTTTCACTTCTTCTGTAATTATGATATCTCGCAAATTATCACAATTATCGCACAAAAAATGATCGTGTAGATCTACGCAAGCATCATAACGCAGACAGCCTCGCTTTGTCGGCGGAGCCAAGCCAATCAACCCATCTCCATGTAGACGTTGAGTAACGCGGTGCACTGTCGTATCACTAACATCAGAGTAAGTATCTCGCAGCACCTGAGCAATATCCGAATTTGTCGCATGATGTTTATTTTTTAATATCACCAGCACGTCGTTCGTGTATTTTGTTAAGCGCCTAACTACTTGCGTCATGTTACTATTGTAAATTATTTACAATAAATAAACAAGTGTTCTATAGCAACAATTGACTTAAGATACCTAATTCAATATAATAACCCAAGTCTATGAACTCAAATGAGTTCCTCTAATCAAATCAATTTTCATTACTTTATAGCAAATCAACGAGCTATTGTAACATGGTTATTTACGGGGAATTATCAGTTAGACACCAAGTATCCGCCAATAAACAACCAAGCTAATAAACGCCTCTTCGTAGAAAGGAGCCAATTTGAAAAATAAATTAAATAACAAAGAAATATTAAGTTTATTTTGGCGAGCATCATCACCTTATAAACACCGTCGAAACTTAACAATATTTTTTGCAATCGTCACACTTGCCGTTACTATTTTTGTTGGTCCGTTGATTATTGCCCAACTATTAAGCATCATCCAACATAACCAGCTACACGATTCTAACAATTTATGGATGTTAATTGGCCTATACGGCGTCAGTCAATTATGGTCGAGCGTCATCGGCTGGCGTTTAGTTTTATACCTTGCCTGGACATTTGAAACCGCCATGCAGCGAGATTTATACGTACGATGTTTTAGCAAATTAACTAATCAAACGATGTTTTTTCACTCAAGCAAGTTCAGTGGTTCACTAGTCAGCCAAACCAACAAATTAAGCGGCGCTACTGAGCGTTTTTGGGACACCATTATCTGGTCAATTTTGCCCCTAGCAATCTCCCTGATTGGCTCAATCATCGTCCTATCTACTCTGCTCTGGCAATACGCATTATTCCTACTAGTTCTCTCGATTGTCTTTAGTGTTGTTGTCTATTACGGATCTAAGCCAATGGCTAGATTGAACAAGAAGGAGGCTAAAGCTAGCAATAAATTAAGCGGGCAATTGGCGGATGTACTTTCAAATGTTTTGGCTGTAAAATCATCTGGCGCCGAAGCAATAGAACAGCAGCGTTTCAAAAAAACTGTTAACTCATGGCGCAGCGCCAGCCTTGATACAATGCACGGATTTCTAAAAGTCAGCACTGTCTACTCAACTATTAACATGTCAATTAAAATAGGAGCAATTGCCTTTGCGGTATATGCCGCTCAGCACAACCTAGTTTCAGTAGCCGCAGTCTACCTTATCATCACTTATACCAGTAGTGTCGCCCATGAACTATGGAACATGAACGGCATTATGCGTAGCTATAACCGTATCATTGGCGACGCCCACGAAATGGTAGAAATTCTTCAAACACCAACAACGTTAGTTGATCAGAGTAACGCAGAACTTACTGTTACGCGCGGTGGTATCGTAATGGACAATATCACTTTTACGCACGACGAAGGCCAAGGTGATACACTATTTCATGATTTCTCTCTGCATATTCAGCCTGGTGAAAAAATTGGTCTGGTTGGATCAAGTGGCTCTGGTAAGACTACCCTGACTAAATTACTATTGCGCTTTGCCGACATCGACTCAGGGGAGATTGCCATTGACGCCCAAAATATTGCCGAGGTTACCCAGGCAAGCCTGCGCGAACAAATCGCCTACGTACCACAAGAACCGCTGCTATTTCACCGTTCAGTGCGCGAAAATATCGCTTACGGCCGGCCTGACGCAACTGATACTGAAATTGAACGTGCTGCTAAAAAAGCTGGCGCCTATGATTTTATCATCAAGCTGCAAGACGGTTTTAACACCATGGTCGGTGAGCGCGGTGTGAAACTGTCAGGTGGTCAGAGGCAACGTATCGCCATTGCCAGGGCGATTTTGAAAGATGCGCCAATCTTGATTCTTGACGAGGCAACGTCGGCATTAGACTCAGAATCAGAAGCGCTAATCCAAAAGTCGCTGGAAACGTTGATGAAGGGCCGAACATCAATTGTCATCGCCCACCGTTTATCGACCATCGCTAAGCTCGACTGCATCATCGTCCTGGAGAACGGACGCATCGTCGAAGACGGTTCGCATGATCAATTACTCGCCAAAAAACGCGGCGTTTACGCCAAGTTGTGGGCGCGGCAGTCGGGCGGATTCATCGAAGAATAGTCGGATTCATCACATGATAATTATGCTATAATTGACGTATGGGATCTTTCACTCACTTGATTACAAACTTTGGTGTCATAGCAATTTTATTAGTAGTTTTTGCAGAGTCTGGACTGTTGATTGGATTTGTATTACCGGGAGATAGTTTACTTTTTACTTCTGGATATATGGTGCAACAAAATATTCTACATATTGATATTCATATTTTTGCACTTTTAATTTTTATTGCAGCAGTACTAGGAGACAGTGTTGGCTATAGTTTCGGTCATAAGGTTGGGAGAAAATTATTCGAGAAAGAAAACTCTCGCTTTTTCAAGAAAAAATATTTAGAGCAAACTGAAAAATTCTACGATAAGCACGGCTCAGTAACCATCGTCCTAGCTAGGTTTGTGCCAATTGTGAGAACTTTTGCACCAATTGTTGCCGGTGCTAGTAAAATGCATTATAAAACTTTCCTATCCTTTAATATTGTGGGCGGATTTCTATGGTCATCGCTATTTGTCTATCTAGGTTTTTATGCCGGCGAATTCCTCACCAAAGCTGGCGTTAACATCGAAGTCGCCGCAATCCTCATCATCTTCTTGTCAGTCCTGCCAATGCTTATCCACGCTCTTAAACAGCCAAACACTCGCGCTCTACTGCGCAAACAACTACTGATACTACTTACAAAAACTAAACGTAAGAAATAAATCTAAAGCATTTTCTTAAGATACCTACCAGTAAAGGACTCTGGTATTTTAGTGATATCTTCCGGAGTGCCGCTAGCCACCACCGTACCGCCGCCGATTCCACCTTCAGGCCCCATATCAATCAACCAGTCAGCCGACTTAATAACATCCAGATTATGTTCAATGATAATCATACTATTACCGCCCTCAACCAGCTGCTGCAAAATCCCCAGCAATCGCTTAACGTCAGCTGAGTGAAGTCCGGTTGTTGGCTCGTCCAAAATATACATAGTTTTTCCAGTGGATCGCTTAGACAGTTCTGTCGCTAGTTTAATCCGCTGCGCCTCACCACCAGAAAAAGTAGTTGCCGGCTGACCAAGTTTAATATAGCCCAGACCAACTTCCACTAACGTCTGTAATTTCCGGGCAATATTAGGCACGCTGTCAAAAAAACTCGCAGCCTGGTCAATGGTCATATCTAATACGTCAGCAATTGTCTTATCTTTATATTTAATCTCCAACGCCTCACGGTTATAGCGTTTGCCATGACATTCGTCACACTGAACATAAACATCCGGCAGAAAGTGCATTTCGATCTTTATCACACCATCACCCTGGCAATTTTCGCAGCGACCGCCCTTGACATTAAAACTGAACCGACCAGCCTTATAACCGCGAACATTAGCCTCAGGCGTGCTAGCAAATAGCTCACGAATTGGTGTAAAAATACCAGTGTAGGTTGCTGGATTAGAGCGCGGCGTGCGGCCAATTGGTGACTGGTCGATGACGATAGCTTTATCCAGCAGGTTAACGCCATCAATTGTTTTATGTAGACCAGGAGCCGTAGTTGACCTATTAAGTCGCGCCGCGAGCTCACGAGCTACAATATCGTTAACTAGTGTCGATTTACCGCTACCCGAAACTCCTGACACCACTGTCATTAGCCCCAGCGGAAACGCCACATCGATATTCTTCAGATTATTTTCGCGAGCACCCCGAACAACCAATTGCCTGTCCTTCATAACCTTACGACGCTTTTTTGGTACGGCAATTTTTTCTGCACCCGATAAATAACGTCCTGTGATGCTATCTTGGTTCTTTGCCACAACATCAGGTGCACCCGTTGCCACTACTCGACCACCATTCACGCCAGCACCCGGTCCCATATCAACCAGAAAATCACTTTGCCGAATAGTATCTTCGTCATGCTCAACTACCAGCACAGAATTACCTAAATCGCGAAGACGTTTTAGCATATCAATCAATTTGTCATTATCACGTTGATGCAAGCCAATTGACGGCTCATCAAGCACGTAAAGCACGCCCTGCAGCCCAGCCCCAATCTGCGTCGCCAGCCTAATTCGCTGTGCCTCGCCACCACTTAACGTATTAGCAGCCCGACTTAGCTCCAAATAGTTCAATCCAACATTACTCATAAACGTCAAGCGTGACTTAATCTCCTTTAAAATAAGCCGCGCAATGGACATCTCTTGCTCAGTTAGCTTCAATTTATCAAACAAATCCAATGCATCATCAACACTCAAATCGCACACATCAACAATATTCAAATCATGGACTGTCACCGCCAAAACTGCCGGCTTTAAGCGTGCGCCCTTACACACATAACAATCCCGCTCGCGCATAAACCGCTCAATGTCCCGCCGCACAAAATCACTATCAGTCTCTCGCCAGCGCCGTTCCAAATTAGGAATAACCCCCTCATACGTCGTTTCGTAGTGTCGCCCACCACCCAGCTCAACACGATATTTCTGATTGCCAGTACCGTATAGAATTTTCTGCTTAACATCATCGGGTAATTTGCCTACCGGTACTCGCAAGCTAAAATCATGCGCTTCGCCCACAGACGCCAGCCGCTTCATATTCCAAGCATCAGAATTCATCCGATTATACGGCCGAATCGCGCCCTCAGAAATTGTCAAATTATTATTAAAAACCAATTCCGGGTCAATCTCCAGCCTTGACCCCAGACCAGTACACGTTGGACAAGCACCCTGCGGAGCGTTAAAACTGAACAACCTTGGCTCTAACTCTGGAATCTCAACGTCAGGATGGTCAACACAAGCATATCGTTGCGAAAAGGTTTTTATATCACCACTATCAGCCTCTAAAACCTCGAGGACTCCTTGCCCAAGTTCTAGAGACTGCTCGACACTCTGACTTAAGCGTGAACGCATTTCACCACTCAGAGCCAATCGATCAACCACCAACTCAATATTATGCTTGTAACTTTTTTGCAACTCTGGAAACTCGTCTAATGCATACACTACACCGTCAACACGCACTCTGGCGTAACCAAGCCGCTGATATTGCTCTGGAATATGCGCAAACTCACCCTTTTTATTTTTGACAATTGGAGCCAATAGTAAAATTCGCTTATCAACAAATTGCCGTAAAATTTCATCAATAATCGTCTCAGCCGTGCGCCGTGTCACTTCATTGCCACAAACTGGACAATGCGGCACGCCAATTCTGGCAAACAATAGTCGCAAATAGTCATAAATTTCTGTCACCGTCGCCACTGTGGAGCGCGGGTTGCGACTGGTTGATTTCTGGTCGATTGAAATAGCTGGACTTAGCCCTTCAATTGAATCAACATCAGGCTTATCCATGGTCCCCAAAAACTGACGAGCGTACGAGTTTAAGCTCTCCATGTAACGGCGTTGACCTTCAGCATAAATCGTATCAAACGCCAGACTAGATTTACCCGATCCACTCAGCCCTGTAATTACCACTAATTTATCACGTGGAATCTCAATATCCACGTTCCTTAAATTATGTTCACGAGCGCCTTTGACGCGAATCACCTCTGCCATAACCGCTATATTATACAGGTTTTTAACTAATTTTTCCAGCCTAAGCGATAATGTAAATCTAATTTAAAACATATTATGCTTATGATTGCAAGTGAATATCTTATTTGTTACAGTTAAACTTATGAGAAAGTTGGGCGTTTACTTAATTGTGATATCTGGAGCGATATTGATCGCACCGTTTATGGTTGACCAACTATTTTTCTTCTTTTTCATCGGCAAAATCCCCTTCACCAACATCCACTTATCGGCAATTTCAATGGTTATTTTCTGGGCAGCCGCCATACCGCTAGCTATTATTCTTAGGAAGTCGTTATCGGCGCTAGTTTGGAAAATTATTGATGTCGCTAGCGAACTCACCCAACGACGCATAAATCGGACATTTCGTCAGTTTACGCCAGATCGAAAAAACGAACTTGCTCTAGTGGCGACTTACCTTCTTTACCAAACAAAGAAGAGCGAGCCTGGCTCCAATATTGAACCTCAAAAGCTCGCTCCGTCTTTAACTTAATTAGTCATTAATTAAATATATCGTTTTAAAACTATTCCGCCGGCAATAACTACGATAGCTAAACCGCCAATCGCCCAAACAGAAGCTCCTGTATTGGCAAGACCTCCAGATTTACCACCCTTAGGAGTGATGCCTGCTGGATTAGATGCTGCACCCGCTGGAGTAGCTGGAGATGCAGGATCATTCACTACGCCGAAATAAACTGGGTCAGTAATGACACTGTTTGCAGTATGGTCATCGTCATTATTAGCACCGTCGACCGCTTTATATGACACTGTCGTAACTGTCTTACCGGCAATAGTTTCATTTTTAATTACAGCTTGGCTAGTTATATCCTGTAGATTAGCCGCAGCTGAGTCCTTTTTATAAACTCGCACCTTCGAAACATCATATTGGCTTGCAAGAGACACGGTAATATCTGACGAAGCCGACACTTGGGTACAATTAATATTGAATGATAAGCCTCCCAAAATCTTTACTCGCGCCTCGGTAGGTGTAATACCGTCAGCAGACAGAGGCTTAACTGATGAGGCGACAATGTCATAGCAACGAAGTGATTTAGCCGCAATAGTAGACTTAGCCACTGCATTATCTGTGTTTGCTGGAGCAGGCTTTGTACTTACATCAAAAGTCTTAGTCTGAGGTAATTGTAGTGTGCCTAAACGATAGATGTTATTATCTGCTGCTGCAAAGATCTTAGAACCATCAGCGGTCATTGAAATAGAACCACCCTCAAAAATATCATTACCCCAATCTTGCCAAGTTTTACCACCGTCGACCGATGTGTTTACTGGCCTCCACGTAGGAGATGATCCCCTTGGCTCAAAAGTAGCAAATAACCTCTTACCATCATCGCTAACACCCAGATACGCAGGTCCATTATCACTAGACTGCCCTGGCATCGAAGAAACAGAATTCCAGCTACGCCCCCCATCTACTGAAAGCTTAGTGCCATTAAATATACCGCTACCATTAGTACTGAAGGAAGCTTCATCAGCAGCGCCATCTTTAATAACCTCCCAGGTTGCACCATAGTCAGTTGATTGCTTTACTAGGTCATCATACTGATCCATGTAAATCATTTTACCGTTGTTAAACACAGCATTAGGACATTCATTACCCTTTTGTTCCCACGTCTGACCATTATCTCTGGAGACATACAGAGGTCCACCGTACCCACACTTAGTCAAAGTAGAGCCGTCAGGACTCATGCGTAGACTTGCATCACTTTCTACTGACGCAGCTGGAGTTGTCCAACTGTTACCGCCATCAGTGGATACATGAATGTTATTTTGTCCATATTTGCCTTTTACTACCAACTTGGAGCCGTCCATATTTGTCAATAGTTTCGACGCACCTTCTGGCGCCGTGTTACTGCTCCAGCTTACACCGTTATCAGTAGAGACCAGGAGCTTCCGATCATTAAAAGTGGCACCTCTCTGTAATACTATCAACTTCGAACCATCGGGACTAATAAGTGACTCACTGACATTACCGCCCGGTATTGTTATATCCTTCCAGCTGTATGCAGCTTCCGCCTTAGCGAAAGGCGCAAACATCGTAGCCAAAGAGACTACAGACGCAGCAAAGAAAATTGATATACCTCCATATATTTTACGTTTCTTTCTAGACGACATTAGTCACCCTCCTGTTAAGTTAATATTAATTCAAATAGCGTAACCATAATATCACAGCTAAAGACTAAGAATCAATGACAGGTAAAACAGACTCCGCCCACAATTGCAATTCCTGCAATATAAACTGTTGTTTGTCAGCTGCTGTCGGCGCTAACCGCTGCAGAGACGCCATAAACCCTGGCAGTTGCGCCTGCAAATACTGAGCCCGCCAGATTTCCCATTGTGCCAAATCATCTTCACTGAGTGAGCGCGGAAAGTTACGCGCTTTGTAGTGTAGCAACAGCGGCGCCAACCGTTCGTCCTGAAATTCTGGATGAAAATCCGCCAGTTCACGCTCATTGGCATTGCGCACCGCCTCAACTCGCAAACGGTCACGGTCGTTCAAAAAGCCGTCATATAATTGCGCTTCTGGATCGGGCAGTTTTTTGAAGGCTGGCTTGTTTTCAAAAATAG
>ERZ772945.2516-NODE-2516-length-11120-cov-9.352643_pt1 | contig 11120 bp, 2 predicted proteins | sample MGYA00511681_ERZ772945 | MGnify/ENA primary metagenome ERZ772945 (study PRJEB29015, sample SAMEA2737943) | human oral metagenome | biome: human oral; feature: human-associated habitat; material: dental | place: China | collected 2143 ... | reverse complement strand
GCAGCGCCTCAATTACCAGTCGGCGAACTTCGTCACGCAGGAAGAAAACCTCATGTCCGCCTCGACGACGAGCAACGGCACCGACATGGCAAAGGCCGCGAGCGAGTTCAAGAACAACGATACGCAGCAGAAACTCTTCCTCTTCGCGCAGAAGGCGCAGATGAACACGATGGCACCCCACTACTCCGCCTTGGCTCTGCTTCGCTGATATAGCACAAAAAAATCCGACCTCGCGGTCGGATTTTTTTATTGCCTGTTTCCCTTATGACTCAAAGGCCTTTCTCATCCGCCAAATTTCTCTACGAACTGTTCTGGCGACAAGATTGGTACATCACTCAGAGCATAATCTTTGGCATTGCGTGTTATGATAAAATCAGCAGCTGCAGATTTGGCACACTCTACTTGCAAGCAATCCTCAAAGTCAGAAAACATCCCATTTTTCAAAGCTGTGCGCAACTTCTCTCCATCAACAGCCTCTACTTGCAAAATTTCAAAAAAAGCCAACAGAAGCTTGCGCCGTTCCGAATTTGTAAAATGCTTTCGAAGGATATAAAACATATCCACAATGGAATGAGCCGCCACAATCCCCTCATAGTCGCGATTTTTGCATCCTAACACAATTCGATATGCCGCCTGGTAAAAGGGTTCTCGCTCCGTTAAATAATCAAGCAAAAGGTTCGTGTCCAGCAAGATCCGCATCAAAGATACTTCTCCTCCCTGTACCCTTCAAGTTCTCTAGCATAATCCAACTCGGGAACCTTGCGCTTCATGCTCTCCAAGACGGTGAATGCCTTCTCACGAGCATCATATTGCCGTTGCTCCCGCGCGGCGAATTTGCGATGATATTCATTCATGTATCGGATCAAATCCGCCATTCCCTCGTCGGGCATGGATTCCATCATACGAAATGCCTCTTGACGTAATGCATTCATGTCGAACACTCCCTTCTTTGATTTCCATTATATCATAAACCACCCCCTATGCACATAGCAGAAGGAGGCTCCCGCCGTAGCGGGAGCCTCCTTCCTTATGCTCAGACGCGCGTGGCGATCATGCCGACGCCTTCGTCTTCTTCTTGATTTCCTCCTCTTCGTCATCATTGGTATGGCTGTAGCCCTTGCCGCTGTAGTAGCCGGCACTGCCCACGCCCTTGCCCAAGGCATTGGCGAGACCTCTGTCAGCGGCTCTCGAAGAGCCGTCCGCATAGGAGCCTGCACCGCTCGAATAGTCCGCGCTCCGCCGACTGCTGCTCGCGCCTGTGCGAGCGTCGCTCGAAGAGCCGACGCTCATGCCCGCCGCGGCGGCAAGGCCGCGGTCGACGACGCTGCCCGCACCGCCAGTTCTGCCCGCAGAACCGACAGCACTCGCTGCGCCCTGCGTCTTGCCAGCTGTACCCGGCTGTATACTCGGGCTGTAGTAGCCACCCAGACCCGCTGTGCCGCCGGCAAGCCCGGCGTTGCCGCCCGTCGTACCCTGCGGCTTAACACTTGCGCCCGACTGTGCGCTCGGGCTGTAGTAGCCGCCCGAGCCTGCTGCACCGCTGGCAAGCGCGGCATTGCCGCCCGCCGTGCCCTGCGGCTTGACAACTGCGCCCGGCTGTGCGCCCGCTGCGCGCGCGGCTTCATTCACCGCGCTCGTCGCGCCCTGCACCTTGCCGTTCACACCTGCTGTGCCGCCAATGCCAGCGCTGCTGCCGATGTTCGTGCCTGTGCCTTGCTGGCGGATTCCCACATCGCTGGTATTCGCGCCCTGCGGCTTCATGCCGCCGATGTTGACGCCCTCGCCCGTATAGGCGAGCGCAGCGTCAAGATCCTTGTTCTTGCCGAACACATTGCTTTCATCGAAAGCCGCCCTCTGATACACCTTGCTGTCGGGACGTATCGTGCGCTCAGGCACGACGCTGTCGACGCGCGGTGCAACGGAAAGCTTGCTCCGCTTCAGCTGAAGCGTATAGTTGCTGCCATAGTTGCCGCTCGCGAGGATGTCATCAGCAACGCCGTCCTTGCGGTACCAGCCCTGAATGTCGCTCTGACCAGGCGCATCGTAGCTCGTCCCCGCCTTTGGCCCGTAGAAGAACACGCCGCTGTTGAAGCGCTCTACGTCTGCCGCGACTTCGGGCGTCAAGAGGCTTCCCTCGTTCGCCTGCGCCGAGCCGTCTTCGATATGACCCGTGTAGTTCACATTGCTCTTGCGCGCATACGTCGCCTGCGGATCGGGCAGGACGTTCAGCGTGCGGCGTCGGATGACGCCTGCGCCCTTGACGGTATTCTCTCCCGCATCCGTCGTGATTTCATAGTTCGCGAGGACGGGATTGTGCTCCTCATCCTTCTTGAAGGTGTAGCGCACCGGGTGATTCTTGTAGTCCTGTGCGTCGCTGTCGGCTGCATTCGCATCAACGTCGCTGTCCTTGTCGTTGCGGTAGACGCCTTGGACGCCCAGAGCAGTCTTCACGGCATCGCCCTCGCCCGCGACGAGACCGTTCGCCTCATTCTGCTCCGCATTCGCCCCATTGTACTTGAAGCTCAGATTGCCGAGCGGATTGAGGACGTTCGCCTTGCCGTCGTAAATCTTGTCAGCGTCCTTCGCAGCGTCGATCTTGATCTTGCGGCGGTCGATCACGCCGTCCGCCTCGATGCGCGTCCCATAGACGCCATCTTTCATCTGCGGCCTGCCATCGCTGTCGACGGCAGTGTATTCAAGTCTCCGAATCTCGGCAAGGCCGAGCGTCGGATCGTTGGGATTCGTGGGATTGACGGTCTTCTGCCCCTTCTGCAGGACGAAGTTTCCATCCGTCCACGAAGGATTGTAGAATACGGTGCGATTGCCCGCATTCTTGCTGTCGTAGGTCGCCGCATCGCCGGCATTCCATGTCGGCAGCGCCGGCTTCGCGATTCCCTCGACGTCGCGATTGCGGTCGAGGAGCGCGATGTTGTTTGCCGTCTGGAATTTGTCGGCGACGTTCGTCGTGCCGTCGTATTCCTTGCGGATATCGCCGTCCTTCAGATAGATGTCGAGGGGGCGCGGCGTGATTCTCGCCGTATCGCGGAGGTTTCCGCTTTCGAGCGTGTAGTTGGCCGCCTTGGCCGTGTCATTGGTCAGCACCAGGCCGTCGTTGTAGAAGACATCCTGCACGCCGCCGTTCTCCTTTTGGACGTTTGGCGAAGCGAATCTGCCGATGTTCGCCGTCTTGTTGAGTCGGACGCCGTCGCGATCCGTCGCGACGATTCCCTCATCGACGCCCTGCGGCACAAGCTCGAACGTGCGGGAGAAGAGCTTGCCGTCCTTGACGGTGTACTGCGTGCCGTCATAAATCTTGTCGGGCGTAGCCGTATCCGTCGGATTGAAGCGCACGCGCACGGTGCGCGGCGTGATGCGTCCCGCGCCGAGGAAAGCGTCCGTCTGCGTGCCCGTAGGCAGCACATAGTTCCCCTGCTCGATGACGCCGCCCGTCTTGGAGAGCTTGTACTCGACAAGCTTGCCGTCCTGCGGCACATTGCCTGCCGCATCCCTTGCCACATCGGCGTCGGGACGGTACGTGCTCTTGCCGAGGAACTGCGACTTTGCCGCATCGACCGTGAAGTCCACGCCGTCGCGGCCTAGCAACGTCTTCGTCTTGTCATCCGTAACGTGCAGCTTGGAGCGCAGCTCGCGCTCTTTTTCTGCCAGCGCATCGGCGCTGAGCGATGGCGCGGCGACGCCCGCCGTGCCGTCGTAAATCTTGCTGTATTCGTCCGCCTTCAGCGTGATGGCACGCGGCGTGATGTACGCCTTCACCCCTGCGCTGTTATCAACGTCGGCGTCGCTCAGACGAACCTCCGTGCCCACAGGGCTTTCGGACAGATCCCAGTCCTTGTATTTCGGCGCATCGGGGTTCTCCCGCCACGCTTTGTCGCCGTCAACGCTCTTGAGGCGATAGACGATATCCTTTTCAAGCGTATCATTCGGATCGGCGCTGTTTCGGACATTGGCGTCGTCCTGCCCGTGGTGGGCGGTTCTGCCCGAGAAATTCTCGTAGTGCGGCTCGCCGATGTCGCCCGCTGCATCGCCGTACAGCGAGTAGTCCAGCTCGATGGGCGCTTCGCCCGTGCCGAGGTCGACGCTCAGACGGAGCTTGTCGTGGAACGCCTGCTTCGCCTCCGCCGACTCCCAAGCGTGCTTGCCGCCGATCATGGCGCGCGCATCGCCGTCGTACATCTTCTTGAAGGCTGCACCCTTCTGCCACGTCTTCTGGAGCGTGCGCGTCAAGGGCTTGATCGTTCCCGTGCCGTAGACGGTATTGTCGCCGTCGTAGAAATAGTTGTTCGCGACGTCGCCCCTCTGCAGCAAACTCTCGAAGGCGTCCTTGACGCCCATAAACTCGACGTCACGCGCCTCAGGCTTGCCGTTGATATTGTCGGCGGGGCGCTTGACATGCGCATTCGCCGTGAAAGCGTCTGCACTGCGGTCGCCGTAGCGGCCATGGATGCGATCGACGAAGCCCGCGGCGCGCGCATCGTTCGGATTGCTGAAATTGAAGGCGGCACTGTCCGTTTGCGCGACGCCGTCGAAGGTCAGCGCACGCCTCTGCTCCGGCGTAAGCTCCGCCTTGCCGTTGTAGTCCCTGTCGATTCCCGCCGCATGGAGCGTCAGACGCTTCTGCCAGATGTCGCCCTTGCCATGGAAGGTATGCCCTGTCGGATTTCCCTTCGCATCGCGGACAGTCTGCGCGGTGTCCGTGGCAGCAAGCTCCTTGCCGTCCGCATCGACGACGCGGTATTGGAACGTATAGTTTCGGTTCGCCGAATCCTGCTTGAGCTTCACCTGATAGTCAACGGCCTTGGCAGCAGTCGTGTACTGCGGCCCGCGATTCACCGTCTTGTCGCCGTAGCTGCCCGAAGCATCGAAATCGAACGTCTCGCCATTGGCAAAGCCGCTGTTCGCATCGCCTGCGATCTCGCCGTGCGTGCCGTTGAGCGTAAAGACCTGCTTCCAGTCAACGTCCGAGTTTTTATGCTCGATGAGGTCGCCATTCGCCTCCCTCGTATAGTAGCCATTCTTGACGTCCTTCGTGCCGTCGTAGAGCTTCTGCACGAGGTGGAGCGTCACGCCCACATTCCTGCCCGTGATCTCGCCGCGACCGGTCTCCGAGATCGAGCCGTCCGGGTTCGTCACCTTATCACGGCCATAGTTCTCGCTGAAGTGGTAGACGCCATTGGCATCAGGCTGCCAGCCCGTCAAGCCTGTATAGTCGAAGTTGCCGTCGTGGAGCGCGAACTGGAACTTGACGTCCTTGCCCGTGGCGACGTCCTTCGCCTTCGTGCCGTCTGCCTTGTCCAGGTAGTCGGCGCGCTCGACCGTGTAGCCGTTCGCGGCGAGATCGAGATCTGTGCCGTCGTCCTTCTTATAGCGCGTGCGCATATACTGGACATACTGCGAGGGAGCCTTGACATCCGTCGTGCCGTCGTACGTCTTTTTGATCGGCGTCGTCGTGAAGCCGGCATGGAGATCGTCGCCCTTCAGCATGCGCTTCGTGATCGCGCCCTCGCCGTGCAAGGTGTAGACCTCGCCGCTCGACGGCGTGAGCTTCGCACCGTTGTACGACAGGTAGTAGTTCGATGCCTTCGTCGCGCCTTCGCCGACGATCTTGACATTGCCGTAGTCGACGCCCTTGTCGTTGACATTCTCATCGAGGTAGGTCGCCGTATAGCTGCCCGTACCCGAGCGATTCAGATCGCCGCTGTCCGAGCCTTGCCAGCCGCCCGTGATGTTCAGGAGCGAATCGTGGCTCGGGTTCTTGACGCGGCGGCCGCCGTCGTACTCTTTCGTGGCACTCTTTGCCGTCACAGAGAGCGGCGCACGGTTGATCGTGTTGTCGTAGGTTGTCAGCGTATCGCGTCCCGTTGCCGTATTGTAGACGACATTGCCGCTCTCATCGTAGACGATGTAATTGTCGGCGAAGGCGCCGTCTGCATCACTGCCGTCGATGGCGAGCTTGTAGTCGACCTGCTTGTTCGGGCTGTCGGAGGCATCGGCGGCGTTCGCACCCGCGTAGACCGCCGTCGTCTTATTCGCGCCCTTGCCGTCGACGAGTCCCGTGTCCGCATCGTTGCTGTTATTCCTGCCGAGGGTCACGAGCGCATCGCCATCCGTCGGAGCCGCGCCATTGATCAGCACATCCGTCGTCGCGTCGTACGTCTTCACGCGCGGCGCTTTGACGCGCGCATAGACCTTGCGCTTTTCGATATCGCCCGTCGCCGTCAGCACTTTCTGCGTGGAGCCTGTGAGCGAATCGAAGGCATAGTTGCCCACGGCATCGCCTGTGAGCGTCGCCGTATAGGTGATCGTGCGCGCATTCGCCGTCTCGCCGGGGCTGACGCTCGCATTCGAACGGTCGAATACGGCGCTCTTATCGAGCTGATCCTTGTCTCCTTCGAGGAAGTTGTTCACGCTCAGATTGCCCTTATCCGCATCCAGCACGCCGTCGTAGACCTTGCGGATGTTGCTCGTCTGACCGAGCGCTGCCGTCAGGATGCGCTTCTTGATGTCGCCTGTCGCATAGACGTTGTAGGTGCTGCTGCCATCGGTACCGCGCAGCATGCGGTCGGTACCGGCGCTCCCACTGTAGAAGTCGGAATCGAACTCGAAATTGTTCTGATCCGCATCCGAGAACTTGATGTTGAACAGCACCTTCTTGCCGTCGGCGGCGTTCTTGTCCGCCGTGCCGTCGCTGCCTGCGGCGACGCCCGTGCGGTACGTCGCCGAATTGACCTTGTCAATGGCGATATTGAAGAGACGGTTGTTTGAATCATCCGTGACATAGCTGTCCGTGATGTACGATCTCCATGCTGCGGGATTTTCCGTATCGCCGTCGACATACGCCGTGCCGTCATACGTCTTCGAAATCGGCGCCGTGCGGAAGGTCATCTTGAGGTTGCTCTTCTTGACCGTGAGCGGGTTGATCACACCGTCGCCCTTCATCGTATATCCCGCTGTATCATTGCCGGTGAGCGCCTTGCCATCAGCATCGGCGAGGAAGTAGTTCGCTGCATTACCGCCTGCCACGAGTTTGATGCCGCTGTAGGTGACGTTGTTCTTCTTCGCTTCCTCCGTGCGCGTCGCGTTCGGCGAATCGTATTCGCGCGTGTAGGCATTGCCAAGGTTGACAACATCCTGCGCGTTGCTTTCGTCTGACTGCAGGTCGCCGCCGACGAAAGCCAGCCCCACGCCCGTCGTTGACGGTGTGAACGAGTTTCCGACCTTGACCTTGACGATCTTATCAGCGTCGTAGTCCTTCGTGACGGTATCCGCCTTGAGCTTCAGGGCGCGGCGATTGATCGTGTTCTGCGTCGTCTGAAGCGTCGTCGTCGCATTGCCATTGCTGTCCTGCAGCTCGTAGTTGTTAAAGCGCGCCGGATCGTTGCCGGAGAAAGCAAGCGTATAGTCGATGGTTCTGTTTCTATCGCCAAAATTCTTATCCGTGTACTGCGCCCTCGTATTGTTCCCGACCTTATTGTTCCCGACGCTATCCGCGCTAACTAGACCAGCTTCCGCATCGACGACGCCGTTCTTGATGTTGTCGAAGCGCACGAGCTGCTCGCCCGTGAGCGGGCTTCCGCTCTCATCGACAACATCTTTTTTCGCGTTGTACGTCTTCGTCACGTTTTCATTGACGACGTGCGCGTAGACGGGACGCTTCGTGATCGTGCCGACACCGAGCGTGCGCGAGACGGCGTTCGTCGCGCTGTTGTAGCTGTAGCCCGCGGCCTGCCCCGCTGCCTTGTTGAGGTCGCTGAAGTCATAGTTCTTCAGCAGGTTTTCACTGAGATTGAGCGTATAGGTGACCTTTCCTGTTCCGGTGTTATTCACCACATTCGCATCGGCGTACTGCGTCTTCTCTGCGTCGAGCGTATAGCCGCCCGTTCCGAAAGTGAAGTGATCCTTGCCGACCGTGCCGCCGAGGTTGACGGAGACTTCGCTGATATACTCGTTCGCACGCGCCGTATCATTGTCCTTCTTGACGACTTTCGTACCGTCATAGCGCTTCGTGACATCTTTGAAATCGAGCAGGAAGTCTCCTTCATTGACGCGGCGCCTGTCGATGATGCCGCTGCCCATCATCGTATACGTCGCCTTGCCATCGCTGCCCGTCATCGTATCACGTTCAAGCGCGTGCAGATTGCTGTCGGCGCCTCGGTAGACCAGTCGATAGTTTACGGCATCCGTGCCCGTGAGCTGGATGCGGCGGTATGTCACATACTGGCTCTGACTCGCTGTATCATTCGCATTGGCGTCCTTCGCCCGGTAAGAACGGTAGTACTTGGACGCATCGACCGTGCCAGCTTTCGACTCGTCGATCTTGTTGAGCGCCACATTGTCAAGCACGCCTGCGGTATCCACATCGTTCTTGCCCGCAGCCGATTCATGCTTCTTGGGCGTAGCCAGCAGCAGCTTGCCCTGTCCGGACGCCACATCCGTATCGCCGTTGTACGGACGGCGCACATCCGTCGGCGCCGTGACGAGGAGATCCGCCTGCGTGATCGTGCCGCGGCCGGTGAGCGGATGCGCCGCATCCACCTTCTGCCCTTGGTACGCGCCCTCCTCATGATAGAACACGTAGTTCGTCGACGCTACGCCTGAGACCTGCGGGGTATAGACGACGTTTCGCAGATAGCCTCGATCGGGATCGCCTGCATTGCGATTCTCATAGGCGGCTATCGAATCATTCTTGCCCACATCAGCGCCGTTGACCTTGGCAAGTCCTGCCGGCTCAGCGCCCGAGCCGCCCGAGAATTTCACGATGAACTCGCCGGTTGACGCGCCTTCGCGGATCAGGCGATCGGTTCCGTCATATACCTTCGTAGGCGTATTTCTCGCGTTCGTTCCCTTGACCGCTTCGTCGAGACTCACATAGATCTTGCGCGCCTTGATGTAGCCGATACCATTCTTCTTGTAGCTGATCGTGCCTGCCAAAGAATCCACAGTGTATGTGCCAGTGCCATCTTTGTCGGGTTTATTGTTCAGTCCGCTGAGATCGTAATTGTCTTTCGCATCGCCCTGCAGCTCGATTGTATATTGAACGTCGTAAAGACTGGCAGATGAAAGCTTATTGCCATTTTCATCCGCATTGGCATCCCTTCGCTCTGCCGTCGGAGTTCCCATATAATATTTGGACGATCCTCTGTCAATGCGATAGTCGCTCCCCTGGTTAATCGTCTCCGAGCCGACCGTGACCTGCGTCAAGCCGTTGTTGGGCGCGAGAGCGGTGCCGTCGTACGTCTTTTCGACCTTGGCTCCCAGCCGCATCACGAAGCTCGACGGATTCAGTGCCGCCTTCGTGATACTGCCGCCCACATCGAAGGCGTCGGCAATCGTATAGTTGTCGCGCTGCGCCCCCGTGAGCGCTGCGGCAAAGCCCGTGTACTTCACGGTGTAGCCGCTGCCCGCCTTGGAAACGGGCGTCGTGCCCGTCGCATCCTGATAGTAGCGTCCCGTGATCGTGCTGACGGGCGGAGTCGTCGTGTCGGTGTTCGTATTGAGCGTGACGTCATCGCTGCCTACCTTGTCGAGGGTATAGTTATCCTTGAGCAGCGAAGCTGCTGCATCGGATCTGCCGTTGTAGGCGCGCGAAACCGCCGTGAACCTCGGCGTCAGCTTCTTCGGCGTGATCGTGCCCGTGCCCGTCATCGTAACAGAGCTGGCCGGTGTAGCCGTGCCGTAGCTCAGGACATAGTTCGTATCGGCATTCGTGCCGGCAAGCCCGATCGTATACACGACGTTCTTGCCGTTGGACTCCGCCTCGCCCGACGCGGCGGTGCCACGATAAACGTCCTGCGCCCGCTCCGTATGTCCGGTCTTCGTCGCGTAAGCCGCCGCCGTCGCCGTGATGCTCGAACCGTCGCCCGGGACGAGCTGATTTTCCGCCGCCGTGCCCTCTGCATAGCCGAAATTCGTGCCGAAGGTTTTGTCGGCAGCGAGGACGTCCGCGTTGCCGTCATACGTCTTGTCGATACCCGTCTTCTTCAAGAGGTCGAGCGTAATCGTGCGCGGCGTGATTGTAGCTGTATTCTTGATGTCATACGTGTCTGTAGTCGTAAGGTCTTTCGTCGTGCCGCCATCTTCGAACGCATAGTTTTCGAGCGCCGAGCCGCTCGCTTTAAGGGTATAGGAAAGAAACTGCGCGCCGTTGGGGCTCGTAGCTGAGTAAACATCCTTCGTATTGGCATTGCTGGCGTTCTTGTAGTATGCCTTGCCGTCTGGGGCGCTGATCGTGAATTGGAGATTGTCCTTGTCGACAAGACCTTTTTGTGTGTCCGTAGCAGTGCCGGCATTCGCATCGACCGCAACCTCCACCTTATGCTTCGTGCCGTCAACGAGGAGGTAGTCCTTGCCATCGTATTCCTTCGAAGCGCCCGTGATGCTGAAGTGGCTTGCATCGAGCTTGCGCCTCTCGATCGTGCCTGTGCCCCAGAGCGTCGAGCCGTCCGTCTTCACCGCGCCGATGTAGCGTGGGTTCGCGCTGTTCTCCGGCTTTGTCATGTCCGTCGGCTCGCCCGCAAGCTCTTCGCGGTAAAGAACATTGCCCTGGGCGTCGACGAGGCGATAGTTCTTCGCCTTCCCCGTCGTGCCGTCTGCCAGCTTGATGTTCTTGTAGGCGATGTCGCGGTTGACCTTGGCGTTGCCCAAAGCATTCTCGTCGGCATCGGACGATTTGTCCTTCATGTACTTCGCCGTGATGTCGCTGTTGTTGAGCTTCAGATCCTCTCCTGCCGCGACCCCCGTGAGTTCCAGCACATTAGCGCCGGTGGGTTTCTTCGGATTGATCTCGTCTTTCACGTCCGACGTGCCGTCATACGTCTTGTTGAAGTTCTTGCCTGCTTTAAAGCCGATGGTGACCGTCTTCTGGCGGATATTGCCCTTGAGGCCGGTAGCGGGCGGCGTAAGGCCGTTAGCGTCGATGTCGCTGTAGTTTTCCGCATCCGCGCCCTTGAACCTGATCTTACCTGACACGGTCAGTGATTTGCCGTAGCCAGCATTGGCGTCGGCAAACTGCGCATTCACCGTCGTCAGGGAGCTAGGATCCACCTTTGCGTCGTCGCCGGCGATCAAGCCCGATGTACGGATGCTGTCCGCCGTCAGGGACT
>ERZ772945.2515-NODE-2515-length-11121-cov-12.422104_pt1 | contig 11121 bp, 9 predicted proteins | sample MGYA00511681_ERZ772945 | MGnify/ENA primary metagenome ERZ772945 (study PRJEB29015, sample SAMEA2737943) | human oral metagenome | biome: human oral; feature: human-associated habitat; material: dental | place: China | collected 2143 ... | reverse complement strand
CCGGCCCGCCGGGCGGACCCGCCGCGGCCGCCGGGCGCGCGGCCGTCGTCCGACCCCACCACCCGCGGGCACCCGCTCCGCACCACGCCCCCGCCAGAGCCCGGACCGAGGACGGAGCACCATGACCCAACCGGCACGAACCGACCAGAACGCCCCCGGACGCCCCGGGACGACCGTCGTCACCGGCCTGATGCTGTTCGCCCTGTTCTTCGGCGCGGGCAACCTCATCTTCCCGCCGGTGCTCGGCGCCTCGGCGGGGGACCGGCTCCCCGCGGTCATGGCGGGGTTCCTCATGACCGGGGTGCTCCTGCCGCTGGTCGCCGTCATCGCCGTGTCCACCTCCGGCGAGGGCATCCTCGGGCTGGCGCGCCGCGTGGGCGGACGGTTCGGCGCGGTCGCGCCCGCGGCCGTGTACCTGTCCATCGGGCCGCTCTACGCGATACCGCGGGTGGTGACCGTCGCCTACGAGCTGGCCACGCGCCCCGTGCTGGAGCTGCTCGGCACGGCCCCCGGCCGGTGGACGCTGCCGGCGCACGCCGCGGGCTTCCTGGTCGTCTCCGTCCTCATCGCCCTGCGGCCCAGCAGGCTCGCCGACCGCGTCGGGCGCTGGCTCACCCCGGCGCTGCTGGTCCTCATCGCCGTGCTGTGCGTCGCGACCATCGCCGGGGACGACGTCGTCGAGCGCGCCGCCTCGGGCCCGTACGCCGCCTCCCCCTTCAGCACCGGGCTGACCCAGGGCTACCTGACCATGGACGTCCTGGCCGCGACGGTGTTCGGCATCGTCGTGATCCAGACGCTGCGCTCCCGCGGGATCGGCTCGACCGGCCGGGTCGTGCGCGCCACCGCGGCGGCCGGCGGCATCGCGGCGGCCCTCCTGGCCGCCGTGTACATCGGCCTGGCGATGATCGGGACGCGCACCGGCGGCGCCGCCGACGACGGCACGGCGCTGCTGCGCTCGGCCGCCTCCAGCGCCCTGGGGCCGGCGGGCGTCATCGTCTTCGCGGCGATCGTCATCCTGGCCTGCCTGACGACGAGCGTGGGGCTCCTGTCCGCCTGGGCCGGCTACGCCTACGCGACCCTCCCGCGCACGACCTTCTCGCGCCACCTCGTCGCCGGGGCCGGGTGCGCCCTCATCCTGTCCAACCTGGGGCTGGCGGTCATCATCAGGATCGTCGCGCCCCTGACGCTGCTGCTCTACCCCATCACCATCACGCTCGTGGCGGCCACGATCCTCGACGTCGTCGCGCCGGGCCGCCTGCGCACCGCCTACACGTGGCCCGTGGCGGTGGCGGGCGTCCTCGGCCTCGTCTCGGCCCTGGCCGAGGCCGGCTGGGACGCCCCCAGCGCGCTGCTGGCGTGCAGCGGGGCGTGGAACGGCTCGACGGGCTGGATCGCGCCGACCCTGCTCGCCCTGGTCCTGGGGGCCGCCCTGGATGTGCGCGCGGGCCGCTGGTCCACGCCCGCCAGCGACATGTCCGACGCCGCCGAGGACGTCGAGCGGGCCGTCATCGGCCAGCGCTGAGGCCCTGGCGCGCGAGCACGTCCATTCTGGACTGCGATGTGCGGACCCTCCGCCAGCTGACGCCCCGGCGCGCGAGCACGTCACTTAACCCACGAGATCGTCGGGTAACCCGCGAGCACGTCTGCTAGAGGTACGTGCTCGCGGGTTAAGTGACGTGCTCGGCGGTTACCCGGCGATCTCGCGGGCCACGGCGCCGGCCCTTACTCGGGACGCCCCTCCCAGGGGGGATCGGTCTCATCCGCTGCGAGATGGGGATTCGGACCGTACCTGCGGTCCTGGTCATCGGCCGCCTGCTCGGTTCCCTCCGGATCCCAGTCGTCTTCGCCGACGCCGCCGTAGCCGACCCCTGCCTCCTGCGGCCGGTCGGGGGCCCAGGGGCCAGTCGGAACAGACCAGTCGGTCGCCGAAGGGCCGCCGGTCGCCAGGGGCCCGCTGGTGGCCAGGGTGTCCTCGGTCGCCAGAGGGCCGTTGGTCGACAGGGTGTCGTCGATCGCGGAGTCCTCGGCCGCCGGGGCGCCCCCCGGGGCCGCCGCGGGGCCCGTCGAGATCGACCAGTCGGGCAGCGCCAGGGGGTCCGCGGCGGCCGAGAAGTCCACGGGCGCCACCAGGGGCTCGGCCGACCAGTCGGCGGACGCCGGAGAGGCGCCGGTCGCCCACTGGGCCTCCTCCGGATCCCGGTCGGCCCGGTCTGCATCCCGGGGAGCGTCAGCCTCGTACGGCTGGTCGGGGGACCAGGGCCCGGTCGGGGCCGATCCATCGGCAGAAGCCGGAACCGACCAGTCCGACGGGGCCGCGGGCCCGTCGGGCCCCGGGAAGTCGAGCGAGGCCTGCCAGTCGGGCACCGCGGGGCCGCCTTCGGGATCCGACCCGTAGACCGGCGCCGACCCGTCGGCGGGGCGGCGCACGCCGACGGCCCCCGCCAAGCTCCCGTCAGAGGAAGGCCAAGGGGTCGAAGTCGTCGATGTCGATGATGCGGAGCCTGGGCAGCCGCACCTGGAAGGCGTGGACGTCGTACTCGAGGTCGATGATCTCGAGGCCCCGGTCGACCAGGTCGTGCAGCTGGGAGGAGAGGAACTCCCGGAAGCACATCACGCCGACCCGGCGCCCCGCGTCGAGGAGGGCCTCGATCTGCGGGACGAAGTCGGCGTCGTGGCTGGCCAGGATCACCGATCCGCGCTCGAGTTTGACGATCGCGTCCATGGTGCGCTGCAGGCCGACGTCCACGACCTTCATGTCCTCGGGGCCCGACAGCGGGATGACCGCGTAGTCCATCGCCGTGAGCGCCTGGACGAACCCCATCGGCAGGTACCCCGACGAGCCGTTGAGGAAGAACAGGCCCTTCGCGCGCTGCCCCCATTGGTTGTGCGCCCCCTCCAGGACGCGGTCCCAGCGGGGCCTCTCCTCGGGGTTCGGGCGCCTGTCCAGCACTGACAGACCGAGGGTGGCGTCGATGTTCTCGCCGTCGACTACCAGATAGGTCGTTTCTTCCATAGACGTCTCCATGTGGATCACTCTACCCGATGGCGCGCCCGCCTATGCGCAGGTCGCACGGGACTCTGGGTGGGTCCGAAGGGCCGGAGCGCCCTGGCGCCCTTGCGGGCCCCTGAGCGCTCCGGCCACGGCCTAGCGGTGGGACGGTCACTTCACGTCGTCATCGACCCAGTCGAAGGTGCGCGTGACGGCTTTCTTCCACAGGCGGTAGGTGCGGTCGCGCTCAGCGGGCTCCATGGCGGGAGTCCAGCGCTTGCCTTCCTGCCAGTTGGCCGCGACGTCGTCGGTGCCCTTCCAGAAGCCGACGGCCATGCCGGCAGCGTAGGCCGCTCCCAGTGCGGTCGTCTCGATGACCTTGGGCCGCACCACGTCAACGCCGCACAGGTCGGCCTGGAACTGCATGACGAGGTCGTCGTGCGTCATTCCGCCGTCGACCTTGAGCTCCTTGAGCGGCACACCCGAGTCGGCGTTCATCGCGTCGAGGACCTCAGCGCTCTGGAACGCGGTCGATTCCTCGACGGCCCGCGCGATATGGCCCTTGTTGACGTAGCGGGTCAGGCCCACGATCGCACCGCGCGCGTCGGAACGCCAGTAGGGGGCGAACAGGCCCGAGAACGCCGGGACGAAGTAGACGCCGCCGTTGTCCTCGACGGTGGCCGCCAGTTCGCCGATGTCGGAGGATTTGACGATCATCCCCAGGTTGTCGCGCAGCCACTGCACGAGCGAGCCCGCCACGGCGATCGAGCCCTCGAGCGCGTAAACGGCCGGCTGGTCGCCGATCTTGTAGGCGACTGTCGTGAGGAGGCCGTTGTCGGAGAAGACGGGCTCGGTGCCGGTGTTCATGAGCATGAAGCATCCGGTGCCGTAGGTGTTCTTGGCCATGCCCTTCTCGAAGCACGCCTGGCCGAAGGTCGCGGCCTGCTGGTCGCCCAGGATGCCCGAGATGGGCGTGTCGACGAGGAGGCCGTTCTTGCGCCCGTAGCCGTAGATCTCGGAGGAGGACTTGATCTCGGGGAGCATCGACATGGGGATGCCGAAGATCCCGCACACGTCCTCGCGCCAGGTGAGGGTGCGGATGTCCATGAGCATGGTGCGCGAGGCGTTCGTGACGTCCGTGCAGTGGACGCCGCCGTTGACGCCCCCCGTCATGTTCCACAGGACCCAGGAGTCCGTGTTGCCGAACAGCAGATCGCCGGCCTCGGCGCGCTCGCGCGCCCCTTCGACGTTGTCCAGGATCCACTTGATCTTGGAGCCGGAGAAGTAGGGGGACAGCCCCAGGCCGCAGATCTGGCGGAAGCGGTCGGGCCCCTCGTCGCCCCCGAGCTCCTTGACCATCTCCGAGGTGCGCACGTCCTGCCAGACGATCGCGTTGTAGACGGGCTCTCCGGTGTTCTTGTCCCACACGACGGTGGTCTCGCGCTGGTTGGTGATGCCGACGGCGGCCAGCTGGTGGCGGTTGATCTCCGCCTCGCCCAGGGCCTCGGCGACGACCGCGCGCGTGGTGTCCCAGATCTCGAGGGGGTCGTGCTCGACCCACCCCGGGTTGGGGAAGATCTGGGTGAACTCCTTCTGGCCGACGGCGATGATCTCGCCGGAGTGGTTGAAGATGATGGCGCGGGTGGAGGTCGTGCCCTGGTCGATGGCCAGAACGAATTTCTCTTCGGTCATGGTCGGGTTTCCCTTCTTTCACTTCGTTGTGGACGGACTCAGGCCAGGCCCGAGGCGAAAACGATCACGGTCGCGATGATCGCGCCGACGATCGGACCGACGACGGGCACCCAGGAGTAGGCCCAGTCGGACCCGCCCTTGCCCTTGATCGGCAGAATTGCGTGGGCGACGCGGGGCCCGAGGTCACGGGCGGGGTTGATCGCGTAGCCGGTGGGCCCGCCCAGGGAGTTGCCGATGACGACGATGATGAGGGCGACTCCCAGGGGCCCGATGGCGGTGGTCGTGTAGCCGGAGACGTAGATCCAGATGATGAGGACGGCTGTGCCGATGGCCTCAGTCACGCAGTTCCACCCGTAGGAGCGGATCTCGGGCCCGGTGGAGAACACCCCGAGTTTGAAGGCGGGTTCGCACTGCTCGTCGAAGTGGCGCTTGAAGGAGAGCCACACGAGCACGGCGCCCACGAAGGCTCCGACGAACTGCGCGATGATGTAGACGGCGATGTTCACGGCGGTCACGGCGACGCCGGGCGCGAGTTCGACCGCGGGGTCGAACATGTGGCCGACGGCCTTCGCGATCGTGACCGCGGGGTTGAGGTGGCCCCCGGAGGGGTACGCGACGTAGACGCCCGCGAAGACCGCCAGGCCCCACCCCATGTTGATCATGAGCCATCCGCCGCCCTTGCCCTTGGACTTGGGCAGCAGGTTGGTCGCGACGACACCACCGCCCAAGAGCAGGAGGACCGCTGTGCCCATGAACTCCGACATGAACAACTGCCCGGTGGAGGGCGCCGCCGCGCCGGCCATCGGGAGAAGTGTTGTGAACATTGTTCCTATCTTTCTTCGACGCTTCCTCGCATCGAATCCGTGGTGGTCGCCCACCTCCAACAGTTCACCGGCTGGCGTTGCCCTGGCCGGCGCCGACCCGGGTGGCCGCCGCCGACGTCGCAGTCGGCGCACATCCATCCGGGCGTGCTGGATATTCGTGCACTCAACGATTGTGACTCTCCTCATCCAAATGTGCAAATCAGCTGTTCACATGCCCCGGCTTCGCGCGGCTCCAGCCCACGATGGGAAACCGACGTGGCACACTGGACACTGTGACCATCCGAGATGAGCAAGCACACGAAGCCGCGTCCATGTACTACCTCCAGGGGCACACCATGGACACGATCGCGCGGACCCTCGACATATCCCGGTCCTCGGTCTCCCGCCTGCTGACCTACGCCCGTGAAACGGGACTCGTCCGCATCTCGCTGGCCGCGTCGCCCTCCTTGAAAGGGACCCTGGCGGGCCAGATCTCCGAGCTCTTCGACGTCCAGGTCTCGGTCGTGCCCACTTACGAGGCGGCCTCGGAGGTCGACCGCCTCCACAACGTTGCCCTGGCCGCCGCGGACCTGCTCATGGGAATGCTGCGCCCCGGCGCCGTCCTGGGCATCGCATGGGGGAACACGACCGCCGAGATCACCCGCTGCATGCCCAGCATCTACGTGCCCGGCTCGACGGTGGTCCAGCTCAACGGCGCGGCGACGGCCACGGAGTCCGGCATGCCCTACGCCGACGCCATCATCGCCCGCGCCGCCCGCGCCATCGGGGCGACGATGGTGAACTTCCCCGTCCCCGCGTTCTTCGACTACGTGGAGACGAAGCGCCAGCTGTGGCGCGAGCAGTCCATACAGACCGTCCTCAAAACCATCGACAGGTGCACCGTCGCGCTCTTCGGAGTCGGCTCCATGTCCTCGCGCCTGCCCTCCCACGTCTACGCCGGGGGGTTCTTGGACCCCGACGAGATCGCCGCCGTCCAGAAGGACGGGGTCGTCGGCGACGTGTGCACCGTCCTCATCCGCGAGGACGGCTCCACGAACATGCACCTCAACGACCGCGCGTCCGGCCCGTGCCCGTCCACGCTCAAGAAGATCCCGCGCCGCCTGTGCGTCGTCTCCGGCGCCTCCAAAGCACTCCCGCTGCTGGGAGCCCTGCGCGCGGGGGTCGCCACCGACCTCGTCCTCGACGACGGAGCCGCGCACGAACTCCTCGACCTCGTCCACACGCGCATGTCGCCCCGACGCTCCTTCATCTAAACCGCTGACCGCACGAACGCACGAAGTGGCCCCGGCCTCGTCCCTCCTACAGGGAACGACGCCGGGGCCCTCTCGCGTCTAACGTCAGCCCAGGCGCTTGACCAGCGGGAACGGAATCGTCTCGCGGATGCCCTGGCCGGTGAGGACCATGAGCAGGCGGTCGATGCCCATGCCCATGCCGCCGCACGGCGGGAAGCCCTGTTCCATGGCGACCAGGAAGTCCTCGTCCATGACCATGGCCTCCGGGTCGCCGTTGGCGGCCGCGAGGGCCTGCGCCTCGAAGCGCTCGCGCTGGACGACCGGGTCGGCCAGCTCGGAGTAGGCGGTGCCCGTTTCGAAGCCGCGCACGTACAGGTCCCACTTCTCGGTCAGGCCGGGGCGGGAGCGGTGGTAGCGGGTCAGCGGGGAGGTGTCCTCGGGGAAGTCGTAGACGAAGGTCGGCGCCCACAGCTTGGAGGCGACGAGCTCCTCGAAGATGTCCTCGACGATCTTGCCGCTCACCGCGTAGTCGTCGACCTCCAGGCCGATGCGCTCGGCGTGCTTGACGAGGGTCTCGCGCGGCGTCTCCACCGTGACCTCCTCGCCCAGGGCCTCGGAGGTGGAGCCGTACAGGTCGATGCGGTCCCACTGGCCCGACAGGTCGTATTCGGTTCCATCCGCGAGGCGCACGACCTCCCCGCCCTCGGGCAGGTCGAAGGCGTCGCGAGCCGCCTGCTGGATGAGGTCACGGGTCAGGTCGGCCATGCCGTTGTAGTCCGAGTACGCCTCGTAGGCCTCCAGGGACGTGAACTCGGGGCTGTGCGAGGAGTCCATGCCCTCGTTGCGGAAGTTGCGGTTCATCTCGAAGACGCGGTCCACGCCGCCGACGACCGCGCGCTTGAGGTAGATCTCCGTGGCGATGCGCAGGTAGAGGTCCATGTCGAGCGCGTTCATGTGCGTGGTGAACGGCCTGGCGGCGGCGCCCCCGTGGACGACCTGCAGCATCGGTGTCTCCAGCTCGATGTAGCCGCGCCGGTGGAAGTTCTCGCGGATGGAGCGGTTGACGGCGGCGCGCACGCGGATCATGTCGCGGGCGGCGGGGCGGGTGATGAGGTCGAGTTCGCGCCGGCGGATGCGCTGGTCCTCCGACAGGGTGATCTCCTTGCCGTCCTGCGTGGTCCAGGTCTTGGGCAGGGGGCGCAGCGCCTTCGAGGCGATGGCCCACGAGGCGTCGGGGGCGGGCAGCGCGGTGGGCGCGGCGTCGTAGGCGGCCCTCGCCTGCTCGGTGGGCTCGGCCGGGGTCGCGAAGACCGACAGCTCGCCGCGGCGCGAGGAGATGACGCGCCCGTGGACGAAGAGGTGGTCCCCCAGGTCCACGTCGTTCTTGTAGGCGGCCAGCGAGTCGGCGCCGACGGAGGCGGCGGAGAGCATCACCTGGATCTTCTCGCCCGCGCCGTCCATGAGGGTCGCGAAGCAGAGCTTGCCGCCATTGCGCATCAGGACGACGCGCCCGGCGATGCCCACGAGGTCCTCGGTCTCCTCGCCCGCCTCCAAATGGGCGTACCGCTGGCGGACCTCCGCTATCGTGGAGGTGATCGGCAGCGCGACGGGGTAGGCGGGGGTGCCCTCCTCCATGAGGCGGGCGCGCTTCTGAGAGCGGACCTTGACCTGTTCGGGGGTGTCGTCCGCGGCGGCGTTCACGTTCTGGGCGTTTGCTTCACTCACGCGCCCATCGTACCGGGCGCCGGCGCCCCCGGCCGCCCTCAGCCGCGTTCCGCCGCCAATCGCACACGGTTCGCGGCCCACAGCCCCGTCAGGGCGGCGGAGTCCGACCAGGGGAACGCCAGGTAGTCGCCCGCCAGGACGACCGGCCCGCTCTGCTCGCCGCGGTAGCGGCGCACCAGGGAGGCCCGCCCGACCCGGCAGGTCGGCATGGCCGCGGGGATCCTCACGACACGGCTGGACGCCTGGTCCACGGCGGCCTCCAGGGAGGGGGCGAGCGCGCACAGGGACTCCACCGCGCGCCCGACGAGCTCCTCGTCGGACGTGCCCCGTTTGATGCACTCCCCGGCCGCCTCTCCGTCGAACATCACGGTGACGGCGTCGCGCCCGGGCGCCGCGTGCCCCGCGCGGCTCGACGCGCACAGGGCGGCGAGGTCGCCGCTCCGGCCGGGCGAGGCCAGCAGCCCGTAGGCGCCCCCCAGCTCGTGGTCCGCGAGACGGCGGCTGAGGGCCACCACCACGAGGAGGCCCGGGCTGTACGGTGTGGCGATGAGCTCCGCCTCCACGGGGGACGGGTCGTCGAGGAGGGCCGCGGCCCTGGGGCCGGGCACGGCCAGGACGACCCGGTCGGCCTCGACGGACGTGCCGTCGGCCAGGACCAGGGCGGCGCCGCGCGCGCCGCGCTCGAGGCGGGCCACTGGCGAGTCGTAGTGGATGGTGAGCCCCGAGGCGAGTGCGCGGGGCACCGCCTCGAGGCCGGGGTCCGCGGTGAGCGTCGTGAAGGGACGGGCGCCGTAGGCGACCATGGCGAGCGCCGCCGACGCGGAGGTGGTGGCGAGGTCCTGGAAGTAGTAGCCCCTGAACGCCGAGCCGATCACGGCGTCCGTGAAGGCCCGGCCGAAGCGCTCGGCGCACCACGGTGCGGCGGGAACGTCGATGTCGGCCCACTGGGCGGGGTCCGCTGGGTCGGCCCGCACCAGGCGCCGGGCCTGGCCGGCCAACGCCCACCCGGCCCGGGCGGCGTCGCGCCAACCGACCACGCCCGCGCGCACCATCGCGGGACCGCTGGGCTTGTACGCCTTGACGGCCGAGTCGGTGATGATGCCGGCGCGCGAGCGGATGGGGCGCAGTGGCACTCCGAGGCGCTTGGCCAGGCGGGGGAGCACCCGGTAGGTGGAGGAGAGGAAGTTCGCGCCGACCTCGACTCCGCAGTCGGCGACGGACGCCGTCTCGATGCGGCCCCCCGCGCGGCTGGTCGCCTCGTAGATCTCCACGTCCTCCCCGCGCCGGGCGAGCGCGTCCGCGCACACCAGCCCCGCGATCCCCGCGCCGACGACAACTGTTCTCATGGGAGCATTCTACGTCACAGGGCGCTCCGACTGGCGCACTACGGATCAACTGGCGCACTCCGGTGCGAACAGCCCGCCGTTTCCCACAGTCGCACACAAGGGCCCTGGTTTTCGCAACACCTCCCGCACACAACGGCAGGATTCCGCCCTTGTGTGCGGGAGTGTGTTGCGTAATTCCGCTCCTTGTGTGCGGGCCCCCTGCGGATCCCGATGGGTGGAGGCGCGCGCCCTACTCCCCCGGCGCCGCGCCGCATTCGGCGAGGAAGCCCTCCACCTCGTCCAATGCCGGGGCGGCGCTGGCCCCTCCCCTCCGGGTCGTGGACAGCGCGGCGGCATGGACCGCGAAGACCAGGGCGCCGCGCACCCCCCTGCCCCGCAGGAGTGCCCAAGCCAGCGCCGCGGAGAAGACGTCCCCCGCTCCGGTCGTGTCGTCGGCCGCCACCGGCGGGGCGGGCACGGCGGCCCGCAGTCCCGGGGCGACGGCCAGCGCCCCCGCAGCGCCGCGCGTCACGACGCACATCGGGCACATCCCGGCCAGCCGGGCGGCGGCCTCCTCCACAGTGCCGGCCCGCGTGTAGGCCAGGGCCTCGGCCTCATTGGGGGTGAACACGTCCGCGAGCGCCAGCGCCCCCAGGTCCCCCTGGTCCCAGCGCCCCGTCGGATCCCACCCGCAGTCGGCCAGCACCCACGTGCCCTCCCGGCGCCAGCGCCCCACGGCCTCCGCGTTCGCGGCGAGTCCTCGCAGGTCGGTGAGCAGGGCGGCGGGCGCGGGGCCCCGCAGCGGCGGGAACTCCTCCGTCCCGAACGAGGTCATGGCCCGGTCCCCGTCGAGCGCCAGTGACACGGTCACCGATTGGCGCTCCACCGCCTCGAGCGCGTCCAGTCGGACCCCCTCCTGGGCGAGCAAGCCCCGCACCAGGTCGCCCGCGGCGTCCTCCCCCGCGTACGAGGCGAGGGCCGCGCGGGCTCCGAGCCGGGCGAGCGCCACCGCCTGGTTCGCGGCGCCCCCCGGGGCGAGGGCGCACCCGGGCACCCACTGCTCCTGCCCGGGGACCGGCGCGTGGCCGAGGGGGCCCATGACGACGTCGAGGAAGAGGGGACCCGCGACGAGCACCTGTTCGTTCCCCTGCGATTCCACCACTGATCCGCCTTCCTCTCCGCTCCCTCCCATGCTAGAGGACCCGGGCGCGGGGGGCGCCCGCGCGTCCGCGTTGACAGCGACGCCGCGTCGCAGTGTTCGATAGTGCCCATGAGAGTGAAAGTGATGGCCGACCTGGCGGGGACCACGACGCGGACGGTGCGCTACTACCACC
>ERZ772945.2514-NODE-2514-length-11129-cov-28.031876_pt1 | contig 11129 bp, 12 predicted proteins | sample MGYA00511681_ERZ772945 | MGnify/ENA primary metagenome ERZ772945 (study PRJEB29015, sample SAMEA2737943) | human oral metagenome | biome: human oral; feature: human-associated habitat; material: dental | place: China | collected 2143 ... | reverse complement strand
TGCTCGCCGAGCTGGCCGTCAACGAGCCCGAGGGCTTCAAGGCCCTTGTGGAGGTGGCCCGCAAGGCCCTCCCCGAGGACGTCAACGCCCCCAAGGCCTGACATACGTCAGTGGGCCGATGGCCTGCTGAACAGAATCTAACGATGGTGGTGCCGTCACCCTGATCAGGGTGACGGCACCACCATCGTGTCTACTAACTGTTTTGTGTCATGAGGTGCTGGGAGCAGCGGAGCCTGGGCTGTCAGGATGGCTGGTGCTGAATCATCCTTCCAACAGGAGAAAGTTCAGGTTGACGGTAGTCTGAGGTTGGGAATCATTACCGATGAGGCGGTTCGGATTAGGAAGTGGGATACGGAGGTTCGAGAGCTGCGAAGCGCCAATGCGATCCTGAAGATTGCGTCGACTTGTCCATAGCGGTGAAATGTGAGCGCCCGTCTCGCTCATCTGCAGTACATCGAAACCAAGAAGGAGGAGTTCGCGGGCCTGGCCGATCTGCGTTACGCTCAGTAAGGCTGGCATACAGGTTGCCCCGAGTTCATGACTTACGCCCGCCGTAGCCGGCTCCCCAGCCTCAGGAGCCTGCGCGACAAGGTCCTCAAGAAAGAGATCGGACGAGTCCATGAGAACCAGCTACTCGGTTCTGGGGGCCTGCAAGACGCGCGTGATGTAGGGCCGACCTGAGGCCCCAGAGCGTCACGATGCCGGTCACGTGGCGTGGTGCACCGCCCATGCGACTCATGGGAGACCTGGGGCTGCGCGGTATCAGACGCGCCAAGTCACCGAGAACGACCTGCTCGGCACCTGAGAACCGGTGCCCGGCTGACCTGACCGGGCTAGCGCATCACTTGCGACCGCGGCGTGCAGTACAGGTCGATCCGCCACGGGACCGCCTTGTCCAACTGTGAGGCGGTCGCCTCGGTGGGGTCCAGGGGGAAACGCCCTGGCCGAGGCTCTGAACTCCCTGTACAAAGCCGAGCTGATCCGTAACCGGGGCACTTGGGAGGATACTGACGCTGTCGAGGTTGCCACCGCCGAGTGGGTGCACTTGTCAACGCCATCCGGCCACACTCCGCCATCGGGATACGGAACCCCCCGCTGAGCACAAAGCCGTCTGGGTTGCTGATGTCAGAAAGAACAGTTAGGGACAATCACAACCGGCTACCACCGGCACCAGATAAACTATCATCTGCAAAACTCCTCGGCTTGATGACAGATGCCCGCAGCTGCTTGGCCACTATATATGGACACCCACGGCATGCATGCTCCGAAACTGACATGTAAAATACGTGCATTTCCTCAAATACTAAGGCCTCTCGACTAAGACGTTTCGCCCGATCTATGTTCAAACGATCACAATAAGTGAACAGAGTTTTGTGCATTTTCACAAACGCAACACTTTCTCGCTTTAATTTATCTCATGATATAATATAGCCATGACACATTCTCCGGCAATTCTAGACATTTTTGTAGTTTGGCACCCCGACGACAAAGGAGGAAAAGAAGTATTCGAACGGCTATTAAAACACTACCATTCAAGCGCGTTTTCCGGACTTTCAGGCGGCAGTGTAGAGGTATACTCGCGATGTGATCAATGGAACGGTGTTGAAAAGTCCCCCAGGCCGCTTTCTTCAAACGATCGCGGAGCGCCGTCACCAGCTATGTTCAACGTAGTTATACCTGTAATCGGATCAGGACTTAATGAAGCTGTCAGAACTGACAAATCGTGGCAGAACTACATTTCGAGAATACTAGATATTTCAAATATCCCAGCAACTTGCCATCCGGAGGATCATGACCCTAAGTTCTATGTCTGCCCAGTAGTTTTAAACGACTTTCATCCACGCGCCGGATTACTAAGCAAGTTAAGGCAGAGACAGTTTATCTCGTATCACTATTCATATAGCGATTCAACCAAGCCTGCCACCCCAACTCCATCAAGTATAAACGTAGACACAGATAACTTTGCATTTGAATTGCAAGTGAGTCAAGCAATTACACAATGCATCGACGAACGATGGAACGTAAATAATCCTTTGAAGATATTTATTAGCCATACGAGACAAAAGTCTATCTGGGAAGAACGGAACTCTTCGGCGTCGATCGCGGAACGAGTTCCGGAATACCTAGACGAGAACACGAAAATATTTCATTTCGTCGATTCTCATACAATACAAACCAGGCAAGAATGGAAGAAAGTCCTCGAAGAAGAGGCGTCAAGTTGTGCCGTTTTAATGATTCGTACAGATGAATATGCTAATCGACGATGGACTCAACGAGAAGTGTTATTAGCCAAGAAAGCAGATAGTCCGATCGTTTGCCTCTCTGCACTTACATATGGTGAAGAATCAGGGTGTTATCTTCTTGACAATGTTCCAACCGTAGCCTTCCATGAAACGCGTTCGGATGACTCTATTTTTAATGCATTAGCCCGATTAGTTGATGAAGTACTAAAATCAGCAGTATGGTCTAAAGTTAGGGAACTGTACTTAAACTGTGGCTTCGACTGGACTCCTGTTAGGTCACCAGAACCTGCTACCGTGTCGGACTGGCTGATTAAACACAGGAAGGCCGATCCCAACGATCGAAAACTATGGATAATTCACCCAGATCCTCCCATTACAGATATTGAATGGTCAACAATTAGGGATATCTGCAACCTAGCAGGGTACAACAACTCTACGCTCAAGATTCTAACTCCCCGAGAATTTAGTTCCTATGGAGGAGTGCTTAGATTCGGGGGCGATCCAGAATTTTCTGTTGACAGTAACGTGCTTACTGGCATCCAAATAGGTGTTTCATCATCCGTCGTGGAAGACGATAATGCTGGGACATTAACTCGTTTTGGGTTGAACTGTCAGCATGTTGTATATGCGTTAACGGAACTGTTTCAGTTGATTTTTATGCATGGTGGTTCAATTATCTACGGTGGGCGAATTTTTCCAGATAAAGATAATCCTGGGGATCTAATTTCCCACATGGTTAAGGAAGCCGACCGGTATAAAGCGGAAATTGAGCATCAGCAAAGAATGAATGAAGTCGGGATGCTGTCGGACAGCCTCATTGTTGGCCGCCCTGACGACATAATGCAAGGGCAAGTATTCGTTAACTACATGCCGTGGGGCTCCTTTGCTCAGACTTCCGAGCATACGATTCGCGAACAGTTAGACTCCATCAGGGTTGATGGGGGGCTGTATGTGATAACAAGTGACGGGAGAAAGCTGGACGTCAGTCAAGCGTTCGACCTGCTCCGTTCGAGTACTGATGTGCCGTCTAAAAACTCTCCCGAAATGCTAACCTCTTTGCGCACGAACATTGTTAACGATTCCGATATGCGAATACTGATTGGTGGCTTGATCTCTGCGCCAGACAGTCCCAAGGTTAGTGGAACACTCGAAGAGGCATGCCTAACTGTAGAATCGCATAAACCTCTCTACATTGCGGGCGGATATGGCGGCGTAGGAGCTCTGCTCGCACGAGAGCTTGGCATTGTTGCCGACAGCTGCTTCCCTCCGATTCCAAGGTTAGACAAGCTGTCCAAGCAAGATCAGGATATAATCGGTCGTATAAAACGCGCTTGGCGGCCAACCTTGGATGGCCTATCTAAAAATAAGCGCCGACGCATGGCGTTAACTCATAGGCCGTCCGAAATGGTATCACTGATGCTAACTGGAATTACGAACATTTGTCGCAGCAAAGAATGAATCTGTTCGCCGCCTTACCTGGAGTGCGTGGTGTTTCTCGGACTGGGGGAGTTTTTCTTCCCGTGAGTCGATAGGATGGAGACCATGCCAGCAGCGAAATACTCAGACGAGTTCAAGACCCAAGTGGTGCGTGAGGTGATCGAGAAGGACCGCACGATCGCCTCGGTGGCCGCCTCATACGATCTTGTAGCCCAAACGGTGGGTAACTGGGTCGCCAGGTACAGGAAAGAGCACGCCACCGACCAGGACCGCAAGAAGGCATCCGAGTCAGCCGAGATCGCAAAACTGAGAGCAGAGAACAGGGAGCTGCGTCAGGAGAATGAGTTCCTGAAAAAAGCGGCCGCCTTCTTCGCCAAGGAACGACCGTGACCGAGCGCTACGAGTTGATCAACCGCGAAGAAGGCTCTTACCCCATCTCTGCGATGTGCCGGTGGACGGGCGTGTCAAAATCAGGGTACTACTCCTGGCGTGACCGACCCGAATCAGCAACAACTGTGAGGAGAAAAGAGCTTGGAGTCATGGTTAGCGACGCCTTCGAGGACTCCGATGGCACCTACGGGTACCGGCGTATCCAGGTGGTCCTGGAGCGGCGTGGTGTGCGGACCGATGGTTCCACGATCCGGTCCATCATGAGGGACCTGGGGCTGCAGGCCGCGCAGCCACGGGCAAAGGTCCGAACCACCGTGCCTGCTAAGGACCTGGGCGAGCGGCCCGACCTGCTCAGGCGGGACTTCACAGCAGATGAGCTCGGTAAGAAGCTGTGCGGGGATATCACCTATGTCAGGACGTGGACCGGATTCGTCTATCTGGCGACCGTTCTGGACTGCTGTACGAAAAAGGTGGTGGGGTATGCGATGGCCGACCACATGCACACGTCCCTGGTGTGCCAGGCCATTGACATGGCGGTCAGGAGATGCCCGATCAAGAAGGGTATGACGATCTTTCACTCCGACAGGGGCAGCCAGTACACGAGCCTGTTCAATGGTTTGTGTAAGCCCTTGTGGAAGGACTGACACTGATGACTGCTACTGATGATGACAACAGGGCTCCTGCTGGTGGGCGGGATGTGGTCGACCAGCTGCGCTCGGCTGGGGCTCTGGATGGCTTGTTTGAACAGATCGATTCCGGGCAGGTGAGCATGACCGGGACTGATGGCCTGCTACCGGCCCTGGTCAAGGAGGCCCTGGAGAGGGGCCTGGCCGCTGAGCTGACCGAGCACCTGGGTTACGACAGGGGCGAGCCAACCTCCCAGGCGCGCGGTAACGCCAGGAACGGAACCACGTCCAAGACGGTGGACTCTGAGGTGGGGCCCTTTGAGACCTGTGGTGCCCCGGGACCGGGCCGGGACCTTCACCCCGCGCCCGGGTAGCGCCATGGGTCAGCGCCGTCTGGACGGCCTGGATGCGTGTGAATCACCAGGCCTGATGTGCCGGTGGAATTGAGAAGTGCGGGATATCCAGCACCACCTGGCCTCCACGCTCAGCGCGGGTGCTCAGCGCGGGGACCATTTCGAGGATCACCGACGCGGTAGCCGATGCTGTCCCGCGTGTGGCAGCACGCGTCCGCTGGAGGAGTCCTCTTCCCGGTGGTCTACCACAGGCGCGATTCGGGCCGATGGTCCGCGCCTGTTCACCGGGTCGCCTCCCGCTCGGCTCACATCGCGGTCGGGGCGGGGCATGGACGGCTGTCAAGCACGTGGCTTAAGTATCTGGGCCCCGGGCCCGGGGAGGGAGCCTCCTTGAAGGGCGGCTCGTGTGCGCTGAGCTGGCCAACAGGGGCGTCAAGGACGTCCTGATCGTAGAGGGGGCACCTCCCGCACAGGAGCGAAGCGCGCGGGGGAATGTGACGGGCTTACCGGCCTTCCCGAGGCGATCGAGGCGACCTGGCCCCAGGCCACGGTCCCCACCTGTGTGGTCCACCCGGTTCCGTGCCCCTGGATGCGGTTCGTCTCCTACGGGGAGAGCCGGAAGGTCGCGGCCGCTCTCAAGGCCGATCTGCACCGCCCCGAACCAGGAGGCCGCCTGGCAGGCTCTGACCGACTTCTCCGAGTCCGACATGGGGGTCAAGTACCCCCAGACGGTGGCGACCTGGGAGCGGGCCTGGGAGCGATTCACTCCCTTCCTGGACTTCCCTCCGATGCTCAGGCGTGTCATCTCTCCCCCACTTCGTGGGAGGTACCCCCTCCACCAACACGATCGAGACTGCGAGTTACCAGCTGCGCAAGGTTTCCAAGAACCGCGGCCACTTCCCCTCCGATGAGGCGGTGATCAAGCTGCCGAAAGCTGGCGATCTGTGACATCGAGGACAAACGAGCCCGAGAACGCGACAAGGAGAAAGGACTGCCAGCATCCAAGCGCAGGGCCAAGGGCAAGCTCGTCGAAGGACAGATCACCACCGACTGGAACAAGGCCCTGGCCCAGCCCCGCCACCGCCTATCCCGACCGAATCAACCCCTACCTGTAAAACGCTTACACAGAAAACTGAACAGGCCCCAGTACACGTCCCAGAAGTTCCTGGACCACCTCGAGTCTTATAGTACCCGTCCCTCAGTGGGGCGCACGGGAAGTGCGTTGGGACAATGCTTGGGCTTCAGTCGTTCAACGCCACGCTCAAGAATGAGAGAGTCCACCGAATGGTGTATCCCACGAAGGACAAAGCGATCAAGGATATTGCCTCATGGATCGAACTGAGATACAATCGCACTCATCTTCACTCAGCTCTAGGGTATCGCACTCCCGACGAGGCCGAAAGAGATTTCCTGGACCTGAAGAAGGCAGCCTGAAACACAAACAAGCACTGTCCGAAAAACACCCAGCAGTCCAGATGCCGGTGAGGTCGTCTCCTCCTACCACGAGCTGTGGCACGTCGAGGCCTCTTTCGCCGATGAGCAAGCACGACCTGAGAGCCCGCCCCGTCTTCCACCACACCCGAGACGCCATCGAGGCTCACCTGACCGTGGTCATGGCTTCCCTGGCCGTAGCCCGCCACCTCCAGGACGCCACCGGGATCAGCATCAAACGCGTCATACGCGCCCTCAAACCCCTCCAGGAAGTCACCATCAACCTCAACGGCCACCACCTCACCGCCGCCGACCCCCTGACCCCCCCCAAGCCGAAGACATCCTCACCGCCCTCAACATCCCAACAGGGCACTAAAAACTGTTCAACTCAGGTCTTAGTGCCCCACAACTAGACCCCCGACTCCGTAATACCAATGAAAACTCACCCACCGCCGCCCACAACCCACCAAGGTGTCATGAGTCAGGCGGTAGCGGCCCTGAGGGGTCAAAGGAGCGTTACGGTCAAAGGAGCGTTACGGTGGGTCATGGTATCGGGGCTTTCTCCTGTCGGAAGGCTGATTCAGCACCACCCATCTTGACAGCCCAGGCCCCGCTGCCCCTAACGCCCCATGACTACAACCTCGTGACCCACAACATCTAAAAGCCCCAAAATACTTAATTTGGGCGATCCAACACCTCTTTCAATTATTCCAAGCGAATCTTAATGCAATCAGGTTTCCTTATTTAAAGATGACAGTCCCCTTAGTAGAAGTTCTGTAATCTCGTAAGGTCGTTGGGTTATGGCTAGCCGATGAATATCATGCTCTGATAGTCCTGTTAACTTAGTATTGTATAAATCTCGAATTTCGTTGAGAACGTTCTTGAATTCTTTGTAGGCGCGTCGAATGAGAAGAGAGCTGTTAGCATGTGTGGAGGTTCCGTTAATGATGTCGGCAAGTAAGGCGCCTGCCCCTCCAAAGCCGCCAGCAATGTACAGCGGTTTTCCGGCTCTGAGAGTGTAGAGGGCCTCTTCTATAATCCCTGGCATTGCACCCCGATATCCGTCTGGGTTGGTTTCCGAAATAGCCAGCATCTTCCCTGATATAACAAGGCGTGCATCACACAAATTTGGAAGATATCTACGTAGTTCAGTTAGGTGGTGAGCGGCGTTTTCATCGGAAGTGGAGTTTAGTATATCTGTCGAGCTCGCTTCGTGTTCGCGGGCAATTTCATTAAATGCAGTCACTTCTCCATAAGAAGCAATGCTACCAGAATGTTGTGTATCTCGATTAAGTGATTCACGAGTTGGAGTTGTGAGATTCGGTGGAGTCAAATTGACGACTACAGTAGGTGAATAAGGGGCGGCGGAGTTCGGTAACCTTGACGTCTGTCGTTTTAGTCTAGTTAGCGTGAGCGTTCGGTCTGCAGCGTCAAGTAAAGTGAGAGCAATGTTCGGCGAACATGCCTCTGGTTGGCCAGCGTAAGTGATTCTACCGCCAGCTAGTAGCAACGACTTTGTGATGGTGTTGATAGCCGATCCTACGTGCAAGGGCCTCAAGCCAAACGAATGCAGATCTTCGGCATAGCTGGCTGAAATGCCAAGAGTGATTCCATTTGCCTCCATTGCAGAAATGCCGTTTGATGTTAGGCTATTTCTCTCAATGTGAGTGACGTCAAGAAACAGGGTGTGCGGCGTAGTGAAGTGGATGCTACTTTGACCCAAACCGGCAAGTGAGCATAATTCGGTCATCATATCTTGTTCTGCGGGCAATAACGGCGGATCTGGATGTAGAACCCATATGTGTTTTTCGACTGAACGACGGAAGGGTAGCGAACCTATAATTCTTGGAATTAATGCTGGCTCTGGAGGCTGGGGTAAGTGAGTAATGAAGTAATTGTCTTCTTCGTTTGACTCATCCTTCTTGTTGATGTGTTGCAGTAATGTGTCGATCGTTGAGCTCTTCTGAGAAGCGAACTGGTGATTCCAAATGTGTTGCTTCAAGCAAATATCTACAAGCAGGTTTAGGGCTTCTATTATTGCGTGAGACTGAAGGTCATCCACCATTCTGGTGTCGCAATGCTCTTCGTTGGATGGGTATGTCACCCTGGGGACGTTGTCGAAGATTATTGACCCTTGTGGCTGTGTCTTAGTGCAAGCATCAAGGCATACTACTGGAGTGTTAGATCTCTTTGCTTCGAGAATCTCCCATTGTGTCCATTCACGGTTACTATAATTTTCAGTGCGAATCATGAGCACTGCCCCGCTTTGAACTTGTTCTCGAATTTTTTGATCCCAAGGGTCGCCTGATTGCAGGTCGTGGATATAGTGTCCGAGCTTGGTTTTATCTGCCCACGCTTTCACCTTTGCTACGACGCCACGCGGATAAATATCATTCAAATCGCTGTCAGGGATGTCGGCTCGCGAATGGCTAACAAATATCCTCAGCTTTTCTTGTTTCTTACCATCTCCTAGGAGGTTTTGTATGACCGCCTGACCTATATCTCTCATGAGAGCACCCTCACAGGCGGCAGACCGATTTGCCTGGGCATAATTGCTTGTTCCCACGCACCCCTGTGACACTCCCTGTCGATTAAGTAGTTTGGTGATCACGGGAGAGTTTGAGTAGTCAGGTAGGTTGGTAGGAAGAATTGGCAGTACTAGTGTATGTGAGTTGTTTTTGCCTGAGTGGTCTTGTAACTTCACTGCTTCGGTCAGGTAGTTATGCCATTCACTTTCGGTTTGCAAAGAAGATCGCACTAGATGCTCGCCAATGAAAAAGAGTACCACTGAATACTCTGCTGCATTATCGGTGCAATTTTGGTCGACTTTGCCGATCGTGCCATCTCTTGTGAAGATTGGAGGTATTGTGTCGCCGAAGTCGTTGTTTGTATCGGTCGTGCATGATCTCCCATATACTTCGATTGCATTTTCTGGTAGGCCAGAAAATGGTGTGGAGTGATAGTGGTTAAATAATGTGTCGCATATAAGGGCCCCTTCTTCATCTTTGGGGTGCCAGACGACGAAGATGTCGAGAGTGGGAGGTGCGGACACGAACGGTGGCGGCAGTTCAAGTGTGCTTGATTTCATGCTGTGCGGGGTCTCGGAAGGAAACAGTTGCTTAGAGGCAGTGTAGCCGTCACGGTTGTCGATGGAAGTGATGCAGTGTCGTATTGGGGCTTGTCGTTACGATGCCGGGCTTGCTCGCGTAGGCTGACGGCATGACCCCTACCGACTCTGCCGTCCCCGATGAGTTCCTCGACGGCTCTGCCGAGCGTCCTCAGACCCGCGGGCCGCGGCGGCGCACCGTCAGCCAGGGCCCGGCCGCCGGTCGCGAGGTGCTGAGCAATCCTGCCTCGGCCCGCATCTCCCGGGTGGCGGGCCTGTCCCGCCGCAACGCGCGGACCAAGCACCGACGCTTCCTCGTCGAAGGCCCCCAGGGTGTGCGCGAGGCCGTCCGGCACGCCCCCGGCCGCGTGCTCGACGTCTACCTCACCGAGGCGGCCCTCGAGCGCCACAACGAGATCTGGGACGAGGCCGTGGCAGCCGGGCTCTACGTGCACGTCACCACCCAGCAGGTCATGGACGCCATGAGCCCCGACGCCCAGGGCCTCCTCGCCGTCGTGGCCACCGAGGAGGCCACCGGCTCCGAGGCGCTGACCGCCGCCCTGGAAGGGGCCAGGCTCGTCGCCGTCCTCACCCAGGCCCAGGACCCCGGAAATGCCGGCACCATCATCCGGGCCGCCGACGCCGCCGGCGCCGACGCCGTCGTCCTCGTGCGCGGCAGCGTGGACCCCACCGCACCGAAGGTCGTGCGCTCCACCGCCGGAAGCCTCTTCCACCTGCCCGTGGTCACCGGCGTGGCCCTCGACGACGCCGTCACCGCCCTCCACAACGCCGGACTCACCGTCCTTGCCGCCGACGGACGCGGGGACGTCGACCTCTTCGAGGCCGAGTCCCTCCTGGAGGCGCCCAGTGCCTGGCTGCTCGGCAACGAGGCCCACGGACTGCCCTCAGAGGCGCTGAGCCGAGCCGACGCCGTCGTCTCCATCCCCATCTACGGCAAGGCGGAGTCCCTCAACGTCGCCGCGGCCGCAGCCGTCTGCCTCTACGCCAGCGCCCGGGCACAGGCCCAGAACTCTGGCCGCAGCTGACTCACAGCAGCTCGCAGATCGCCTCAGCGGCCCGGCCCGGTCCGTCGAGTCCCTCCATGAACTCGGCCATCCGCCGGGCGCGTGAACGCATGCCGTCGTCGGCCAGGGCCTGGCGCACCAGCTCCGCCCAGTCGGTCCTGTGAGCCTCCCGCTGCGACACGAGCCTGGCCGAGCCGAAGGCCACGCAACGCTGCACATTGAAACGCTGCTCGAACTGCAACGGAATCCCGATGAAGGGCCACCCCTGGACGCAGCTGGTCTGCACCGTTCCCTCCCCGCCGTGAGTGATGGCCAGGTCGACGGCGTCGCCCAGCTGGTGGGCCGGAAGCCAGTCAGTGACGTGGACATTGTGTGGAAGAGTCTCCAGGTCCTCCTGGCGAAGGTGGGAACGCACCGGAGCCAGCACCTGGCAGTCCGCCCGGCCCAGGCCTGCCAGCACATGAAGGACGAGGTCACGGTTCCCCGATGAGCCCATGGCGAAGTACACCAGGGGCTGG
>ERZ772945.2512-NODE-2512-length-11137-cov-8.917343_pt1 | contig 11137 bp, 8 predicted proteins | sample MGYA00511681_ERZ772945 | MGnify/ENA primary metagenome ERZ772945 (study PRJEB29015, sample SAMEA2737943) | human oral metagenome | biome: human oral; feature: human-associated habitat; material: dental | place: China | collected 2143 ... | reverse complement strand
CCGCCACCACCGTGGGCAAGCACCCCAAGGACCAGTTCGACTTCTTCCCCCTGACCGTGGACGTCGAGGAGCGCCAGTACGCGGCCGGCCGCATCCCCGGCTCCTTCTTCCGCCGCGAGGGCCGCGCCGGCACCGCCGCCATCCTCGCCTGCCGCCTCATCGACCGCCCGCTGCGCCCCTCCTTCGTCAAGGGCCTGCGCAACGAGGTCCAGGTCGTCGAGACCATCCTGGCCATCCACCCCGACGACGCCTACGACGCCCTGGCGATCAACGCGGCCTCCATGTCCACCCAGATCGCCGGGCTGCCCTTCTCCGGGCCCGTGGCCGGCACCCGCCTGGCCCTCATCGACGGCCAGTGGGTCGCCTTCCCCCGCTACTCCGAGCTCGAGCGCGCCACCTTCCAGATGGTCGTGGCCGGCCGGGTCCTGGAGAGCGGCGACGTCGCCATCATGATGGTCGAGGCCGGCGCCACCGAGAACGCCTGGGACCTCATCGCCGACGGCGCCGCCGCCCCCACCGAGCCGGTCGTGGCCGAGGCCCTGGAGGCCGCCAAGCCGCACATCAAGGCCCTGTGCGAGGCCCAGATGGAGGTCGCCGCTCACACCTCCAAGCCCACCGCCGAGTTCCCGCTCTACCTGGACTACACCGACGAGCAGTACGACGCCGTCGAGAGGGCCGCGCAGGCCCACGACCTGGCCGGCGCCATCGCCACCGAGGGCAAGCAGGCCCGCGACGCGGCCATCGACGCGGTGCGCGAGGCCGTCCTGGCCGACCTCGCCGAGCAGTACGGGACGGAGGAGGACGTCAAGGCCCTCAAGGCCGCCTTCCGCTCCGTGACCAAGAGGATCGTGCGCCACCGCACCCTCACCGAGGGCGTGCGCATGGACGGGCGCGGCCTGAAGGACATCCGCACCCTGGCCGCCGAGGTCGAGGTCCTGCCCCGCGTGCACGGCTCGGCCATCTTCGAGCGCGGCGAGACCCAGATCCTGGGCGTGACCACCCTCAACATGCTGCGCATGGAGCAGCAGATCGACGACCTGTCGCCGGTCACCCACAAGCGCTACATGCACCAGTACGTCTTCCCGCCCTTCTCCACCGGCGAGACCGGGCGCGTGGGCGCCCCCAAGCGCCGCGAGATCGGCCACGGCGCGCTGGCGGAGCGGGCCCTGGTGCCCGTGCTGCCCGACCGCGACGACTTCCCCTACGCCATCCGCCAGGTCTCCGAGGCCCTGGGCTCCAACGGCTCGACCTCCATGGGCTCGGTGTGCGCCTCGACCCTGTCGATGCTCAACGCCGGCGTGCCGCTGCGCGCGCCCGTGGCCGGCATCGCCATGGGCCTCATGCACGAGGAGATCGACGGCGAGACCAAGTGGGCCACGCTCACCGACATCCTCGGAAGCGAGGACGCCTTCGGCGACATGGACTTCAAGGTCGCCGGCACCCGCGACTTCATCACGGCCCTCCAGCTCGACACCAAGCTCGACGGCCTGCCCAGTGACATCCTGGCCGGGGCGCTCGGCCAGGCCCGCGACGCCCGCATCTTCATCCTCGACGTCCTGGCCCAAGCCATCGACGGCCCCGACGAGATGGCCCCCACGGCCCCGCGCGTCCTGTCCGTGCGCATCCCGGTGGACAAGATCGGCGAGGTCATCGGCCCCAAGGGCAAGATGATCAACCAGATCCAGGACGACACGGGCGCCGACATCACCATCGAGGACGACGGCACCGTGTACATCGCCTCCTCCGACGGCGCCTCCGCGGAGGCCGCGCGCACCACGATCAACCAGATCGCGAACCCGCAGATGCCCGAGGTCGGCGAGCGCTTCGTCGGCACCGTCGTCAAGACCACGTCCTTCGGGGCCTTCGTGTCGCTGACCCCCGGCAAGGACGGCCTCCTGCACATCTCGCAGGTGCGTCGCCTCGTGGGCGGCAAGCGTATCGACTCGGTGGACGACGTCCTGCAGGTCGGCCAGCAGGTCGAGGTCGAGATCGCTGAGATCGGCGACCGCGGCAAGCTGAGCCTGCACGCCGTCATCGACGGCGAGGCCGGCGAGCTCGAGGCCCCCGAGGGCGAGGCGACCGAGCAGCGCCGTGAGCGCCGTGATCGCTCCGAGCGTCGTGAGCGTCGCCCCCGCACCCGCACCCGTCGTCGCCGCGACGACGAGCGCGAGGAAGGCGCTTCCGAGGAGTGAGTAGCTCCCGCTAGCTGAATTGTGCCGGTGGCCGGGACGGAGCGTGTACTCCGCCCGGCCACCGGCCTTTTTGCGGCTAGACTGTGTACGTTTCGTGCCAAGCCCCGATCAGGGGATGCAAGAGGAGAAAAATGACCCCCAAACCGCTGCCGCTCGACGAGGCGCGTCTGTCCATCGAGGACGGCGATACCCGCATTGATCGCACGATCCTGGGAGCGGGAACGCGCGTTCTCACCCAGATGATCCCGGCGACGAAGAGCGCGGGAGTCTCTCTGTGGGTGCCTGTGGGCTCGCGCGACGAGGGACCGCGCACGGCGGGATCGACGCACTTCCTTGAGCACCTGCTCTTCAAGGGCACGAACAAGCGCTCCGCCCTCGACATCGCCGTCGCCTTCGACAGTGTGGGCGGAGAGTCGAACGCGGAGACCGCGCGTGAGCACACCGCCTACTGGGCGCGCGTGCGCGACGCTGATCTCGACATGGCGATCGAGACGCTGGCCGACATGGTCACGGACTCCCGCCTGGATGAGGATGACTTTTCGATGGAACGTGGCGTCATCCTGGACGAACTGGCGATGGGGGAGGATTCGCCGACCGATACGGTTCACGATGCCTTCCAGCTGGCCGTCCACGGCGATCGCCCGATCGGGCGCCCGGTAGGCGGCACGGCTCAGGCGATCCGCGAGGTCGAGCGCGCAGACGTGTGGGAGCACTACCAGGCTCACTACGGCCCCTCGTCCCTCATCGTGGCCGCCGCCGGTAACGTCGACCACGAATCGGTGTGCGAGCGCGTCCAGGCTGCGCTCGACGGATCGCCCTGGGATGGGCGCAGCGCGGCCGCGCCCCGGCCTCGTCGATCGACGGCCCTGAGCCCGATCGCCGACCACGATAAGGACGTCACCCGCCGACGCGACGTTACCCAGGCGCACGTCATCATCGGCTGCGAGGGCCTGTCCGCCACGGACCCGGCTGGACCGACCATGAGTGTCCTGCTGTCGGTCCTGGGCGGGTCGATGTCCTCGCGTCTCTTCCAGGAGGTGCGCGAAAAGCGCGGCCTGGCTTACACGACCTATGCCTTCGACATTGCCTACTCAGATACGGGCACCTTCGGCATGTACGCGGGCTGCAGCCCCGACAAGGTCGACGAGGTCGAGTCCATCATGCGCGCCCAGCTGGAGCAGCTGGCGGCAGATGGCCCGACCGAGGAGGAAATGACGCGTGTGCGTGGGCAGGTGCGCGGTGGCGTTGTCCTGGGGCTGGAAGACAACTGGTCGCGCATGATGCGATTGGGCCGCTCGGAGATCATCGGACGCTACCGTCCTATCGATGAGTCTCTCGCGGAGTTCGACGCGGTGGAAGCATCCGACGTGCGCGCGTTGGCTGCGTCCCTTGTTACCAAGCTGGATTGCCGAGCTCTCGTCCTGCCCGCCCAATGACAAGTGGGGAGTGAGAAACCCCCTGTCCGTCCGCGTGAGGCCTCGCCGCTGCGGGCATACCCTGAAAACACACATCACGATCAAAAGGAGAGCGCAATGATTCGCGTGGCAGTGACCGGAGCCAAGGGCCGTATGGGCTCGACTGTTGTCCAGGCGGTGACGGGCGCCCCGGATATGGAGGTTGTTGCACTCTTCGACGCGGGAGACGAGATCACCGCCGAGAGTGTGAACGGCGCGCAGGTCGCCGTCGACTTCTCAATCCCCAGCGTCACCGAGTCCAACGTGCACGCGCTCCTCGACGCGGGAGTGGACGTCGTCGTGGGCACGACCGGCTGGACGGACGAGTCCTACGCGCGTGTGCGCGAACATGCCGAGGCGGCCGGGCGCGCCGTGTTGATCGCCCCGAACTTCGCGATGGGCGCGGTACTGGCCATGAAATTCGCGGCGATGGCCGCTCCCTACTTCGAGTCCGCCGAGGTCATCGAGATGCATCACCCGGCCAAGGTGGACGCCCCCTCAGGCACCGCGGTGGCGACCGCGCGCAGCATCGCGAAGGCCCGCGCCGAGGCTGGCCTGGGCGAGATGCCCGACGCGACGCAGACCGACGAGCTCGGCAGTCGTGGCGGCCGCGTTGACGGCGTTCCTGTCCATGCCGTGCGCCTGCGCGGCCTGACCGCCTCGGAAGAGATCCTGCTGGGTAATGCGGGCGAACAGCTGGTGATTCGTACGGATTCCTTCGACCGCGTGTCCTTTATGCCCGGCGTCCTCCTGGGCGTGCGCCGCGTCATCGGTCGCACAGGCCTGACGATCGGGCTCGATCAGGTGATGGGCCTGTGAGTTCGACCGTCGGTCCCGACCGCTCCGTGCGGCCCGCCCAGCGCGGCGACGCCCCCGCGATCGCGCAGCTGCAGTACGAAGCGTGGCGTTCCCTCATGGGGGAGAGCGCGTTGGGCGCACAGGGCATCACAGTTGAGACGCTCGCCGCGCAGTGGGAGGAGACGCTCGGTGCGCCGCGGCCCGCGGGTTCCGCGCTCCTCGTGGCCCTCCACGGGAACACGATCGTGGGCTTTGCGCTCGCCGGTCCCGACGAGGCCGGGGCCGCCTCGGGTGACTCTGCCACCTCGGGCGACGGCGCGGTCGCCGCGACGCAGGTGTACGAGCTGACGGTGGAGAAGAACTTCCAGCGCTCGGGTCATGCGTCGCGCCTGCTGGCGGCTGTTGCTGACTTGACGAGTGGCCAGCTGCGCGCCTGGGTGGGTGTCGACGATGAGGAGCGTCAGCGTTTTTACATGTCGGCGGGTTTTGCGCCCTCCGGTGCGGTGCGCGTGCTGGGTGATGGGCTGACGCAACACATGTGGTGGGCGGATCGCGACTAAGGGCCTACGGCGCGATCGATTCCGCGCGGGCGAGCTGCTGTGCCGTCTGTCCATGTCGGAGTCGGTTGTGTCCATCGGTGGGCAGGCCTGCGTATTATGGAGAGCATGAGTAACATTCCTCCCCGCCGCTTCGGTTCCCTCGCAGCCGCCATGGTCACGCCGATGACCGCCACCGGTGAGATTGATCTGCCATCCGCGCAGCGCCTGGCGATCAAGCTGGTGGACGAGGGATGCGACACGATCCTGCTGTCCGGCACGACGGGTGAGTCGCCGACGACTCACCAGCCGGAGAAGAATGACTTGACGGACGCCGTCCGGGAGGCGGTGGGGGATCGCGCGTTCATCCTGTGTGGCGCGTGTTCGAATGACACTGCGCATGCGGTGCGTATCGGTGAGGGTGCCCAGGAACACGGAGCGGACGGTCTGCTCATCGTGTCCCCGTACTACAATCGTCCTTCCCAGGAGGGCCTGCGTGCGCACGTGCGCGCCGTGACGGATGCGACCGACCTGCCCGTCATGCTCTATGACATTCCGGGTCGTACGGGCATCGCGTTTTCTGATTCGACACTGGACATCGTCGCCCAGCATCCGCGCATCCTGGGCGTCAAGGATGCCACGGGTGACGTGGAGACCGGTGTGGAGCGCATGCACCGCACGGGCCTGGAGTACTACTCGGGTGATGACGGCCTGAACTTCGCGTGGATGACGGGTGGCGCCTCGGGCTTCATCTCGGTGGTGACGCACGTGGCCTCGGCCCACTATCGCCGCATGATCGAGCTGCTCGACTCCGATCAGGTGTGGGAGGCCCGCGAGCTGTCGTATTCGCTGCGTCCCCTTGTGCACGCCATCATGGGTGGAGGACAGGGCGCGGTCATGGCGAAGTACGCCCTGTGGCTGCAGGGCGTCATCGACAGCCCGGCCGTGCGCCTGCCGATGGTCGGCATCAGTGACGACGAGGTGTCGGCCCTACGTCGCGCCCTGTGCACCGCCGGCCTGCTCTGACACGCCTCGCCCCCGTCGAGACCCGGCGGGGAGGAGTTGTATGTTCCGCGCTGGATGGGGGCCGTGGCGGCGTCATCGAACGTTGACGATCACCAATAGTTAGGCTTAATATACTTAGGTAAAGCTCATCAACACTGATCGTTGTCTCAAAGGAACGGATATCGTGGCAAAGAAGGACGTCATCATTCCCCTGGTCCCCGCAGCCCTCAGCGCCCTGCTGCTCGCGGGAGGTGTGACCGTCTTTTCGGCGTGCGAGCAAAGGGCCGACGGGTCGTGGATGCACTGCCACCAGTGCCAGAACATGGTGGCCGGCAGCGCCGTCGGCCTCATCGCGCTGTATGGCGCCTCCTCGCTCGTGAAGAACAAGCCCGCGCGCCTGGCCCTGCTCGCGCTCGCGGTCATCGCCAGCGTCGTTGTGTTCTTCATTCCCGGTGGCATCTGCCCGCTGTGCGCGATGAAGACGATGCGCTGCCACACCGTCTTCCAGCCCTTCGTGCGCATCATGAGTGTCCTGGTCGCCGGCAGCGGTATTGGTGCGCTGGTGGCGTCCTGGAAGAAGGACGCGAAGCCCTCCGCCTGACGTATCGCCCCAGATGGGAGAAAATGGCGGCGTGAGGGCCCTACTTCGTCGAAAAACCGTGCGTGTCGCCACGGTTCTCCTCGTGCTCTCTCTTGCTATCGCTCTGACGGTCGTCGTGCGCAACGCGATGCGCTATCGCGAGGCTGTCGCCCTGGACGAGGCCGGGGATACCCAGGGCGCGTACGAGATCTTTCACTCGTTGGGACGCTACAGTGACGCCGCGCAGCGCGCGCAGTCCCTCGTCGAGGCCGATCCGGCGCTGCCGTACCGCCGCGTGTCCAAGGGCGATACGATCGAGTTTGGTTCCTACGAGCAGGACGGCGATACGTCCAATGGGGCTGAGCCGATTCGGTGGATCGTCCTCGATGAGATCGACGGTCAGCTCCTGCTGCTGAGCGCCGATGTTCTGGAGGCCCGCCAGTATCACCACGTGCCGTTCGAGGACATCACGTGGGAAAACTCCGACCTGCGCGCCTGGATGAACGGCGAGTTCTACGAGGCGGCGTTCACCCCCGTTCAGCGCGGCCTCATCGAGACGGTGCATAACGAGAACGCGGATCAGTCCATCACCGGTGCGAGCGGCGGTGCGCCGACCGATGATCGGGTTTTCGCGCTGAGCGAGACCGAGAGTGTCATTTACTTCAGCACCCCGGCCGCGCGTAGCGACATCGGTGCTGCCCCCGTCACCGAGCACGCCGCCGAAGGCCCCTTGAGCGTTTCTGAGGATGGGACCGCCGACTGGTGGCTGCGTTCTCCCGGGACGTACGGGTTCGCCACGCAATTCGTTGATGCCTCGGGAACGCCGTCGCTCAGTGGGGCAAACGTCGATCTTCAGTATGGGGTGCGACCCGCCCTGTGGATCAGCGTCGCGCGGGTCGGTGAGGGGAGCTGATGAACAGCGCGCTGTCCCTGCGCCGCGTTCCCCTCGCGAACGTTCGGGCGCATCCACTCCGGTCCGTCGTCATCCTCTGTCTCGCGCTCGCGCAGGCGGCGTGCGTCTTTGGAGGGTTCATTCTTGTCGCTGCCGCGAGGAACGAACTATCCCTTGCCGAGCGGCGGCTCGGCGCCGACCTCGTCGTCTACCCGACGAGCTGCCTGAATCAGGTGGACAAGAAGCGCCTCCTCATGCTCGGAACCCCCGTGGACTGCCACCAGCCGCGCTCGGCTCTGGCACGCATGTCCTCGAACGAGGACATCGCCTCGGTGTCTCACCAGTTGTACGTCTCAGAGACGCTCTCCGACGGCTCCACTCGGTGGATTGTCGGATTCGAACCGGAGACGGACTTCGTGCTGGGTCCCTGGATGCGCGAGGGGGAGCGGGCATCCCTGCCCCGCGGGAGCGTCGCGGTCGGTAGTGCTGTCCCCGGGGCGGACGGGCAGACCCTCTCAGTCTTTGGCGAGGAGCACCCGACTAACGCGCATCTGCTCGCCACTGGCTCGGAGCTGGATAACGCTGTCTTCGTCAGTATGGATACCCTCTCCGACATTGTCGCGCACGCGCGCGCGGCGGGGAAGGACATCGACGCCACCGTTGACCCGAGCTCCGACTACTCGGCGGCGCTTGTGCGAACGTCGGGCAGTGACACTATCGAGAGCGTCACGAACTGGATCAACCTCTACGTGCGTAAGGTGAGGGCTGTGCGCAGCAGCGAAGCACTCGTCGACACTGCCTCGGGCATTCGATCCCACCGCGGGCTCGCGATCGGGGTCCTCGGCGCCATCTGGCTGGTGCTGCTCGGCGCTCTCGTCGTCGCACAGGTGAGTCTCATGAACGAACGACGCGCCGAACTCACCGTCTGGCGTTCGATCGGGGCATCGCATGGCATCATCAACCGCGTCATGCTGGGTGAATCCGCGTTACTCCACGCCGTGGGTGCACTCGCGGGCGTGGCGCTGATAGCCCTTGCCCTGCCTGTTGTGGGTGATGGAAGCCTCCTCGAGGTCCTCACCGCCCCCGGGACGTCACTGCCCCTCGCCGGTGTATCGATAGCCGTAGTCACCTGTGTGGGGATCGTGGGAACGCGCCTCGCCCTCGCTCGGGTAGGCCGCGTGGTCAGCGGACAGAAAACGGTCCTGATCTAGGGACGATGGTCAAGGAGGAATGACGCAATGCTGTCGCGCTCGCGACTTCCGTGGATGAACCTGCGCGGGTACCCCGTGCGGACGGGGACCCTCGTCCTCTTTTCCATGCTCATGACGATGACGATTTTCGGAGGGACCCTTATCGTCCAGGGGATCGAACACGGCCTGCGCACGGTCCAGTCGCGCCTGGGAGCCGACATCATGGTCACCCCCGCCGAGGCCGATACCGACTTTGACGCACAGACGTTCCTTGTGAACGCCGAGCCCTCATACTTCTACATGGACGCGGCCACGCGCGATGAGGTCGCCGCCGTCGACGGGGTCGAAGCTGCGTCCTCCCAGCTCTTCCTGGCCTCGGCGAGGGCGAGCTGTTGCTCGGGCCGCTACCAGGTGATCGCCTACGATCCCGCCACCGACTTCACGATTCAGCCGTGGATGAGGGACGCGGTGGGGCGCACACAACTGGGAGATGACGAGGTGATCGTCGGAGCCAACGTGCTCGCCAACGACCCGGGCAACTTCCAGCTCTTCGACAACACGCTGCGGGTCGTCGGGCAGTTTGATGCGACCGGATCGACCCTTGACAACGCGGTCTACATGAACTTCGAGACCGCCAAGAAGGTCATCGACTCCTCGCTGCGCAAGGGCCTCAACAAGTACTCGACGCTTGAGACGGACCGCATTATCTCCTCGGTGATGGTCAAGGTGGCGCCCGGATACGACGCCGAGGCCGTGGCGGCGCAGATTCACCAGCAGGTGCCCGGCGTTGCGGTCGCCACCTCAACGAGGATGGTCAGCGGCATCGCGCAATCGCTGGACTCGACGTCGCGCACGGTGGCTGTCCTCATCGGCGTCGCGTGGGGCGTCGGCCTGCTCATGATCACCCTGTTGTTCGTCCTGATGGTCGCCGAACGCAGGCGGGAATTCGCCACTCTCGTCGCCATGGGTGCGCACCGGCGGATGATCTCCGGCATCATCATCCGCGAGGCGCTCGGCGTCAATCTCCTCGGAGGTGTCGGTGGCATCATCATCTCGGGTGTCCTCCTCGTGTCCTTCTCCGGCCTCGTCGACCAGAGCCTGGGGGGCGGATTCCTCGTACCATCCGCGCTGACGCTGGCGCTATTGTCTCTGGGGGCGCTCGCGTCGGTGGGCATCGTCGCCCTCGTCTCCTCGTGGATAGCGCTGCGGTACGTGACAACAATGGATGCCAGCCTGGCCCTGAAGGAAGGGGAGTGACATGATCATCGAGGCAACGGGTGTGTCGAAAGAGTTTGCCAGGGCACGCGGAGGAAAGCGGGTCTTCACCGCGGTCCACCCGCTGGATTTCGGCCTGGATGAGAGTCAACTGACCGTCATCTCCGGCCACTCGGGCAGCGGTAAGAGCACCCTGCTGACCATGCTCGCCGGGATCCTCACGCCCACGGCCGGACACGTGGGTGTCGAGGGAACGGATCTGTACGCGCTGCGCGACGAGGAGCGCTCCCGCCTGCGCAACGCGCGCATCGGCCTCGTCCCCCAAGGGAATACGGCGCTGCGCGCCCTGACGGTCCTCGATAACGTCCTGCTGCCCTCAGTCCTCTACAGCCGGGACGAGGCACCCGCGGCGCGTGGACGCGAGCTGCTGGCCACCGTAGGCTTGGCCGACCTGGCCGAAGCCAAACCCACCGAGCTGTCGGGCGGGGAACTGCGCCGCATGGCGATCGCGCGCGCCCTCCTCATGGAACCCTCCATCGTTTTGGCGGACGAGCCCACAGCTGGCCTCGATAGCGCGAACGCGACCGCAGTCCTGACCCTCCTGCGCGACGCCGCGAACGCCGGCGCCGCCGTCCTCGCCCTCGTCCTCGCCTGCCTGGACTCCGCGACCCGCGCCGACCCCGCGATCCTCGAGTCCTACGCGGTCATGCTCGCCGACCTGGCCGCCCTGGGCGGCGGCAGGGCCCCCTCGCCCGCGCCCCCGCCCGCCGGGCGCCGCTTCACCGTGGACATCGTCATGCAGGGGGAGGACAAGGACCGCGCCGCCCTGGCGTCCCGCCTCGACGCCCTCGGCGCACGCCTGTCCACCGTGGGCCACACGGACCTCTTCGGGCTGGGCGAGTGGCGCTTCCACGTCGACACCTCCGCGCCGCTGGCCGCCCTGCCGCGCACCGGGCGCGCCCTGCGCTTCCAGGTCCGCGACGCGCGCCCCGACGAGATGATCGGCATCGACGAGCTCGCCGACGAGGGCATCACCCACAGGGGCGTGCGCCTCCTCGAGAGACGGCCCGTGCGCCGCGTCGAGCGCGCCACCGTCATCGCCTGCACCCGCGCCCCCGGCCTCGTCGAAGAGCTCGCGCGGGCCGGGGCCGTCGTCTTCCTCGACCCCGCGCCCGAGGACGCCCCCGGCCTGGCCGTGGCCGCCTCCTCCTCCTCCACCGGAGTCGCGCTCATCGCCCCCTGCGACGAGGCGTCCGCCGCCCTGGCCGCCCGGGC
>ERZ772945.2509-NODE-2509-length-11144-cov-11.363243_pt1 | contig 11144 bp, 13 predicted proteins | sample MGYA00511681_ERZ772945 | MGnify/ENA primary metagenome ERZ772945 (study PRJEB29015, sample SAMEA2737943) | human oral metagenome | biome: human oral; feature: human-associated habitat; material: dental | place: China | collected 2143 ... | reverse complement strand
CATGTGCCTGCTGACTTCTAAACTCTCTTGATGTAAAATTTAATACTGCCATAATTTTATTTTTTTGCAAAGATAAGAGTTTTCTATTAATAAAACAAGAAAAATGTACCAAATTTGGTACACCGCCATAAAAACGTTAGATAATATCTCACTCCGTTCGATTTAACCTTTTCCCATTCTCTTTCATTTTCGTATTGCATTTCGTCAAAATATTCACCCCGAAAGGCATGGAGGGGCTTGCCCCCGACCCCTAAAAATTAATAGAAAAAGACCCGCTTTTTTACGGGTAATTTTTCTATTAATTTTTTACCTAATTTTTCCCCCTCTGTAACTCATTGATTATCAGTGTCCCCCGAGAACAAACTATGAGGAAATGGGGGGTAAACTATGAGGAAATGGGGGGTAAACTATGAGGAAATGGGGGGTAAATGGGATATTTTATGATTTTTATTTTATGTGTTTTCTTTTTATTACTCATAGAATTTTATTATCTTTGCACCAAAATCTTAAAATTATCATCATGGAGCAGAAAAAAGAACTTATCAGCCAGTCCAACATATTAACGGAAAGCCGTTACGATTTCGACCCTATCGAGAAACGTTGTATTTACGCAATTATTCAGAAAGTCCGAAAGGACTACATCGAGGGGAAAAGCAGCCTTTTTAACAACATGCATGTAAAACTTCCAACGGCTTCCCTACTGCAAATCGTGGATGAAAAGCACACAAAGCAGGCAAAGGAAGCCTTGAAGCGATTGAGAAAGAGGGACATCGAAATAGAGGACGCACAAGGAAACTGGCTGATATGCGGTTTTATCAACTGGGCACAATATGATGCAACGAAGAAATACTGGCAAGTAGAGGTATCTTCACAGATTATGCCGCATCTTGTAGAACTGGCAAGCAAATTCACGACTTATTCCCTTACGGTAGCTATCAGTCTTAAATCCAAATGGGCACAGCGTTTCTATGAAATGTGCTGCCAATATAGGAGCAAACGAAAGTTTGGCAAAACTATCGACCAACTCCGCCAGATGTTTATGCTTGAAAATCGTTATCCACTTCTAACAGATTTTAAAAGAAACGTAATAGACAAGGCTCAAAAAGAACTTAAAACAGCCTATGAGAACAAGCAGTGCGATGTTTGGTTTGACTACATGCAGGAAGGGAAAGGAACAGACGCACACTTTGAGTTCTTCATACACACTAAAGAGGGGGACGCACAGCAAAAGGAACTTTGGGAGGACGTAAGAAAGCAATTCACGCACATTATCGGGGTCCTGCGTTCTGTTTCAATGAAAGACAAGAAGTACATCGATAGGGTCGTACATGCCATGGAACTTGACCCCGAAAAAGTCCGCCCAATCTTCGATAAGGTTGTAAAGGCTCAAAAAGACTTTAAGGGCGCGGAACTTGGGAAAATCCTAAGGTGGACAATCGAAACGGATTTTGGAATTAAATAACTTGCATCAGTAGATATGAACGCAGGTGTTTTAATGATGCTTTTCGTCATCGCAATAGCCAATATTGGCGGTATTTACTTTTACATCAAAGACAAAAAGGAAGACTAAGTACAAAATCTTACATCAGATGCAAGTCTATTCCCACCACATGCAAATTTTGCATGTGGTGGGAAATTCTGTTTATAGGGGTTCGTTCCGTTTCCGCTTCGCTCTCTCCACTCGTGCGCAGGGTGTTCCGTTCCTCCACACCATAGGGCGCACATCTAACCGCTATCGCTTCTCGGTGCTGTCGCTGTGGGGGCTATGCTGCCCCCTACACCCCCTTCAATGGGCATACGCCGTGCATGATAGACTACACAAATATAATCCTCTTCGCTTGGTAGTTTAAAATACATTTTATACCTTTGCTACGTGAGGACTATATTAGTATAGTCTAAGCGCACTTAAACTACCTTCGACTTCATCGGGTAGTTGTGCGCTCTCCGAGGGTAGGGGGCTGCACCCCCTTAACCCCTGCTTTACCCCCAACAAAAACCCTAAATTATGGTGAAAACTTCTGTGCATTTTCAACCCTGCAAAGAGATAAGCGAAATACATAATTACAGAAAAAAGAAACTTGATTATGTAAGAACACAGCTCACAAACAAAAATGAAAATTGGATGTGGGACAGTTCAAAAAGTCTTGCTGATAGACGTGAAGAAATTCGCAAACTTGTAAAGGAAAAGACAGGGCGAAAAATGCAAAGTAAAGCCGTGCCTTTACATGAAGCTGTTGTTGTCATTGATGAAAACACAACAATGGACGACCTTAAGAAGTTAGGCAAAATCTATCAGCAGCGGTTTGGAATTGAATGTATTCATATCTCTATACACAGAGATGAAGGACATTGGGTAGACAAACACGAAAGCGATATAGGGTTAAAGCCAACAGACACACCAACGCAAGAACAGATTAACAAGGGGGTAACATGGAAACCAAACCTCCATGCACACATGGTATTTGATTGGTACAACCACGACAACGGCAAGAGTTGGAAGACTTCCAAGCAAGATGCACGAGATATGCAGACTATTGCAGCAGAAGTCCTTTCTATGGGACGAGGTCAAGAGAGTACAAAAAAACACTTAGACGGACTATCTTACAAAATCTCACAAAAGTTAGAAGAAGCTGCAGAAGCTGAAGACTATCTTAGGGACTTAAAAGAAAGTGTTGACTTTAGTAATCATACTATAGAATTTAATCAAAAATATCTCGATGAAATCGAGAGAAAAAGAGATAAAGCACTCAAGCAGGCGGAAGAACTAAAGGAACAATTGAGATTAGGATCTGATTGGCTTAAAGAGCAACAAATAAGAACGGAGGAAGTAAAACAAAGCCTTGCCAAGGAATTAAAGCAGCTTGAAAAGACGAAAACAGCTATTGAGACCAACTACAGCGAAATAGCAAGGCAAAAGCAACAGATGGAGGAATTAAAGCTATATTTGGCAAAAGCAAATAATAGTATTGAAACAAATAGTTACGCATACGACGAGTTAGAGGAGTTTGAGTTGGACGAAATGATAGGATACCTGAAAGAAGATATAGACGATGCAAAGCAAGAAGCGTTAAATGCTAAAGAAATACTCTCTGAAAGAAAAAAAGAACTCGAAAAAGCTAATTTAAGGCTTTCTGAGGGCTTAGATAGACTTTCGAGTATCAATACAGAGGTAAACAAGCAAAAAGCCGTCAGAGAGCAAATAAATGCCGAAATAAGAGAATTAGATACTCGCATAGAGGAAAGAAAAGAAGAATTACGTAGAGAACCAAGTGAAATAGTAACCGCAGAGCAAGAGGGAATAGCAAAAGGCAAGAAGATAGCCATAAACGAAATTCTTAATACCGCAGAACTCCAATTTAAAAACAATGATGCTGTTACCACGGAAATGATAGGGAAAGATTGGCGAAAAAAATTCGACCAAGTCAAAGAGGCTGAAAATGAAAAAATGCAAAAAGCCTATAGTCTGTTTCAATACGTGAACAATGCGATAGACTCTATTAGAACTTTTGTCTTTAAAATCCGCTATACTTTTAGCGAAGAAGAGAAAGAGAATATATATAAAGCATTGGACGGAAAGGAAGAAAACGCACCTGCATTAAGGAATTTAGCTTATAGTTTTGGAGGGGCTATATGCCAATACCAATACTCCAGCAAGTGGGACCAAGCGGAAAGGGAATTGAGGAATATTGCCAACGGAGTAAGGGAAGAAGAGCAACAACGAAATAGGGGACTAAGAAGATAGCCCCTACTTGTCATCATAATGCCCCTCCAACTCCAACACATAGACCTCGATAATATCATCATAAATATCATAGATTATTCGGTCATGGTCGGTTATATGGCGAGACCAAGTAATACCACCGCCACCCTTTAATGCTTCGGGATGTCCAAGTCCCGTGCGAGGGTGTTCCATTAATTCAGATAAAATTTTAGCATATTTCTTAAAGGCGGTAGGATTAGACTTCTTCCACTTCTTAGCTACTTTATTCGCTTGTAGCGAAAATCTTAAGTCGTAAATCATAGAGATTCTAAGTATGCGTTAAGTTCCTCTTTTCCACGTACGGTTATACACTCTCCCGCCTTAATTTCTGCTCTTGCCTTATCTATCCTTGCTTGGAGTTCGGGAGTAATGGTAAAATCATCGTCCGATATCGGAACAAGCGTATAAGCCTGCTTCTTATTCCTGCGAATAATAACTTTTTCGCCTTGGTCTGCCAACTCAAACACATGTGCCTGCTGACTTCTAAACTCTCTTGATGTAAAATTTAATACTGCCATAATCTTTCTTTTTTGGCAAAGATAGGTCTTTTCTTTGAAACCACCAAACAAAATGTACCAAATTTGGTACACCGCAGAAAAAATTATTGTTTTCACGCTTACGCTACTCCCCCTTCCCCCTCAAGGGGGGATGTTTTTGTCTTTTTCCCCTTTGTTTCCATTCCGATTTTCGGAACCCCAATCCGATAAAAGCCTTATTTCTGTTATAGACAACATCTGTTATGTCTATCCTCGCGCGCGCGCATTATGCGAGAGAAAGGGCCTCCAACTATCACAAATTTAATGCTATCTATCACAAATTTAATGCTATTTTGAGCTGTAAGTATCACAAATTTAATGAACTTGCTCACAAAAGATTGTTTTTGTGATAATAAAATGCTATCTTTGCAACATAATTCTAAATCAAGGACTTATGGCAAGGACTATAAAAGGGAATGAACTCGCAATCCAGTCGTACATCTTCACGACTGCCAAATATGATTTTAATGCTTACGAAAAGCGCATCATGTACCGACTTGTAGAGTTCGCACAAGATGAAATCAAGGGGATTATGATTAGAGACCACATGCACAAGATAACCCCAACCTTATTCGGTCGAGAGATAACTATGCCTGTTGCAGATATTCTCCGAAACGAGAAAGACCAAAATTATACAATAGCAAAAAAAGCTTTCAGAAGTTTAGCTCAAAAGGGAGTAGAGTATGAAGACGATGAAATTTGGCAATACACGAGTATTATATCAAGTCCCAAAATAGACAAGATTAAAGGCTATGTTGTTTTTACTGTACTTGATGATATTTGGCGGTGCTTGCTGGACTTCACAAAAGGTTATCGGAAGTACGAACTTGTTACCGCTATGCAGTTCAAATCCGTGTATTCAATGCGTATGTACGAACTGATGAGCGGACAGAAAAGACCTTTGGAATTCACTTTTGAAGACTTGAAAATACGCTTCGGCGTTAAAGATAAATATAAACTTGTGGGTCACTTCAAAACGCGGGTTTTAGACATTGCCAAGAAAGAGCTTGACGAAAGTAGTCCATATTCATTCAACTACATCGAGGTTAAAGGGGGACGTAAGGTTATAGGCTTCAAGTTCTTCCCCACATTCAATCCAGACAACAAGGATACAGAACTCTATGCAACAGAATTGCGTTCAAAGGTTTCAGCAAGCGCACAAATAAGCCGTGAAGCCTACGACTATTTCCGTTATTCTTTCGAGTTCAAGGCTGACGAAATCAGCAAGAATAAGATAACCATCATAGAGGGAGAAAAGAAAATACCCGACTTTGTTGGCTTTCTTTCTTCCCTTGTCGGTCCCTCTAGGACTGCAAAGAACCGCATCGGATATGTTATCAATGCCATAAAAAAAAAGACCGAAGAAAATAAATAAAAATGGAAGATGTTAGTTTTGATTTTAACGGATTTGTGAATGGAATCAAAGAACAGAAGCCTTTTTTATCGTTCCATCGCTTGAATAGTCATCAAAAGAGAACAACAAGAAAAACGTTTACATATCAAAAAATAAAAGAGGAATATATACGATATATAAATATCTTTATTATATTTGCAAATGTGATTTAAATATGGTTCTTTTAAAAATATCAAGCGGAATACACTTAAATGAAAATAAAAATACTCTACATGACAATATGCATATTTTGTACAGAAACTATTTTTGCACAAAATAATAATGATTTTTCCATATACCCTCATATTGGATTTAATATATCTTCTTTTACTAAAGGAGTAACATATTCTTTAGACAATGGAGAGAAGTTTGATTATAATCCTAAATATACAATAGGCTTCAATTTTGGAGGAGAAATAGAAAAGAAAAAACAAAATATAGGATTATCATTAGGTCTTATTTTCACCTTAGAACATATAAAATTTGAAGATATTTCTGTATCATCCGAAACTTATCGGATTCATTCGAAAAACTTTTCAATTTTAAATAAAAATTTAGACGTACCTATCATTGTTTCATATAATATATGGGGAAATAATGTTTCAAAAATATACTTAAAATCAGGGGTCCTCTTCAGATTTCTTTTAAGCGGTACTACTAAAAATACTATTTCTTTCTATAAAAGAGAAAATGACCAATGGGTTATCAATAATAACTATTCTGGAAAAAATAAAGGAGAGTTTACAGACGGATATAATAAAATTCAGGTGGCAATTCCCATAGGTATTTCTTATGAATATAAGAAAATTTCCATTGACTTTAAGTACAATATAGGTCTTACTAACGTATATAAATATACTAAAGAAAGTATCTATAGCCGAAGTTTCGTCCTTTCTGCTGGATATTCTATAAATTTATAAAACCAATATTATGTTAAAAAATTATTTATTACTTATCTTTTCTGCTTTGTGCTTTATAAGCACAGCTTGTTCTTCCGATGTAACAGACGAAGAAATCAGAACATCTAACAATGTAAACTTGCAAAAGGGAAACAATTCTCTTACGACAAAACCAAGCTCTCCTATAACAAGAGCAAGTTCTTCTCCAATAGAGACATGGACTGGTGATGTAAAAATCGAAAGAAAAAAGAGAGTAAAGGTTCCCTTTAGCCCTGCATACATGGAATATTTACCTGGGGCAGGTGTATACATTTGTGACGTATATACCATTACCGCAAGAACACCAGAGAATCCTGCCGTTATTTACAAAGATGCAATAGACGAAAGTTGTGGATTCCTGCCAGTATTAGGAAATCCAGAAAGAATTCCAAGAGGAACCAAAGCATACGTTTCTGACGATTCCGAGAATTCCTATACACTTAAAACCGTCTGCTATCGAATTATTTCCAACTCTATGGGTCAAACCCCTAAGCGTGAATATTATATTCCATGCCGCCCTGAAAAAGCTAAAATAAAATATAAGAAATTGTATGTCACAGAGTAACGCATATTCTGTATTTTTACAATATACCAATGAGGCATTAGATAAAATTTTCGCATTTATCGTCTCATTGGTATGAAAATTTCCTTTCTTTTATCATACTCTTTCATCTAATATTCTTAAATCCTTAGATATTAACTGCTTGTTCTTAGTGTAAGTTCTAATAGTTATTTTTCTCTGTTCGAACTATCGCTTTGTTGCTGTGCAATTTTCCTTTGCCAGATTATTTGAATATAGAGATTTTTTGTATCTTTGCCAGCAGGTAAACTCTGCGCACAGGTTATAGCCCACTATAACCCTTGCAGGGTTGTGGGCTCTCCGAGGGCAGGGGCTGCGCCCCCTTGACCCCTGCTGCCCTACACAGGACACCCCACCGAAAAAATGAAAATCATGAAGCAGCAAACATCTATCCACGTGCAACCCGTCAAGGGCGGAAGCGAGGAACACAACAAGAGGGAAAAGGAACTCGACTACATTCGCCCCGAACTCTCCCACCTCAACGAGTATTGGGAGAAAGACACGCAAACGGATCGGCTTGAAAACATCAAGTCGAGATACCTCAAATCGACAGGTCAGAAAATGCAATCCAAAGCCACCCCGATACGTGAGGCGGTCGTGGTCATCAAGTCCGAAACGACAATGGAAGATTTGAAAAGGCTGTCCGATGCGTACCGGCAGCGGTTCGGGATAGACACTTTTCAAATTGCAATCCACAAGGACGAGGGCTATCCAAAGGGAGAGTGGAAGCCTAACCTACATGCCCATTTGGTCTTTGACTGGACTAATCAGGAAACAGGGAAAAGTCTTAAGCTAAACCGCCAAGACATGGTGGAGATGCAGACGATAACAGCGGAGGTCCTGCAAATGGATAGAGGGGTGTCGAGCGACAAGCAGCACCTGACGGCACAGCAGTACAAATCTTTTGCCGAGGAAGCTAAATTAAAGCAGCTGGAGGAAGAGAGGGTAAGGAAAGAAAAGCAGATGAAAGAAGAGTTGGAGCGTTTTAAGGTGGCCAAGGCACGCAAGGAAGCAGCCATAGAGACCGCAAAAACGCTTTCTGAGGGCGTTAAAGGTCTTTTCGGGCAGAGTTCCAAGGACAAACAGATAAAAGCCCTTAAAACGAAATTAAATACCCAAGAAAAAGAAATATTTAATCTAAAGGCTGAACAGATAGGACAGTTGGGAAGTGCCACACAGAAGATAGACAAAGCCTATCAAGAGGGATTTTCAAAAGCCTATGAGGAAGTATACAAGCTGCAAGCCCAGCTCAAAAAGACCAAGGAGCAGGCTGCAGACGCCCAAAAATATAGAGCAGATATAGAGAAATTCCAAAGCATTCCTATCATAGCAAGATGCATCAACGCAATCCGCAACTATGTAGGGCACATCAACGGACACTTTGATGCAGAAGACAAACGTCTGTTATCTTTCATCATGCAGGGCGATGAAGATGCAGCCGAGAAACTAAAAGACGCAGCCTATTACGGGTGTGGCATAATAGGGCAGTATCAATACGGCACAAAGTGGGACCAGGCTGAAAGGGAATTGAGGAATATCGCCAACGGAGTAAGGGAGGAAGAGCAACAACGAAATAGGGGACTAAGGAGATAGCCCCTACTGTTACTTATCGTCATAGTGTCCCATGGCTGACACGATGAATACCACCACGGTCGTATCATTGACCGTGTAACGCAGTCGGTTCTTCTTGTCGAGCTTCCTCGACCAAATGTCATTGACGTGGCGAAGCTGATGTGGATGCCCTGTACCAGTGTATGGGTGTTCCCGAAGCTCAGGGATAAGGCTCTCGAACTTTTTGTAGGCCTGTATATCAGACTTCATCATCTTGATAAGCTCCTTCGTCGCTTCCTTTGAAAATTCTATTTCATACATGCTTCCGTACGCTTTAAGAAGTCCGTCAAGCTCTCGCCCTCCTGCATCCTGTAAGTCCTGCCGTTCTTGATATCCTCCAACCCTTTTTGAATAGACAGAAGTTCAGCCTTTGAAAGGAAATCGTCATCATCGGCAACGCTAATGACAATGGGACGGGCATTCTTGCGAGAAACAAAAACGGTTTCACGTTCCGCCAACTCAAAATACTTCTTCTGATTGGCTCTAAATTCTCTTGTTGTAACTATCTGCATGGCTCTATGGCTCTAAATGTTCGGGGCAAAGATAGGTACAAAAATCCAAACTTCCAAACATTTTGTGTACTTATTTGTGTACACGCCATAAAAAGTTTATTTTCTTCACGCTTACGCTCCACCCCCTCAAAGGGGGATTGTTTTTGTCTTTTTCCCTTTCGTTTCCAGCCCCATTTTCAGGCAACCAACCCGATAAAAGCCTTATTTCTGTTATAGACAACGTCTGTTATGTCTATCCTCACGCGCGCGCATTATGCGAGAATGAGGGGGGCTAACTACGAGAAATTTAATGTTAAAAGCGAGAAATTTAATGTTATTTTGACGCTTAACTACGAGAAATTTAATGTAAACAGCGAGAAACGTTTTTATTTCTCGCTATAAATTACTATCTTTGCAGCATAATTGTAAATCAATAACTTATGGATAAACGATTTTTTGAAGCACAGCTTAAGGCTGCGGAAATTCAAACACTTCTTGCACATATCAGCAAGAACGTAAACTACAAGCGTGATTTGGAGGAGCTGGCAACACGTAACATCAACGAGATAAACGCTACTCTTTCAGAGGTCTGTCAGATGCTCGAGCAGATAAACCAAAAACTGACAAAGCTGTAACAACAATAGAAAATGGCAAGGACTATCAAGAGTAATGAACTCGCAATTCAGTCGTATATCTTTACGACAGCAAAGTATGACTTTAATGCTTATGAAAAGCGTATTATGTACCGCCTTGTAGAGTTGGCACAAGACGAACTAAAGGGCATAATGATACGAGATAATATGCATAAAATAGAGCCGACCCTATTCGGTAGGGAGATAACTATGCCAGTAGCTGATATTCTCAGAAACGAGAAAGACCAGAACTATACCATCGCAAAGAAAGCCTTTCGGTCTTTAGCGCAAAAAGGCGTGGAATATGAAGATGATAAATTTTGGCAATATACAGCTATAATTTCCAATCCTAAAATAGATAAAATCAAGGGCTATGTTGTCTTTACTGTTCTTGATGATATATGGCGGTGTCTGCTGGACTTTACAAAGGGTTATCGCAAGTATGAGCTTGTTACCGCTATGCAGTTCAAATCCGTCTATTCGATGCGTATGTATGAGCTTATGAGTGGGCAAAAAAGACCTTTAGAATTTACTTTTGAAGACCTCAAACAGCGCTTCAAACTAAAAGATAAATACAGCAAAGCCAATGATTTCAAGCGTTGGGTTTTAAACATAGCCAAAAAAGAGCTCGATGAGAGCAGCCCCTACTCGTTTAACTACATCGAGGTAAAGGAGGGACGTAAAGTTGTAGGCTTCAAGTTCTTCCCAACGTTCAAGCCCGACAACAAAGATACAGAACTATACGCAACCGAATTGCGCTCAAAGGTTTCTATAAGAGCGCAAATCAGCCGTGAAACCTATGATTATTTCCGTTACTCGTTCGAGTTCAAGGCACACGAAATCAGTAAGAACAAGAACACTATCATCGAGGGAGAAAAGAGAATATCCGACTTTATTGGGTTTCTATCTTCCCTTGTCGGTTCCTCGAGGACTGCCAAGAACCGCATCGGCTACGTAATCAACGCTATCAAAAAGAAAACTGCTGAAGTCAAATAGATTATTGGGGGAAATCCTATTAAAAACTAAGATTAACAAGAATAGATATTATCAAAAAAAAATACATTTTTTTTTGCATTATTCAAATATAATATGTATTTTTGCAGAAATCATTCAAGTAATCTATAAAACCGTTTAATATGAAAAAATTTAGGATCTTCAGGATTTTGGAGTGATAGTGTTTAATATGCTGCGGAATTAAGGTAA
>ERZ772945.2508-NODE-2508-length-11148-cov-3.173893_pt1 | contig 11148 bp, 6 predicted proteins | sample MGYA00511681_ERZ772945 | MGnify/ENA primary metagenome ERZ772945 (study PRJEB29015, sample SAMEA2737943) | human oral metagenome | biome: human oral; feature: human-associated habitat; material: dental | place: China | collected 2143 ... | reverse complement strand
GCAGGGCCGTGGCATTTTGCCGTAAAAACCATGCTCACACTGTATGGAGTGGCAGCCACCGACGCGCTTTACTTTGTGCTTATTGTACATTCAGTGCAAACCCTGCTGGTGGTAGCTCTCGGTGTTTACGCCTGGATTGCATTGAATTTTACGCCGAAACGACAGGCCCTCATATCGCAAAACAACAATTAATAACCTATAATACAATTAACTATGAGTGAAATTGCCAATTTGAAACCAGCTGCTTTATGGCGCAATTTTGATGCGCTGACACAAGTTCCACGTCCGTCAGGACACCTGGAGAAAGTGCAACAGTTCCTGCTCAACTTTGCCAGGGAGGCAGGCGTAGAGGCTTTTGTTGACCCCGCAGGCAACGTAGTGATGCGCAAACCTGCCACAAAGGGCTATGAAAACCGTAAGACTGTGATGCTCCAGGCGCATATGGACATGGTGCCTCAAAAGGCTCCTGACAGCAAGCATAACTTTGAAACCGACCCCATTGAAACTTATATCGAGGACGGATGGGTACATGCACGCGGCACCACACTGGGCTCGGACGACGGTATTGGCGTTGCAGCCATCATGGGAATTATGGAGAGCCACGACCTGAAACACGGCCCGATAGAGGCACTTGTCACCCGCGACGAAGAGACAGGAATGTACGGAGCCAACGAGTTGCCGGCAGGAGAGCTGCACAGCGACATCCTGATGAACCTCGATTCGGAGCTTTGGGGCAAGTTCGTTATTGGCTCGGCAGGTGGTATTGACATCACAGCCAGGCTGGAATATCAGGAGGTTGACAACAACTTTGAGGCAGCAGCGAGGGTAACTCTCAAAGGTTTGAGGGGCGGACACTCGGGTCTTGAAATTAACGAAGGCCGCGCAAATGCCAACAAAGAGATGGTAAGGCTCGTGAGAAAAGCCGTTGCAGAGCTTGGCGCAAGACTGGCAAGCTGGCAGGGTGGCAACATGAGGAACGCCATTCCGTTTAAGGCAGAGGTGGTGCTGGTGCTTGACAAGGACAAGGTTGCCGGCCTGAAGGCGATGGTTGAACAGCAGCGACTGATGATAGAAGACGAGTATAAGACCATTGAAAAGAACGTTGAGTTTTTTGTTGAAGAGGCTGAAAAGCCTGCCATGCTGCCGCCGGAGGAAATTCAGGACAACCTGATTGACGCCATTTATGCCTGTCATAACGGCGTGTTGCGCATGATACCCGTGAAGCCCGATGTAGTAGAAACCTCGTCGAATCTGGCCATTATCAGCATAGAAAACGGTAAGGCAGCATTTAAGATTCTGGCGCGATCGAGCCGCGAAGACATGAAAATGTACATTGCCGAACAGCTGCAAAGCTGCTTCAATATGGCAGGCATGAAGGTTGAGCTGAGCGGAAGTTACGGCGGATGGGACCCGAATCCCGACAGCGAAATACTGCGATTGTTGCAGAAAGTGTATAAAGAGCAGAACGGTAACGATGCCGTTGTGCAGGTAGATCATGCAGGACTGGAGTGCTCGGTGATATTAAGCAAGTATCCTAACCTCGATGTGGTAAGCCTTGGACCTACGCTTCTAAGCCCCCATACAACGAGCGAGCGTTTCGAAATAGCCACGGCCGAACCGTTCTGGAAGCTGCTTACACAGGTGTTGGAAGAAATACCCGTGAAATAATACACCTTATTATATAAGTCACCGTAAGAGAGAGACTGCCCTGTGCAGAGGGAAAGGCAACGCGATATTGCCATACTCTGGAGCACATGGCATTCTCTCTCTTGCTGTTTTATTTCGAATACGGAATACGTGACAAATTGATTAATATAAATGATATTCCATCTACGAAATGCCTGTTTTGTACTAAAATGCTTGCCAAAAAGGAATTTTAAACGTAAATTTGCAAGCCAATTAGGATAATTGGCGACATCCGGCCCGCACAAGGCTGATTCAACATCCATTCTTCAACAGAAATATCATCAGATATGAAAGCTTTCAAAAGAACAGCCTTCCGGCGTTCTGTTATGGCATCGGTACTTATCTTCAGTATGCTTGCCGGAGGTATCTGCACTTATGCAGGCAATAGCGAAGCAGCCTTATTCGGCCTTTTCAAATCGAAAAAGAAAAAGGCGGTCCCGCCTGCAGCCTCTCCTTACAAACGCATCACAGGGCGCGACTCGGTGGCTATGGCTGGTGTGATGAATGTTATACATAAGGGAGACACGTTCTATCTGGAACTTCCGGTGAAGTATTTGGGCCGTCCTTTCCTGGTTAGCAATAAGCTTCAGCGCGTGCCTAAAGAATTAAACGAGGCCGGTGTCAACAAGGGCATTAACTATGAAAACCAGTTAATACGCTTCGAATGGGACAAAACGGCGAAGCGTATCATGATAAGGCAGCAGCGAATAACGCCGGAAGCACCGAAGGGATCGGCCCTGGAGCGTTCGGTAACCGACAATTACATGGACCCTTTAATAGCTGCACTGAAGGTAGAACAGGCAGCACCCGACTCGTCTACTGTAATAATTAAGGTGAATAACTTGTTCAACGGGCAGCGCAATTGCCTGAACGATGTGTTCAACCTCATCAATATCGGCACGTCGCCAGATAGTGAATTGTCGCGGATACTGTCGATAAAGACGTTCAACAACAGTGTGGTGGCCACGTCAGAACTAACTACTGTGGTGCACGAAGGGCAATCGAAGGTGAACGTTACTGTCGTGGTTTCGTCATCAATAACGCTGCTCCCCGGGCAGGAAATGGCGCGCAGGCAGGAAGACTGGCGTGTAGGCTACTTTACAACACCCCGTACACAGTTTGACGATCAGCAACAACAGGTAAAGAAAACCAACTATATTACCCGGTGGCGACTGGTGCCAGGCGACACCATTGCATACATGAGGGGCGAACTTGTTGAGCCTGTTAAACCCATTGTGTTTTATATCGACCAGGCCGTTCCGGCACATTTGCGCCCCTATATCAAAAGAGGCATAACCGATTGGAACCGTGCTTTCGAGCAGGCTGGCTTTAAAAATGCCATACAAGTGCGCGATTTCACCGATAGTTTAGCCCACGATGGCGACGACATGAAGTACTCATTGCTGACCTATGATGCATCAGAAAAGGCAAACGCTATGGGGCCATCGGTCATCGATCCCCGCACAGGGGAAATACTTGAAGCCGATATTATATGGTGGCATAACGTGCAATCGCTCATACGTGAGTGGATAATGGTTCAGACGGCAGCCACTGATTCGCGTGCAAGGACGCTTAATCTGCCCGACGATTTAATCGGCGACGCCGTGCGTTTTGTGGCCTGCCATGAGGTGGGACACTCGTTAGGGTTGCGCCATAACATGATAGCCTCGGCAGCTTACCCCACTGATTCGCTGCGCTCGCGGACGTTTACCAACCGCGTTGGCGGCACATCGGCATCGATAATGGACTACGCACGCTTCAACTATATTGCGCAACCAGGTGATGGCGTGCGCGTAATGAGCCCGCACATAGGTGCTTACGACAAGATGGCTATTGAGTGGGGCTATCGCTGGTACCCCGCAGGGACTGACGAACGCAAGAAGCTTGACGACTACCTTAGGGCGCACAACGGCAAAGAATATCGTTATAGTGAAGCTCAACCGCAACGTTCAGCGGTCGACCCGCGCGCGTTAAGTGAAGACCTTGGCGACGATGCCGTGAAGTCGGCACGGTACGGAATTGCCAACTTGAAGCGCATTATGCCGCATCTTGTAGAATGGACTCGCACCGGCGATCCGTCGCAAACATACGACGAAGCTTCCGAATATTATTCGGGAATAATCTCTCAATGGCGTCTGTTTCTTTACCATGTGCTGGCCAATGTGGGCGGCATTTACCTCGAACGCTCAACTATTGACGAGAACAAACCAGCGTACACCTTTGTAGAAAAGAGCCGTCAGAAGGATGCTGTACAGTTTCTTCTTGACGAGGTGCTGACGTATCCGCGCTGGCTTTTCGACGCACCCATCTCACAAAAAGTGCTTATTCTGCGCTCAACACCAAATGGAACGGAGGAGCAAGACCTTGCATATCTGCTGCGAAATCAGCAGAATTACATCCTCTGGGACCTGTTAGATAATACCCGTTTAATCAGAATGTACGAGAATGAAATGCGTAATGGCAGTGCGGCATTTAAGCCAACGGACATGATGAACATGCTACACCGGCATATTTTCCGTACTACATTGAGCGGCAAAAACCCTGATGTGATGGAGCGAAGCCTGCAGAAAAGCTTTGTAGATGCGCTCATTACGGCTGCCAATGCCGGCGAAGGGGTAAAGATAAACAAGCATATTGACGGGGCGTCGCTGTCGGGCGGGCAACGCACTATCGAATTTACCAGCGCACAAGTAACGCGTAACAGCGATGCTCTGAGCCTGAAACGCGGCGAGCTTTTACGCATACAGCAACTGCTGAAAGCACGTAAAGCCGCTGCCTCTATTGACGCACGAATGCACTATGACGACATTCTGCTGCGAATAAAAACGGCTTTAAATCGCGAATAATGCGGCTTTAGACCAGGAATAATGCGGCTTTAGACCGTGAATAACAAACATTATCACATCACTCACACATCCTACAACAGATGAAAAGGTTACTTTTATACCTCCTCTTTCTGATATGCTGCCAGCAACTTGCAGCGCAAGAGCGAACCATTACAGGCAAGATTTTAGACGGAACACTGCCTGACGAGCCGCTAATTGGTGCCACCATCGCTATGGGTGATGGCAAACTTCAGAACGGCACGGTGACCGATTATAACGGCGATTTCACCATGAAGGTGCCACAAAACACCAAGGTTCTTACCGTGCGTTACCTGGGATATGAGAACGGTAAGATAACACTTGTTGACGGAACCGACCATTATGTGGTGACGTTAAAATCGGCATCCCAATCCATTAAGGAAGTGGTGGTGACGGGCTACCAGAAGATTGACCGCCGAAAACTGACGGCATCGGTATCACAACTCAACATAAACGACGAATCAGTAGGTGCTGTTAAGAACATCGATCAAGCGTTAGGGGGCCAGATTGCCGGCTTGTCTACTCTTCCCTCTACGGGCGCACCGGGTGCTCCTGTAAAGATAAGGATTCGCGGAACAGCCTCTATTAACGGCACGCAAGAACCGTTATGGGTACTCGATGGCATCCCGTTGGAGGGCACAGACATCCCTAATGTGGACAACTTAAACGATGTAAACGACATCTATCAAACCTCAATTGCAGGACTAAACCCCTCGGATATTGATAACATTACGGTGTTAAAGGATGCCGCCGCCACTGCTATCTACGGTGCTCGTGCGGCTAATGGCGTTATTGTCATTACGACAAAGCGAGGCAAAGAGAGCCGTCCAATCGTTAACTTTAACACGCGACTGACGTTCAGTCCCAAGGTAAATATCGACCGTTTAAATCTGCTTAACGCCAACGAAAAGGTTGATTTGGAGCTTGATCTTTTAGCAAGCAAATACGAATATCGCCAGCATAAGGGCGGCGTTGCCAACATTTTAGACCGGCTTAACGAGTTTAACGCCTACCGTGCAGGCGGTTGGAATGCGCTCTCTGCTACGGCACGGCAGCAGATTAACAACCTGCGCGATATCAATACCGACTGGAACGACATTCTCTTCCGCAACGTTTTCAATCAGGAATACAATGCTTCCGTCTCGGGAGGCAGCGACAGAGCCAGTTACTATGCATCGGCAGGATACTATGACGAGCAGGGAATCGTGAAGGGAGTAGAGAACAATCGCTATAACTTTACGCTGAAAGGGACCTTCAAAATCAACAAAAAGCTCACACTTGGTGCAAGCATTTTTGCCAACCAGCGCAAGCAAACCAGCTTCCTTACTGATACAGGAGGGTTCACCAATCCCGTGTATTACTCGCGCGAAGCCAATCCATATTTCCAGCCCTTTAAAGCCGACGGCAGCTATAATTACGATACAAACGTGCAGGGACGCGAAAGCAATGCCCCCGACTTTAACATCTTTGAGGAGCGCGCCAACACCTCAAAGCGTCGCCGTGACTATTCTATAATGACCATCATTGATGCTGAATATAAGCTCAACAGCAATTTTAAGCTCACGTCTCAATTGGGTTATCAGTTCGACAATTACAGCTTACGCCGCTACCAGGGCGGCGACAGCTACGCCATGCGCAAGGAAAAAGAGTATGCCACTTACATGACATCGGGCGGCGTTCAGCAAACCATCTTCCCCGAAGGAGGTGCTCTTCGCACCACCGATTCGTACAGAAGACAGTGGCTTTGGAAAGCAATGGCCGAGTATAACCGCCGATTTGCCAGGTACCATGACGTTGAATTGATGCTGGGAACTGAGGTGCGTCACAACACCACACAATCAACATCGTCGGTTGCTTACGGCTTTGATGCCCGCACATTAACTACAAAACCCGTTGTCTTTCCGTCGCAAAGCATTGCCGAACGCTACCCTCTTCATCAGGAAACCAACCTTGAAAACGCTTACGTTAGCTGGTATGCCACAGGCTCTTACACCTATCATTACCGCTACACACTGGGCGCAAGTGTGCGCTTCGACGGCAGCGACGTGTTCGGAGTAGCCAAAAAATACCGCTACTTACCGTTGTATTCGGTGAGCGGATTATGGCGTATTTCGGAGGAGAAATGGATGCAACCGCTCACCTGGATCAACGATTTACGCTTGCGTGCATCCTATGGTTTGCAGGGAAATATTGACAAATCAACCTCGCCTTATCTCATAGGCACCATTGATAAAGCCTCTATTCTGGGTAAAAGCGAGACGATAATTGCGGCCGAAACCGCTCCCAACCCCAACCTGAAATGGGAAAAAACGTCGAACGTTAATCTCGGTCTTGAAGCTGCGTTTCTGAATAGTCGCATCCACCTCAGCCTTGATTATTATCACCGTAAAAGCTCCGACCTCATTGGTATACGTATGCTTCCGCTCGAAACGGGCTTTGCATCAACCACCATTAACTGGGCAAGCATGAAGAATGACGGATGGGAACTGTCGCTCAATACGCGCAACATCGTTACGAAAAACTTCACATGGTCAACCCATTTAAACCTGGGTTTCAACACCAATAAGATATTAAACGAGAGCGTTGCACAAAATTCAACCTATCCAAGCCGTCAGGGTTATCCCGTGGGTGCGCTGTTTGCCTATCGCACAGCCGGGCTCGACGCCGACGGTTACCCCTTGTTTGTGGCTGCCGACGGATCGAAAACATCGGCCGCCAATTTCCTTAAGCTCAACCGATATGGTGCCAGTCAGCTCACGGCTGAACAACAACGTGCACAGTATGCTTACATGGGCAGTACCGATCCCAAGTGTTCAGGCGGACTGATAAACACGTTCGAGTATGGCAACTGGCAGCTTGGCGTCAACTTTATGTTCAATCTTGGCATGAAGGTTCGCGTGCAGCCGTCCTACTCGCCCGCTTATTTCGACCGCGGATTAAATACCAACCGCGACATCCTTAACCGCTGGACAACCACCAATACCAATGGCAAATATGCCGTCCTGATGGTGTCAACGCCCGCTCGTCTGGCCGAATACACGCGCTTTGCCGAATATAACACGTACAGCATGCTCGACATTTGGGTGCGCAACAGCAGCTATGCCCGCATGCAAAGCCTGCGTCTCGGTTATAAATTGCCCAAAAAATGGCTGTCAAAATTCGGCGTCAGCAGTGCGTCAGTAAGCCTCGAAGGCCGCAACCTGCTGGTTATAGCCAGCAACTACAACAATTATCTCGACCCCGAAACCATGGGTAATCCCTTTGCCCAACCCGTGGCAAAGAGCTACATTTTTGGTTTGAACGTCAACTTCTGATACCCGTAACACCTCTTTATATGATGCAGAATATGAAATCAAACATATTATCACAGCCCCGCAGGGTACGCTTTTCGCAGCTTCTCAGCCTGCTTTTCGCAACGCTTTTATTTGCTTCGTGCAACGACTTTCTTGACATAACGCCTACCGGCCGCATCATAGCCAGGACGGGTGAAGAGTATAGAGAGCTGCTCACATACGAATATAAGTATTTCCCTTCCGACCGCGCCTTAACCACTGTACGTAGCGACGAAATGACGATGATGCCGGGCTTCACCTCCGATCTCGATTATTCGACCTACTTCGACCTTTGGCGTTGGAACGACGATGCGCCGTCAACCTCCACCACTTACTTTGGCTGGCGCAGGTATTACCATGCTATTTATATTGCCAATTATATTATAGAGCATAAGAACGACATCACAAACGCCTCGTCTGCTGATATAGAACAGCTCATTGGCGAAAGCTATATGATGCGGGCTTACTGCCATTTTCTGCTGGCCAACCTGTATGCCGAGCCCTACACTCACTGCAAGCCTGACACCACGCGCGGTGTGCCATTGATGCTTAAGGCCGATGTAAACGCCGTGCCCCGCAGCAGCAGTTTGAAAGACGTTTATGCACAGGTGCTGGCCGATATAGCCGAAGCCGAACACCATCTCAACGTGCAAAGCTGGGAGAAAGGGCTTAATTACAGGTTCAATACCGTTTCGGCGCAGTGTCTTCGTGCACGTGTTTGCCTGTACATGGGCAACTGGCAGGGTGCGCTCGACGCTTCAAAGGCTGTCATTCAGGCCCACCCTGCTCTCGAAGACATGACGTCGTCGGGCAGCGTTTTGCCCAGCCGCTCCGACTCAAAAGAGAGCATTCAGGCACTCGAAACGATGATGGACGGCAAGAATATATTGATTGGTCGCCCTGCCCAAAGCCTGATTTCACTATACCTTCCGGGCGATCAGCGGCGCACAAAATACTATCGTCGCATCACCCCGAGCACGTCAACCCTGCTCAAAGGCGGCAGCGAACAGTTTAACTGCACGTTCCGTTCGGCCGAGTTTTACCTTACGGCTGCCGAGGCTGCTGCCCGTCTGGGTCAGCGTTCAGTGGCTGAAAACTACCTCAAACAGCTGGCCATTAAGCGATATAACGCTACGGCCTACGCTACATTTGTGGCTAATATGGCAACGCTTACCGACAATCAGCTGGCAGACGAAATAGTAAACGAGCGCGCTCGTGAGCTGGCTTTCGAAGGCCACAGGTGGTATGACCTGCGCCGTACAACCATGCCCGCGCTCACAAAAAGCTATAACGGTGAAACCTTCCGGCTTAACGCGGGCGACCGTCGCTATACCATGCGCCTCCCCACTGAGGCTGTTGAGGCCAACCCTGCCATTGAACAGTGGCCATAATACGTCATTATATCTACAATCATATTTTATTTTCACCTTTTTAAATAGTAAGAGTTATGAAAAAATTACTACTTGCCGCCGCCCTCATGGCGGTTACAACGCTTCAGGCACAGACGTGGAACGCGCCTGCCTTATGGACAAAAAGCCTTACGCCTGTTGACAATGCCAACCAGCTTGGCGACACCCACACCGCCGTTGCAGCCAATGGCGACGTGTTTACTACGGGCACATACAACCAGAATATAACCTTTGGCGGCAAGGCAATTACCAACGACGACAACATTACATCGGCCTACGTGGCCAAGTATAACGCCGACGGCACGGAGGCCTGGCTGGCCAAACTAAACGGCATGTCGGTTATCCGCACACTCGATACCGACGCCGACGGCAACCTTTATGCAGCAGGATTGCTGGCCGACGAGGTAACATTCTATTCGGCCGACGGCAATAACCAGGTGGTTCATGGCGCGGCAGGCATCGCTGTGCCCACCACTATGTTCATTGCAAAATACGATAAAAACGGCAACCTTAAGGCACTGCGCTCGGTATATCCCGTTGCCAACGCCAGCGTTCAAGCCTCTGGTCTCTACTTTCCCGAGGCAGGAGATGTGCACATTACACCCGGCAAGCTGATGGTTTCAAACGGCAAAGTATACCTCTCGGCAACCTACACGGGCGATGTTACCTTTGACAACGTGCAGTGGGAAGGCCGTTATCTCGACATTTTCGGAGCTATGTATCAGGACGTTGCCAGCGTAGGCATTATGTCATTAAAAGCTGCCGACCTTACCCATGCTACGTCAGTGGCCAACCTTAAAATGAAGGACAACAAGGTTTCGTTGCAGCAAAACCCCGAGTCGGTATGCTTTACGGTCGACGGCGGCACCGTTTACGCAGGCTTTGTGGGCAAGGGAACCGAAACGCTTACTACACCCAACGCTGCCGAAGAGCTTACCATGCAGATGCCCGACGACGGTACAGGCAACGTTGAACACGCCTTTATTCTGGCCAAAATCGACGCTGCAGCTACCACGTCAAAGGTTTTCCATGTTGCCATGCACGACAAAAGCTACGGCACCGATCGCGTAGGCGCGATGGCTGTTAACGGTGGAAAGCTGTTCGTGGCAGGCACTTTCTACAACCAGCTGGGTTTCGACACGGGCAAAACATCGGCTGGAAGCTCCGACATGTTTGTGGCAAATCTCAACCCTGCCGACTTTAGCGTGAACTGGGCAGCCAACGATGGCTACGACGAAGGCGACGTAACGAAGAACGAGGAGGCTTTCCACGCCATGCTTGTAAACGATGAAAAGGTATTCATTGCAGGCGTCGACCGCAAGAAAGCCGATGCAAACACCAACCATGCACTTACATTTAACGTGTCGGCAACGGGTGCTTTCACCACAGGCGACAACGCTGAGTACATCTCGCTGGCCGCTAATGCCGGCGGCGTTGTTTCAACCATCACCAACAATGCTGCCACAACCACCGTTACCACATACCGGCAAACGTCAACGGGCATTGGCCAGATTAAGGCCAATACCACCAGCGACGCACGCATATACAACCTCAACGGCCAGTATATGGGCACAGGCAAAAAGCTGCCTCGCGGCATTTATGTTCAAAACGGAAAGAAGTTTGTTGTAAAATAAACCTCATTATTACATACTCTCGTCAGGCCCTGGCTAACGTGTGCAGCCAGGGCTTTTTGGTGCCCCGGCATGGCGGGGAAACCGGTGGGCGGCCCGTCCGTACCAGTTTTACGCCCTGTTCCGTCCCTGTTGCCGGCATACCGGATAACACAATACACCTGCACGATGTTCCCTTTACGGTACAGGGGGCATGGTTCGACGGCCGTCAGCAACGTGTACGACG
>ERZ772945.2505-NODE-2505-length-11162-cov-9.379851_pt1 | contig 11162 bp, 9 predicted proteins | sample MGYA00511681_ERZ772945 | MGnify/ENA primary metagenome ERZ772945 (study PRJEB29015, sample SAMEA2737943) | human oral metagenome | biome: human oral; feature: human-associated habitat; material: dental | place: China | collected 2143 ... | reverse complement strand
ATGCTTACGAAGGTCCAATGCCTCAAACTAAATACGTTTTGCGTAAAGCATTAGAGCAAAAATTGAAACCAATCGTAGTTATCAATAAAATCGACCGTCCTGACCAACGTGTTAAAGAGGTTGAGGATGAAGTCCTTGAATTGTTTATGGAGCTTGAAGCTGATGATGATCAACTCGACTTCCCTGTGGTTTACGCATCTGCTCGTTCCGGTGTGTCCAAAACCAACTGGGATGATGAAGCTGTAAACATGGAACCGTTGTTCAAAACATTGATTGATGAGATTCCGGCACCACAAGGTGATATGGAAGGTCCTCTTCAATTTATGGTAACTACACTTGATTACGATAACTTCATCGGTAAAATCGCCGTAGGTCGTATCGTTCGCGGTAAAATGAAAACCAACCAACAAGTGGCTATCATGAATGGTGAAAGTACTCGTAAAGCGAAAATCGGTCGTGTGTACACATACAATGGCTTGAATCGCGTTGAAACTGACGAAGCTGAAATGGGTGATATCATTGCTTTTGCAGGTATCGACGATATTAACATCGGCGAAACAGTAGCGGATGCTGAAAATCCTGAAGCATTACCATCCATCTCCATCGACGAACCAACATTGTCCATGGTATTCTCCGTAAATAACTCTCCATTCGCAGGCCGTGAAGGTGAATTTGTTACATCCCGTCACTTGCGTGATCGTTTGTTCCGCGAAGTAGAAACTAACGTATCCATGAAAGTAGAAGAAACTGATTCTGCAGATGCGTTCAAAGTATCTGGTCGTGGCGAATTGCATTTGGCAGTATTGATTGAAACTATGCGTCGTGAAGGCTACGAATTACAAGTAGGTAAACCTCGTGTAATTTTCAAAACTATTAACGACCAATTGTGTGAACCGCTCGAAGCATTGACCATCGACGTACCTCAGGAATTTATGGGTACCGTAATGGAAAATCTCGGTCAACGTAAAGCTGAGTTGACTAATATGGTTGAATTGGCCGGTTATCTTCGTATGGAATTCGTAGTTCCGGCTCGTGGCTTGATCGGTTTCCGTGCACAATTCTTAACAGCTACAAAAGGTAATGGTATCATGAACCATGTATTCCATGGTTATGCACCATACAAAGGCGAAATTCCTTCCCGTACACGCGGTGCCTTGGTAGCATTCGAAAATGGCGAAACTACACCATATGGCTTGAACTCCGTTCAAGACCGCGGTACATTATTCGTTGGTCCTAACCAAGACGTGTACGCAGGCCAAGTTATCGGTGAAAACACTCGTGAACTTGATATGGATGTTAACCCATGTAAGAAGAAACACGTTACTAACATGCGTTCCAGCTCCTCTGACGAAGCAGTACGCTTGACTCCACCTCGTATCTTCTCCTTGGAACAAGCTCTTGAGTGGATTAATGACGATGAACTCGTTGAAGTAACACCTGAAAGTATTCGCATGCGTAAAACAATTCTTGATCGTAACGCACGTGCGAAAGCAGCAAAGAATAAAAAATAATATCTATATAGATATGGAACGGCGCTCCTTTTGGGACGTCGTTTTTTCTATAATAACTGTTGAGGGACACTATAACAGTATTATTTTCAAGAGAATAAAAAAATTTCAAACTAGATTTTTATGTTTTGCATTATAAGTGATTATTCTTACATAAAGTATATGAATTTATGTGCTTGCTACCTGTTATACTATAAAATGTGACTTTATTATAAATAACTATGAACTAGATGAATGATTTATCTTTTATATAGAAATACTAGTAGGATAATATCTTTATTCACATTCGTGAGAAAGGGTTACCACATATTTATAGTGAATTTCAGCACAGTATAGCAAGGCTCAATATTAGAAGCTATAGATAATATTGCTATTTATGCTTACATTGAAAGGACTCTTTTACTAAGAGCAATACAGTTGTATCAAACATATGTAACTTAGTATTATTCATATTAAGCTACTATTAGATGCTTACTGATGACTTAACACATAATTGTCATTATCATAGAGGATGAAATTATTATTATGGTGTTATGAATAGTATTACTATTACTATACTTACGTTAAAATATTTACTGCTATTATTGGTGTTGACTAAATTTAAGAATATAAAAAGAATACCAATATTAAACAGATCTACAAATCCAGATATACATGATTTATCAGATGTATTACTCAAATGTGATATACAAGTTTCAACCTAGCACCTTTTATCATTTTAGTATTAGTACTATATTCAAGTTTTATTTATAGTAATAGAGATATTGATACAGATAAGGAGTGTAATATAGATGATATTATTAAATGCATATTGGAAAATACTATGTGTATCGACTTGTAGATGGAGGGAATTTTAGTTACATTGACTAGCGGCTCAATCACATATTTTAAAACTTAAAAATTTTATGGCTATATCTTAGTCTTAGTACTTATTGTATATTAACTTACTATATTAAAGAGTGATAAAACTATTAAATATAATAGAGGTATTGTATAATTAAAGTTAAATAGATTTTTGATAAAAATATAAAAATAGAGAAGTGAAATGAATCTTTGCCAATAATTTTGTAGAAAATCTGTGTTGTGTAGAAGAGATATTAGTGCATTAGAGTATAAAAAGTATAGTTCTAGATAATTTACAGAAAATGGTGGCTGCTTTGGTGCTAGAATTATATTTATTATTCCGAAGCATTGAATAGTAAGAAAGGAGTGGTATTAAGTGAATAGAACAATTTATTTTAATTATATAGAAGAAAAATTAAATACATTAGCAGTTAGAATAAACGTGCGCAGCAAACTAAATCTCTTGGAACTTAATATTCATTCAGAGAACTTTTTTGCTGGTTTATGTAATACTATTTTTGATTTAGATTTAAAAAATTTGAATTTATTATGTCAAAATATAGATGGCATAGACTTAATAGATTATAAAAATAAAGTTGTTGTACAAGTTTCATCAACTTGTACAGCGGCCAAAATTGAAAATTCGCTAAGTAAGGATATATATACAAAATTTAAAGATTATAACTATAAGTTTATGTCTATCTCTAAGAATGCATCTACTTCTCTAAAAAATAAAACTTTTCAAAATCCACATAATATGAAATTTGATCCTAAAAAAGATATATGGGATGTTGATTTATTACTAAAAAACATTTTAAACGAAGCAGTAGAAAAGCAAAGAAAGGTATATGAATTTATAAAAAATGAATTAGGAAAAGACGTTGACTGTGATAAAATTGAGTCAAATTTAGCTAAACTTATTAATATTTTGGCATCAGAAACACTTGATATTAACGCTACTTCACCTGAAATCAATTCTTTTGCCATAGAGGATAAGATTTCTTTTAATGACTTAGAAGATGTTAAATCCATAATTGATGATTATAAAATTTTTTATCATAGACTTGATGAAATATACACTGAGTTTGATAAAGAAGGTAAAAATAAAAGTTTCTCTGTATTACAAGAGATTAGGAGGCTGTATATTGAATTAAGTAGGTTAGATAATACTCCTACACATAATTTTTATGAAATAATTACTCGTGTTATTAACGTTATAATAAAAAGCAGTAATTATATAGAAATGCCCATAGAAGAATTACAAACATGTACAGATATCTTAGTTGTGGATGCTTTTATTAGGTGTAAGATATTTAAGAATCCGGAGGGATATAATCATGTTATTACCAGATAATATTCATCCTGAACTTAGTATTTACTATAATGGTGCTGTTATTTTAGCAGAGCTTGGGGTAAAAACTGAACAAAAGCTTTTGGAATTATATTATAATGTTAAGAAGTCAAATGATATGTCTTTTTCTGTATTCATACTGAGTTTAGATTGGCTTTATTTAATACAATCAGCTCAAATAAATGAGAAGGGGGTAGTAAGAAAGTGTTTATAGAAAAATTGAAAATTTCAACTAAAGATGAAACAATTCGAGAGATGAACTTTCATATAGGTATGAATTTGATAATTGACAATACCCCGTTAACAGCTGACTTAAAATCAACTGGTAATAATGTTGGTAAGACAACAGTATTAAAATTAATTTATTTTTGTCTGGGTGGAGAAGGTAAAGATATTTATACAGATGAAGAAAATAAAAATAAAGTGTATGAAGATGTTAAAAACTTTTTAATAAACCAAGAAGTGTTAGTAACTTTAACATTAACAAATGGATTCAATATAGAAAACAAAAATCAATTAGTTATCGAACGTAATTTTTTATCCGGGAAAAATGCTATAAGAAAAATAAATGGCGAATCGATATTAAAAAAAGATTTTGAAAATGAATTATTAGCAAAAATATTTCCAGAACATAAAAATGAGAAACCTTCTTTTAAACAAATAATATCTCATAATATTAGATATAAGGACAATAGCATTAATAAGACATTAAAAACATTGGACTCTTTTACTTCTGATGTTGAATATGAAACTTTATATTTATATCTTTTAGGTTGTGGATTTGATAGTGGCGCTAAAAAACAAGTACTTACCAATAAGATAAAGCAGGAGAATGCATATAAAGAGAGAATTGAAAAAAAACAGAAGAAAAATTCATATGAAGTAGCATTGGCGATTCTTGAAGACGAAATAACTGAGTTGAAAAACAAAAAATCATTATTAAATATAAATCAAAATTTTGAAGAGGATTTAAATAAACTAAATGAAATAAAATATAAAATAAATAGATTAACTTCACTTATTACTAAACTAGAAATAAGAAGGGACATGATTATTGAAGCTAAAAATGAGATGGAAAAAGATGTATCCTCAATTGACTTAGATCAATTAAAATTATTGTATAGTGAGTCAAAAAAATATATACCAAATTTGAATAAAACTTTTGAGGATTTAGTTTCATATCATAATAAAATGATAGTAGAGAAAATTTCATTTATAACTAAAGAGTTACCTTCTTTAACTGATAGAATTGAAAATGAAAAAGTTACTTTAAAAGCATTGTTAAGTGATGAAAAAGAGTTGTCACTAAAAATTTCAAAAAGTGACTCTTTTAACGATTTAGAAAATATTATTTCTGAAATAAATGAAAAATATAGATTAAAAGGTGAATATGAAAATACAATTTCACAAATAAATGAGGTGGATTCAGTTCTAGAAGAAATAGAGAATGAGCTGGAGAACATTGATCAATATTTATATTCTTCTACTTTTCAAGAAAAACTAAAAGAGCAAATAACGAAATTTAATAAATATTTTTCTTCGGTATCATATGAGCTATATGGAGAAAAGTATGCTCTTACATATGATATTATCAATAATAAAAAGACAAATAAGCCAGTATATAAATTTAGTACATTTAACTCAAATATGAGTTCGGGTAAAAAGCAAGGCGAAATTCTATGTTTTGACTTAGCTTATATAATGTTTGCAGATGAAGAAGGTATATCTTGCTTACATTTTTTATTAAATGATAAAAAAGAATTGATGCATGATAATCAATTGTCGAAAGTAGCGGATTTTGTTATGAAAAAAAATATTCAATTAGTGATTTCAATATTAAAAGATAAGTTACCTGACTATTTACTGAATAAAGCCAATGTTGTTATAGAGTTATCACAAGAGGATAAATTGTTTAGAATTTAACAATAATATAAAAGAGTAAGAACTTCTGAATGAACTGCACCTAAAAATGATACAATTTTAGGTGCAGTTTTTATATAAAATATAAATTCTATATAAGCATCCCTATTTATTAAATTTACATGAGAAATAGATGATAATTTTATCATTTATGATTATTGGGTATAAAAATAAGTTAATATACTAAATACGCATAATAACTTGCTGATAGGGGTATTGGTATATACGAAATATTTGTAACGCTGTATAATAATATCAAGTTTGTTGAAATAAGTTATTGATTATGGAGGTTCTTATGAATAAGAAAATCTTAGCTTCTTTATTTGCAGTAGGTTTAGCTGCAGGTTGTGTGTGCTCTTCCGTTGATGCGCATGGCGTATTCTTTGCTAACCGCTTAGATGAAAAAGCGCTAGTACTTGGCGAAGGCCCTGTTGATGATGCATATAGCCCAGAAATGGTAAAAAGTATCATTGGTTTAGATAACAATGGCATGGTAATTCCTGTACAAGTTATTAAACATGAAAAAAATGTAGTAGTTGTACCAAATGATAAATTGGGTATTACAGTAACTGACTTTGACTATGGCTACTGGACAAAAGACAAAGATGGTAAAACTGTTCATAAACCAATCTCTGAAGTACCAGGTGCTCAAAAAAGTACACATGCCATTAAATATGACGTTCACTACTGGAATGCAGAAGCAAAACCTTTCAATAATAAAGATGCTTTCATTCAAATCATTCCATCTGTTAACCCATTAACTCTTAGAAAAGGTGATACATATGAAATCCAAGTCTTGAAAGACGGTAAACCATATGCAAATGCACCTCTTATTAAAGACGTAATTAATGATCTTACTAATGAAAGCCAAGCAGATGCTAATGGTAAAGCAACTGTTACTGTAAGTGCTAATGGCCTTAACGTAGTAGGCGTTGAAGTGGGCTTCCCAACTCAAACTAAAGGTGAGCAAAATAAATACTTCAGTGCATTGTCCTTCATCATCAATCCTGAATAATATAGGATATAACTATTTACTAAGTGTGTGAAATAAACAAGACCTCCTAAGTTGGACTTAGGGGGTCTTTTTATATTTTTAGGGTGTACGTATAAATGCGTTCTGTGAGAGCCTCGTATTAAGCGAGGTAAGAAAGAGAGATTTTTATGAAATTACAACGAAATGTATCAGCTGTGATGGCTGCATTGGTATTAACTGGAATGACCTGCTCTGCATTTGCTACAGAAATTAATGCCACAAGCGATAAAGCGGAGGAATTGCTTGGCTTAACAATGGGGTCACCGGTACAAACACAACCAGAAGTTAAGCATATAGAAGATACCTTGACGGTTAATGTGCATGGTAAAAGCTTAACAGATACAGGTAAAACTAAAAATGTATCAGGTATTTATAATGGATTTGGATCACAATTGACGGTGGATAAAGATTTGATTGTACGCCTTAAAAATGATGCACCAGCCTCAAAAAGGGAACTCGGTCATTACTATATGAGCGCTGTGTATGCTGGTTACGGTGGTAAAGTGCCAAGACTCAGCAAGGACAATCCTGATAGAGATTATGGAGATACTAATATTCACGTCAAAGGCAATGTAGATATCGATGCTATCGGTGTCGGTTTACAAGCTAATCAACGTGGTCATATTATTGTTGATGGTGGTGGACGTATCATCACGCATCCTTTAGAAACTTCTGATACTTACTCTGTGGTGGCAGAAGAGGGTGATGTATACGTTAATACTGGCTCTGATGGTAAACATCCAGGGTCTAAAGAATTGGTCGCTGTTGGGAATGTAGGGTTAATTAATAAGGATTATGGACGTGATCCAAATCATAACGAAATGCCAACGAATATAGCATTAGCTTTTACAACACCTAATTCTAAACTTACGGGTGCTGTATTAAATGAATATGCCGAAAGCAATAAGAACCCTCATAATTCTGGTGCTGATATTTACTTACAAAATGGAGGAACTTGGAATAATGAATGGATTGGTATGGAGCGTCCTACCCCTAAAAGAGAACGTCTATCTGGGGATAATGCAGCATATCTATATAAGGGTAGTAAGGTTCGTAACCTTGTAGGTGGTGTTAATCCAACGGCAGCTGGTAATATTCATCCTATCGATGCACGTCCTATTACGATTCAGAACTATAGCGGCTATGTGAATGCTATTTATAAATCTGGAGTACCTGCTAGTGAAGATGGAAAAGGGCAAATTGTAGTTGAACATGCAGCAGACAATAGCCATATTACCGTTCAAGGTGAACATTCCGGTAATACCATTGATGAGGCAAGTTATAAAAAGGAAATACAAGCCTTAGCCAATAAATTACAATATACGGGCAATGATAAGAAACTGAGCACAACAGTTCAAATTAATGAAGGTATTACTAGTCCTGGTGCTGTTGCAGAATTAGGTGCAGATCATTTTGACTCACAGGGGCGTCTTGTTGTAAATGATACAACAAAGATTATTCGTGCTAGTGAATCATCCTTAGTGAGTGGTTCAAAATCTGCTCTTACATCGACTGCTATGGCATGGAAGAGTAATACCAATGATTTACAACGCCGTTTAGGAGATCTTCGTCTAGCTAATACAAATCAAGGTATATGGGCGAAATATATAGGCGGTAAATCTAAAATCACAGACGGTGCTGATGCACATATGACGTATAATGGGGTACAAGTCGGCTACGATCATAAGGCTTCTAATGGTTGGATTTTTGGCGGCGCTATTGATTACAGTACATCTAGTAATTCATATGCCAACGGTAGTGGTGATGGCAAACTTGGCGGCATCGCCTTGTATGGTACAAAAAAACATGATGATGGTCGTTATTTAGATATCATTGCACGTGGTAATAGATTATCCAATGATTATAAGCTCTACTCCGTAGGTGGACAACGTGTGAACGGTGATTACCATACATATGGCACATCCTTAAGCGCTGAATATGGTAAACGTATTAAGAAGGAAAATGGCTTCTACATCGATCCTAGTGTAGAATTTATTGTAGGCCGTTTGAATGGTGTATCCTATGATGCTTCTGTTGTCGGTGGTGGTTCTATGCATGTGAAAGCTGATGCTGTGAACTCTGCTGTAGGCAGACTTGGTATTGGCATTGGGAAAGAAACAGAAAAATCCAATATCTTCGCTAAATTAGCATTAGCGCATGAATTCTCTGGTAAGGTAAATACAACATATTCCGCACCAGGCAATCCAACAGTACAAACAACAGTAGATTTGAAGGATACATGGCTCGATGCTGAAATTGGTGGGTCTTGGAGTGTCCGTCCTAGTACATATCTATATGGTACATTCACTAAAAACTTTGGTGCTATCGTAGAAAATACATGGCGCATTGATGTGGGGGTTAGACATAACTTCTAATTATATGTGAAAATCTATGGGATATATTTGCATTACACATATTTTCTAAAAAAGGTATTAATCTAATTTTTGAAATGAGTTCGGTATTTTACTGGACTCATTTTATATTTGAGCTTAGTACAAAATGTGTTGTAATAATCGATAAATTATTAGCAAAAGATATTTAAAATCTTGATCTAGTAATTTGGGCGTTAAGTTCTATTATTTATTTCGTATTTTGATTTTATATATCGAATTCTAGTTTTATTAATTGGTTTAGTTTTATAGATAATTTACATTTAAGATTAGATTGTAATCCTAAAAATCTTAAACTAGATACTTTTTTTGATGATTAGTTCGATAGTGTTTAGTTTTATGGCCTGGTTATAATGTTAGGGGAAAACTATTCTTTTTCCTAGTTTTATGATATTTAATTTCAAAGTCTAGTTAAAATCTATATTTATAATTAAATTTTCCTTTTTATTTTAGATATTTTGAGATATTTGTAGATTTCAGTGAATTATTTAAAATAGAATTTCTTATATTTAAATTTACCTTTAAGATTAATACTACCTTGATAAAATTATACTGTTATAATATAATGAATTTACCTTAAAGGTTAATAATAGGAGAGCGGTGATGCGTTGGAAATTACGTACAAAACGAATAAACTTAAAAAGATTTGTACGGATGCTAAATCTTCAGATAGGGTTTATGGGAATAAAATGTCTGAAAAGATACAAATGCGAATAGATGAAATTAAAGCCATAGATACAGTAGAAAATATGATTAAATTTAATATCGGTAGATGTCATCGATTAATAAAGAATAGAAGTGGGCAATATGCAGTTGATTTAGTTCATCCGTATAGATTGGTGTTTGAAAAGCATGGTAATGAAATACAAATAGTCCATATTTTGGAGATTGTTGATTACCATTAGGAGGATTTAATGGGAGGTAGCACTATGGTGAGAAGTAGTAGTTATATTGCAACCCCACCTGGAGCGACAATTAAGGAGCAACTTAATGATCGGAATATGAGTCAGAAAGAGTTTGCTGCTAGAATGGATTTGTCTGAAAAGCATGTTAGCAAGCTAATAAATGGTGAGGTACAGTTAACTCAAGAGGTGGCTTTAAGATTAGAAATGGTATTAGGAGTACCTGCAAAATTTTGGAATAATTTAGAAGCAATATATAGAGAAAAAATTATTAAAGTAAAGGCTGAGAATGCCATGAAGTCTGATGAAGTCTTAGCTAAGCAACTTCCTTATAATGAGATGGCTAAGCTTGGATGGATTCCTAAAACTAAAGTTTTAAAGGAAAAGATAGTAAATCTTAGAAAATATTTTGAGGTTGTGGATTTATCATTACTTGAAAATAATCAAATTACAAGAATTGCGTGTAGAAGATTAGCAGTAACAGAGAAGAGTGACTTGGCATTATTAGCTTGGACTCAAGAGGCAAAGCTAAAATCACGTTTTGTTAAAACGGAACCTATAGATATTGATAGGTTAGTTAAATTAATTCCTCAAATTAGGGCGATGACTATTATGAAGCCAAAAGATTTCTGTCCTAGACTTAAGTCTATGCTAGCCGAGGTTGGTGTTGCACTTATTTTTTTACCTCACTTAAAGGGATCTTTTTTACAAGGGGCTTCTTTTGTTGATGGAGGAAAGCTTGTTGTTGGTATGACAGCAAGAGGAAAAGACGCAGATAAGTTTTGGTTTAGTTTATTTCATGAACTAGCACATATTATATTAGGCCATATTAATCAGATTAATGGAACCACAGAAGACGATGAAGTTGTTGCTGATTTATGGGCGAAAGACATATTAATTTCAAACAATGATTTTGAGGATTTTATTAATACTAATTGTTTTTCTGATTCTAACATACGTGCATTTGCTAAGATACAAGAGATTGCACCAGGGATTGTAGTTGGTCGATTACAAAAAGAAGGTTATATCAAACACAGTATGCTGAATAATTTAAAAGAGCATTATGAAATTTCTGTATAATTTTGGGGAGAAGGTTATAATATACCTTCTCCTTTTTACTATTGTCTTTAGGCTGGTTCGCGACGTAGTCGCGAATCATAAAACCACCCGCTATGCGGGTGCGGCAACGAAAGTTATACAAAAAAATCACCTTGC
>ERZ772945.2500-NODE-2500-length-11166-cov-18.850779_pt1 | contig 11166 bp, 9 predicted proteins | sample MGYA00511681_ERZ772945 | MGnify/ENA primary metagenome ERZ772945 (study PRJEB29015, sample SAMEA2737943) | human oral metagenome | biome: human oral; feature: human-associated habitat; material: dental | place: China | collected 2143 ... | reverse complement strand
AAGACAATCACTTTACACAAAACTAAAAATTTAAAGATTATGTCGAAAACCAATAAGCTCGCTCTCTTGCCCGTAATGCTTTGTTTTTTTGCGATGGGCTTCGTTGACCTGGTAGGTATTGCCTCCAACTACGTAAAGAACGATCTACAGCTATCGGATTCCACAGCGAACGTATTTCCATCCCTTGTTTTCTTCTGGTTCCTTATCTTCTCCGTACCAACAGGTATGTTGATGAATAAGATTGGACGTAAGAAGACGGTGCTTATCAGTCTTGTCGTTACCTTGTTCTCTCTTCTCTTGCCAATCTTTGGTGAGACATATGGCTTAATGCTCGTATCGTTTTCATTGCTTGGAATAGGCAATGCGTTGATGCAAACATCGTTGAACCCGTTGGTTTCAACTGTGATGAAGGGTGGTAACTTGGCTTCAACACTCACCTTTGGACAGTTTGTTAAGGCTATCGCATCTTTTATGGCACCTTACTTCGCTATTTGGGGTGCACAGGCAAGCATTCCTGCCTTTGGTCTTGGATGGCGCATTCTCTTCCCAATTTATTTGATTATTGGTACTCTTGCAACCCTTCTGCTCTTCTCAACACCTATTGAAGAAGAACCAATCGAGGATAAGGCAAGTTCTTTCGGAGAGTGTCTCAGTCTGTTGGGTAAGCCTATTGTTCTGCTTAGCTTCTTGGGTATTATGTGCCATGTTGGTATTGATGTAGGAACAAACACAACGGCTCCAAAGATTTTGATGGAGCGTTTAGGTATGTCATTGAATGATGCTGCTTTTGCAACTTCCCTCTATTTTATCTTCCGTACTTTCGGGTGTCTGACCGGTTCCTTTTTCCTTCGTGTAATGAATAATAAGTTGTTCTTCATTATCTCAGTTGTGATGATGGCACTCTCTATGTGCGGCTTGGCTGTAGGAACATCAAAGACTGTACTATTTGTGGCGATTGCTCTTGTGGGTTATGGTAACAGTAATATCTTCTCAATGGTCTTCGCACGTGCTTTGCAGAGTGTTCCAGACAAGCAGAACGAGGTGAGCGGACTGATGATTATGGGTCTTTTCGGTGGTACTATCTTTCCACTCTTTATGGGTTTTGCCAGCGATGGATTCGGTCAGGTGGGTGCTGTTGTCGTAATGGCAGTGGGTGTACTCTACCTCTTTTCTTACATTCCAAAAATGAACAATAAATAATACAGATATGAAACAGTTAATCGTTGGCCTCGGAGAGGCGTTGTGGGATTGTCTTCCTGAGGGTAGAAAGCTGGGTGGTGCACCTGCAAACTTTGCTTATCATACAGGACAGTTTGGGTATGATTCGTTGGCTATTAGTGCTGTCGGAAATGACGTCTTGGGTAAGGAAACCCTCGATGAATTCGGTAAAAAAGGCGTAAAACACCTGATGCCAGAGGTGGATTATCCAACAGGAACGGTTCAGGTTGAACTCGATGGTGAGGGTATTCCTACATACGATATTAAGGAAGGAGTAGCTTGGGATAACATACCGTTTATTCCCGAGGTTGAAGAAGCAGCCAAGATCTGTCGTGCTGTATGCTTTGGCTCACTTGCACAGCGTAGTAGTGTAAGCCGCCAGACAATACAGAAATTCCTCGAAGCAACGCCAAAGGATTGTCTCAAGATATTTGATATCAATCTTCGTCAGAACTTCTATACAAAGGAGGTTATCACCACTTCGCTCCAGCATGCCAATATCCTCAAGATTAATGATGAGGAACTTGTTACTATCGGTCGTCTTTTCGGTTATCCGGGTCTTGATATAGAGAATAAGTGTTGGTTGCTTTTAGGAAAGTACAATCTTGATATGCTTGTGCTGACTTGTGGTGTCAACGGTTCGTATGTCTTTGCGCCAAACCTCAAGTCGTTCCAAGAAACACCATCGGTTGAGGTTGCTGATACCGTAGGTGCAGGTGATTCCTTTACGGGTGCTTTCACTTCAGCCATCCTTGCAGGTATGCCTCTTCCAGATGCTCATAAGTTAGCAGTGGATGTTAGTGCGTATGTTTGCACGCAGAATGGTGCTATGCCAAAGCTTCCAAAGAAACTACTGGATAGAATTAAGTAAGCTGTGCCTTATCTCTAAACCCTATGCTGTTTTAGGGGTGGGGCAATAAACTTATATTATAATTTTCTCAATAGGTTTTAGGAATAAAGATTTCAGGATGATTTTAGCCTGAATTAATTGTAGAAAGTTTCTCTTTCTTCGATTAATTCAGGCTTTTTTGTGTTTTTTCCGTTGTGTTGTTACCCTCATAGGACGTACTCCTCTTGCCTCCTTGACCGCCTCCTTTCGAATTATTTTCATGAAAATAATTCGTAGTGAGTGTCAGGTTGTAGCTGTTTCTGTTGGAAATATATAATAAAAAATATTGGTGTCCGATAAAACTTTTTTGGAGTTATCTGTGTTAGTTAAAATAGACTTAAACTTATGATTTCATCAATTTGTCTGGTTATTATAGGGCTTTCCTTGTCAATATAAGCACATTTTATAATGCTTACAGTTTGAAACTGAAAACCAAGCCCATGGATAAGTAAAACGGCTGCAACACCGATGGATAAAGATATACAGAGCTTTCAGTTTATTTTACCAGACAGCAATAAATAAAAAAGGCTCTTCCGTTAAATGTGTGGACGCTTTTCGTATTGCTTTAACGTATGAACCATAGCTACTCATTAAACAAAAACTTGGCTAAGACAGTCAACATTTTATCCGATTATCATCCTTTTTATTGAAAATCATTTCTTTTTAGACTTCGAAAAAACCCGCAGATAAAGATTTGAAAAATCATTACATAATTTCAAAGAAAACTTCTATAACTAACGCCAAAAACACATATAAGAAGCAGTTTTGTAACCAACAGTAAATCAGTTAGTTATAAAATGGTATGATTAAAGGTGCTTAATTGGACTTCAAAAGGGCGTTAGTAAGGGTCTTAAAGGGCACCTTTTGCAAGCTAATTGGGCGTCTTTTAGAAGCCAAAAGAGCATGTGTTGGTTTTGAACTGCACGAAAATAATTTACAAACTTCATATAGTAAGGGAATACGTTGATAGTAGAAGACAGATAGATATCGTAGCTAATTACGTTTATCATGTAGTTTATTTCCCTTTATAAAACCATCTTATTGGAGGTAATTATACCATGTATGTGGATGAATCTCATTCTATTAACAATCTACGCATTTAACGGAAGAACTATAAAAATGGGATAGTATCAGCATGAAGCAGATACAATCCCATTTGATAAGTTAATCAACAATAAAGAAGCTGGTTTTAATCTTCCCAGGTATTAGTTGAGTTTTGCTCGGAGAATGGATTCGCCTTGCTTCCTGCAACACCAGGACCACCTGTATCAATATTTTCTTGATTCTTTTCATTTGAACTACCTGTACCTCCAATACTTGCTGAGTCTGTTGTTTTGCTGTTACATATAAACTTCTCAGTAATAACGGCATGAATATCCGTCATTGGTTTTATATATTTTGTTTTTATCATGACTTTTCTTTGTTTAAGGAACGATGTACTTCTTTCCATTAACGATGTAAACTCCCTGTGGTAATGCTTTCAGGTTAATTATGCCCTGCTGTACGAGCTGTCCCGTAATGGTATAGACCTTTCCCTGCTGCATGTCGTGTACTGCTGGCATAACAGGAAGCGTATCAATAGCAGTTGTTTGCCCGTCAATGCTTTCTAAATAATAGCTGACTGATGGCTTCGCATTCGCACCATTGTCCTTATTCATCAAGACGCAAGCCGTGTAAGGAGTCCATGTTCCGCTGTTAGATGCTATCCACTTGTAAAAACCATTCTTATAGGTGCTCTCATTATCGCCTGAATAGTAATAATAAGAATACTGCTGCAGGTGCTTGTTCTTGTCATAATTACCAATAAAAGTATAGGTGACGCCATCAGCAGTCTTTACAACCTTTTGAGCATCCAAACTTTCCTGTTTCTCTTCTTGTTTCTTGATACCCACGATGGTTGTTTTCACACCCGTCTGCGTCCCCTTGTGCAGGGAAGGGTGAATCATGTAAGGATGGTGAGCCTTTGTCTCTGTTACAGGCTGCTTAAATTTCAGTGTGATAATCTTGTCATTATTAGGCTTTGTAACAACATCTACATCGGAGAACTCTACAACCTCAACTTTTGAACCGTATGCACTCTTGAGCTGCTGGGCTGTCATGTCAAACGGCAGACACATTGTGTACCACTTGCCGTCTACACGTTTGTCGTCATCCCATGTGTCATCTTTTTTGTTCTCACCAACCAAGGCGAAGTTCTTCCAGCCTGCATAGTCACCAACTTGTGTGGTGTATTTACCATCTTCCTTAGTAGGCCAAATTTCACCATTCTCTGCCAGCATACTGTTAGTTGAACCGCCAAGCGTGCGTGAATGCTCGTTTAGATAGTCGTTTTTAGCTTCTTTGGGGTAATGCAGCATTGCCAGCGGGCTATCAGACCCAGATTTTTTGTAAAACTCTCGCTTCAAAGGTGTTGTGCCACTTGGATTCGTATAACTGAATGATGCAGATGCTTGCTCGTAAAAAGCTTGGTTTTCAGCTTTTGTTTTCGTGCCTAATACATATACATCTGTAAGTGCTTTGTTGTCTTGGAAAGCGTGTGCCTCAATTTTCTCGACACTTGCAGGAATTGTAATTGTCTTCAGTTTCTCGCACACGAAAGCATTTTTTTCAATTACCTTCAGCGTGTTAGGCAGGTGGATGGCTTCAATTGCTGCGCCAGAGAATGCACCATCACGGATATATTCAACTCCTTCTGGTAAGACAATATCCTTTAAGGCTGAGCAACCATAGAAAGCCTGGGTACCAATTTCTTTCCAACCATAGCCAAAGTCAACAGATGTGAGATTTGTACAACCCAAAAATGCTTGTTGTCCTATTTTGCTGTTGCCATTAGGGTTAACTTCACCAAGTTTAATAGTCTTTAGGGATTGTGGAAATGCCTGAACGCCTACATCAACGCTGCGTTCTGCATTGTCAGGAATGATTACATTTTCTATTTTGCATGAACCATAATTAAGGCAACCTTGTGGTATCTCTTTAGTTGTACGAGGGAAAGTAATAGTTTTCAGCTGATCCATATACTTCAGATTGCCCAAATCGTTATCATTGGTGAAGTTTGCGAACTCAAGATCAAGCGTGTTTAGGTTAGGAAAATTGTTCTCTTCATCTGCCATACCACAGATGCGTTTCAAGTCCTCATTGCTCATAGTTACTCCAGTTTTGGTTACAACTTTCAGCTTCGTGGTAGTCAGATAATCTTTTATTAGATCTGATGGCGTGTACTTGGCATATTCTCCTGATACTGGTGTGAACTCATTGTTAATGTCGCCAGATGCTTCGAGCGTGAAGACCACCGTCCCGTCAGTTTCTTGGGTTACAGTTAGCTTTGCCCATGTTGCCTGCAATGTAATGATTGACAGAGCCAACATTAAGATTAATCTTTTCATTTCTTTTTGTCTGTTTTTTATATTTATAAGTTATTTAGAACCAATAAATTATTCCGCAAGTTTCGGCATGAAACTGCAGATTGTTGTTGTTTGATTGAATGTTTGCTACGAATAGTTGCTTGAAATTAATTTGTAATATATTTAATTTTCTGCAAAAGTATTATTATTATTTAATACATTGAGTTTTACCCCTCCTGTATTTAGTATAACTTAACATAAGTTACTTTTAATTTTAGCAAAAGTAATAAAAGGCAACAATAAGTCTTTTGAAAAGCCAATAAGAGGCACATTCTGATTTGCGTTTTCATTTTTTTTATGTAAGTTTGCAGACCCTTAGACATTACTACACGATGAAATCGGGAAAGACAAACACCAAGAACCTAAAGTATAACATATCATTATATGAAACCAAACCTAACAAAGACACTTCTGCCCATAGCTGCATTGGCTTGTGGACAAGTTAACGCAATGGCGCAGAAACACCAGCAACGTCCTAACATCATTTATATTATGTGTGATGATATGGGCTATGGCGACCTTGGTTGCTATGGTCAGCAGTATATTCTTACACCGAATATTGACCGTATGGCAAAGGAAGGTATGCGTTTTACACAAGCTTATGCAGGTGCACCCGTCAGTGCACCGTCACGTGCCTGCTTTATGACTGGGCAACATTCTGGGCATACAGAGGTGCGTGGAAATAAAGAGTATTGGGCCCCGAGCAAACCTATCTACTATGGGAAAAACCGCGATTTCAGCGTTGTTGGGCAACATCCTTACGACCCAGAACATGTTATCCTACCAGAGATAATGAAAGACAATGGCTATCGGACGGGTATGTTCGGTAAGTGGGCTGGTGGCTACGAGGGGTCGGTCTCTACGCCTGATAAACGTGGGGTAGATGATTTCTATGGTTATATTTGTCAGTTCCAAGCCCATCTTTATTATCCTAACTTCCTCAATGAGTATAGTAGGGAGCATGGTGATAGTACGGTTAGACGTGTGGTGATGCAGAACAACATAGCCTATCCGATGTTTGGCGACCAGTATGCACAGCGCAAAGACTACTCGGCCGACCTCATCCACCAGCACGCCTTGAACTGGCTGAAGCACCAACAAAAGGGTAAACCTTTCTTTGGTGTGTTCACTTATACGCTTCCCCATGCCGAGTTGACACAACCCAACGACTCGCTTGTGGCTTTTTATAAGAAGAAGTTCTTTGAGGATAAGACGTGGGGAGGGCAAGAAGGCTCACGTTATAACGCCGTCGAGCATACCCATGCGCAGTTTGCTGCGATGATAAGTCGCCTCGATGCGTATGTAGGAGAAATTCTTCGTACATTGGACGAACAGGGACTTGCCGACAACACACTCGTCATCTTCACCAGTGATAATGGTCCTCATGAGGAGGGTGGGGCTGACCCAGCCTTCTTCAATCGTGATGGGAAACTACGAGGACTTAAACGACAGTGTTACGAAGGAGGTATTCGCATTCCATTCATTGCCCGTTGGAAAGGACATATTAAGGAAGGAGTGACCAACGACTTGCCGTTTGCGTTCTACGACCTCATGCCTACCTTCTGTGATGTGGCCGGTGTACGCAACTTTCAAAAACGCTATACAAATAAGAAGAAGACTGTCGATTATTTCGATGGAATCTCTATTTATCCTACCTTGATGAGCGATGAAAAGGCACAAAAACAGCATACGCACCTCTATTGGGAGTTTGCTGAGACCAATCAGATAGGTGTCCGTATGGGAGATTGGAAGCTCATTGTTATTCGTGGAGTACCGCATCTGTATAACCTTGCGACCGACCTTCACGAAGATAAAGACGTGGCACAAGCATATCCAGAGATAGTCGACGAGATGGTGAAGATTATCTATCAGGAGCATGTTGACAATCCGCTATTCCCAATAACAATGCCGATGAAAAGGGAGAAATAAGACAGATACAACTAAAAACCATTCTATATGAATCAGAACATCGCAAAGGTAATCTTGCCGTTGGTGGCACTGTCGTGTGCTCAAGGTAGGATGCTTGCACAGGATACGGCACGTCCTAACATCCTTTACATTATGTGTGACGACCATGCTATGCAGGCTATCAGTGCATACGGTAGTCCTATTTTGAAGTTAGCACCTACCCCGAACATAGACCGTTTGGCCAAGCGAGGTATGTTGTTCCGCAACTGCTTTGTTGAAAACTCACTCTCAACGCCAAGTAGAGCTTGCCTGATGACAGGACTCTACAGCCATCAGAACGGACAAAGACAGTTGGCTGAGGGTATCGACACGACCAAGACTTTCTTCCCAGAGCTGCTGCAGAAAGCTGGTTACGAGACGGGTATCGTGGGGAAATGGCACATGATGTGTAGGCCGAAGGGCTTTGACTACTATCATATCCTTGATGGTCAGGGCAAATACTATAACCCAACTTTTTGCAAGACGGGTAACTATGGTAAGTATGAACAGGAGATGGGGTATGCCACTTCGCTGACAACAAAGCATGCGATAGAGTTCCTTGACAATCGTGAGAAGGACAAACCGTTCTGCTTGTTGGTGCATCATAAGGCCCCACATCGCAGCTGGTTTGCTGAACCAAAGCATATCGGGATGTATGATGGGATAGACTTCCCACTGCCTAAAACCTTCTGGGACAATTATGATGACCGTGGGTCGGCAGCAAGAACACAGAAGATGAATATAGAGAAGGATATGGAGTTAATCTTAGACTTCAAAATCCCAGAACTCCTCGATACGTCAGACGTGGAGAGTATGGCATCATACGCTGGTCTGATGGGCGAACTTGGACGTATGACAGCGGCGCAGAGAATGGCTTGGGATAAGTACTATATGCCAAGAAACCGCCGTTTCATCGAGGCTAAACTGTCGGGAAAAGAACTCGTTGTATGGAAGTCTCAGAATTATATTCGTGACTATATGGCTGTCATTGCTTCGGTAGATGAGAGCGTTGGTCAGCTGTTAGATTACCTTAAGGCACATGATTTGGATAAGAATACGGTGATTATCTATACCTCTGATCAGGGCTTTTATATGGGCGAACATGGATGGTTTGATAAGCGTTTCATGTATGAGGAGTCTTTACACACACCACTTATTATTAGTTATCCTAGTCATGTAAAAGAGGGAGTGGAGAACGCTGACATGGTACAGAACATCGACTTTGCTCCTACTTTCCTTGCTTTTGCAGGGGTGAAACAGCCTAAGGAGATGACTGGTAGACCACTGCAGCCGTTGCTTGCAGGTCAGAAACCAAAGGACTGGCGCAAGGACTTGTATTATCACTACTATGATTATCCTACTTATCATCTTGTTCGTAAACACGATGGTGTACGTAATGAGCGTTATAAACTTATCTATTTCTATGGAAAGGGTGGTATGCGTGCTGTGGAGGAGAATAAGTATCAGAAGATACCGGGTACGAGTGAGTATAATTGCTTGAAGTATTTGAATGCTACAAACTACTTCAATGACGACCCTGACGTGAGTTATTATGAACTTTACGACCTGCAGAGTGACCCCGATGAATTGCATAATATCTATGGTAAGAAAGGTACGGAGAAGGTCACAAAGCAGTTGATGAAACGGTTGAACGACTATCGTAAGGAGTTGAAAGTAGATGAATACTAAACCTCTTCATTATAGACTGTTTGAAACATAAGGGCCTATACGAAAGGTGACAGTCAACGATAGACATCGTGTTGGGGTTTTATAATATGCGTGACAGATAATAGTATATCGAGTATCTATCCTATTCTGTAGGAAAAGATAGGGAAAGAAAAAGGGATACACAGGCTGTGTATCCCTTTGTTATAGCGTAGGTAATCTGTTCAGATACCACAAAATCAAATAAAGTTTAACCCACTGAAGGGTAAGATTAGAACTTGCTTAGAAACTCTTTAACCATGCCTTCAAGTCCATCATCATCTCCTCATGATAGCGGAAGCCTATCTTGCTGCCCCAACCATGACCACCACCAGGATAAACATGGAGTGAACCACGAACGTCGTTGCGGTATAACTCGGTGTAATAGTTTACTCCATTAGCTGGTGGAACAGTGTCGTCGTCGTCGCTGAGGGCGATGAAAGCGCGTGGAGTAACACGACTTACGTTCAAGTCAGCACTGTATTTCTTCTCGTCACGCTTGCTTGGGTTCTTACCAAGAAAGTTCATACGACTTCTGTCATGTCCGTAACCTTCCATCATAGTGATGACTGGATAGAAGAGAATCTGAAAGTTTGGCTTAGCCTCACCTTGACTCCTTGTAGCAATGGTTGCCGCAAGGTGGCCTCCTGCAGAGAAACCCATGATACCGACGTCGTTACGGTTGATCTTCCAACTTGTTGCATTCAAGCGTACAAGCTTCATAGCTTGTTCGGCATCAGAGACAGGTACCTCTGGCTGACCATGGGGCATACGATACTTCAATACGACGGCTGCAATACCCTGGTTTTGGAAGAATTCGCCCCAATCGTAGCCTTCTTTCTCCATTGAGAGGGTCTCGTAAGCACCACCAGGACAGATGACGATAGCACGGCCAGTAGCCTGTTTCTCAGCTGGAAGGAACACACGTACCTTTGCAGAGTCGCTTTCGTCACCGTTATTGTAGGGTGGCCTACCATTATAGAGTTTAACGTCAAAGACGCTCTGAGCAGACATTGTCATCGTAGCAGTAGTCAACCCAATTACGAGAAAAAGTTTTCTTAAATTCATTACTATACTCTGTTTATTTGTTTTGTTCGTTTATTCTCTCCCTTTCTATGCTGTTCTGCACGGTAGATGAGTGACAGAAAACAGCACGTTGCAGTGAGTTGGAAGAGGAATAAAGCGTGTGATTTTGAACGTATAGATGCAAAGTTAACAAAAAGATACGATTTCAATAGTAGATGTTTAGAGTTTTTAGTATATTTGCAAGCAGAAATGATAAAAGGAGATAGGCGTAAACGAATTTTAATGATTTCGTATTACTGTTAACAAATCCTTTTTGGCTCGTTGTTGAAAGAGTAACCTCAGTACATAAGAATAATATACAATCTCAAGATGCACGTATTAGATAAGTTTCGATATTGCCCTGTTTGTGGAAGTAAACACTTTGTTGTACAGAATGAAAAAAGCAAACGTTGCGAGAGTTGTGGCTTTGAGTATTTCTTAAATCCAAGCTCTGCTGTTGCTGCGTTTATCCTCAATAAGGAAGGTGAACTGCTTGTAACACGTAGGAAATACGAGCCAGGTCGTGGCACGTTAGACCTTCCTGGTGGGTTCTGCGATATTGGTGAAACTATTGGCGAAGCATTGATACGTGAGGTGAAGGAGGAGACCAACCTCGATATTAAGGAGAAACACTACTTCTGTTCACTACCGAATAAGTATCGATACAGCGACTTTGATATCCCAACACTTGATGCCTTCTTTGTCTGTAAGGTGGTGGACGAGACGGATCTTAAGGCTGCTGATGATGTGGAAGAGGCTATCTGGACGCCTTTGTCAGAGGTTCATACTGAGCAGTTTGGGCTCCGTTCTATCCGACAAGCACTACATGATTTCCTGCAAAGAGAGCTCGAAAACTTAAAAAAGTAGAAATTTTGCCTATTATATAAGGTGTAAGCAAAAAGTTTAAGTACTTTTGCGTCCTTGAAAAAATGTACAAGA
>ERZ772945.2499-NODE-2499-length-11175-cov-2.759712_pt1 | contig 11175 bp, 8 predicted proteins | sample MGYA00511681_ERZ772945 | MGnify/ENA primary metagenome ERZ772945 (study PRJEB29015, sample SAMEA2737943) | human oral metagenome | biome: human oral; feature: human-associated habitat; material: dental | place: China | collected 2143 ... | reverse complement strand
CTTTTTTCTGCCTTCTTTGGTCATAAACTCTTTTGATCGCGCCGTCTTCAAAATCGTACCACCTTGCATAATAATACCCGACACGTTTTCAGTTGTAAAAGGTCTGATTTCGCCTTGTATAAGTCCGTCAAAACCTCTGTAGATACCTTTGACACTAAAGCCTTTAGAGATGGCCGCACGTGTAACCGCCCTGATGGCAGCATTCATTCCCGGTGCGTCTCCACCAGAAGTTAGTACGCCTATCGTCGTTATCTTTTTCATCGCTTACAGGTTATTAATTTATATTGTGTTTGTTTTCTTTTCTATATGCTGCAAAGATAACCAATTATTCAAAAAGGCACAAAACCGAATCGTTTTTTTATGCAGGTTTAACGCAGAAATATTGATTATATGAATATGGTGTTGCAAAATGATTTAATATATATAGTTTAATCCGCTTAATTTTGTAATTTTGTATTCTAAACGTTTATATTAGAATGTAATGGAAGATAAATTGATTGAGGTTAAGGGCGCGAGGGTCAATAACCTTAAGAATATAAATGTAAACATACCACGTAATAAACTTATTGTTATCACAGGCGTTTCAGGCTCTGGCAAGTCGTCTTTGGCTTTCGATACGCTGTATGCCGAAGGACAACGCCGTTATGTCGAGAGCCTTTCAAGCTATGCACGTCAGTTCCTTGGGCGCATGAGCAAGCCCGAATGCGATTTTATCAAAGGTCTTCCACCTGCCATTGCCATCGAACAAAAGGTTACTTCGCGTAACCCCCGTTCAACCGTCGGAACATCTACTGAGGTATATGAATACCTCAGTATGTTGTATTCGCGTATCGGTCACACCATTTCTCCTGTATCAGGACAGGAGGTAAAGAAACATTCTACGGAAGATATTCTTCATAAAGTAATGGAATTTGGCGAGGGAACTATGTTTATGATTCTGGCTCCTTTCCATGTTATTACAGGCCGGACACCCGAAAAACAATTGGAGATGTACCTGCAAGAGGGTTACACCCGCATCATGTTCGGTGGAGAAATTATTCGTATTGAAGACCTGTTAAGCACGTCAGACGATAAGTTCGTTTCTCTTTTGTCTGATATTGTCAATCATATTTCTTCAACCTATCTGGTTATTGACCGTCTGCGTGTTTCCAAAGAGAAGGACGATATAGCCCGATTAGTCGACTCTACCGAATCGGCAATGTATGAGGGCGACGGTTCATGCCGGCTTGTTTTCCTGCCTTCTAACCTGTCGTTCGACTTTTCATCCCGCTTCGAAGCCGACGGTATCATCTTCGAAGAACCCAATGATAACATGTTCTCCTTTAACTCACCCGCGGGTGCCTGCCCCGCATGCGAGGGATTTGGCAGCGTTATTGGCATCGACGAAAAGCTGGTAATCCCCAATACTACCCTCTCTGTCTACGACGGATGCGTACAGTGTTGGCACGGCGATAAGATGAAAACGTGGCAGGATGAGTTCTGCAGGAGGGCGAAAACCGACAATTTTCCTATCTTCACGCCGTATTATGAGCTTACACAAAAGCAAAAAAACATACTGTGGCATGGGCTTCCTTCTGAGCTGAAAAAAGACGGAACGCTCCGGGATGACGCTGTTTGTATCGACACATTCTTTCAGATGGTTAAGGAGAATCAATACAAAATTCAGTATCGTGTCATGCTAAGCCGCTACCGTGGTAAGACTATTTGTCCTGTCTGTCACGGCACACGTCTTAAGAAAGAGGCTACATGGGTTAAGATAAACGGGCGTAGCATAACCGACCTTGTTGAAATACCGATAAGCAATTTAAAGGAATGGTTTGATCAATTAGAGCTTAACGGGCACGAAAAAGAGGTGAGCAAACTGCTGCTTCCCGAAATAAAGACCCGCTTAAACTTCCTGTGTGAAGTAGGCTTACAATACTTAACCCTTAACCGTCAGAGCAATACGCTCTCGGGTGGTGAAAGTCAACGCATCAACCTTACGACGTCTTTGGGTTCGTCTCTCGTGGGTAGTCTTTATATCTTAGACGAGCCAAGTATCGGCCTGCACAGCCGCGACACCGACCAATTGATACACGTTCTGCGCGAACTTCAGGCTTTGGGCAACACGGTTATTGTTGTTGAGCATGACGAAGAGATAATGAAAGCTGCCGACTGGCTGATTGATATCGGGCCTGATGCGGGTACAAACGGAGGCGAAATTGTATATCAAGGCCCTGTGCCCGAACAATTAAGCATGGGCAATCCTGACAAAGAGGCACTTCTCCAACGCTATCCACGCAGTTATACTATTAAATATCTTACTGGTGCCGAGCAAATACCCGTACCCTCTTCGCGTCGTTCATGGAACAAGTCGATAACGCTGAAGGGATGCCGAATGAACAATTTGAAAGGCATAACAGCTCAGTTTCCGCTTAACGTTATGACGGTAATTACCGGTGTTTCCGGTTCAGGGAAGTCGAGTTTAGTTAAGGGAACTCTTTATCCTGTGCTTAAACGTCATATGGATGAGGTTGCCGATGCTCCCGGAGAATATCTGTCTCTCGATGGCAATTGGACGGATATTAAACACGTTGAGTTTGTCGACCAGAACCCTATAGGCAAGAGTACCCGCTCAAATCCGGCCACATACCTCAAGGCTTACGAAGCAATTCGCCAGCTTTACGCCGAACAACCTCTGTCAAAACAACTTGGATTCACTCCGCAATACTTTTCATTTAACACCGACGGCGGCAGATGCGAGGAGTGTAAAGGTGCCGGATTTATCACGGTTGAAATGCAGTTTATGGCCGATCTCACGTTAGAGTGTGAGGCATGCCACGGTCAACGTTTCAAGAAAGAGATATTAGACGTGCGCTTTGAGGGCAAAAACATTAACGATGTATTGAATATGACCGTATCTGAAGCAGTTGATTTCTTCAGCCACCACAATCAGAAGGCTATTGTAAACCGGCTGAAACCTTTGGAAGATGTAGGCCTGGGCTATATCAAGCTCGGTCAAAACTCGTCTACTTTATCGGGTGGAGAGAACCAGCGTGTGAAGTTAGCCTGCTTCATTGGTCAGGAAAAGCAGGAACCTACACTGTTTATTTTCGACGAGCCTACGACAGGACTTCATTTCCACGACATCAGCAGGCTGCTCAAAGCATTCCATGCTCTCATTGAGCGTGGGCACACAGTGCTTGTCATTGAGCACAATCTGGATGTGATAAAATGTGCTGATTGGATTATCGATATTGGCCCGGAGGGTGGTAACGGTGGTGGAAACATTGTGTGTGCAGGCACTCCTGAGGAGGTGGTTAAATGCAAAGACAGTATAACTGCCAGGTATTTGACAGACAAATTATGATGATTTCAATATTAATTCCTACCTTTAACGATGATTGTCGCGGGCTTGCAGGTTCGCTGATGATACAGGCAGAGGCCATCAACGGCCTCGAATGGGAGATTGTGATAGGCGATGATGCCTCTACCAATACGGCTCTTGTTGAGAGCCTTAGCCAGCTCAATAAGTTAGAAGGCTTTCATTATATCAGGTGCAATACAAACTTAGGGCGCAGCGCAATAAGGAATTTCCTTGCACAAGAAGCCCGTGGAGAGTGGCTTCTTTTCGTTGATGCCCATCGCGTTATGGTAAGTAACGACTACCTTAAGACATACATTAGTGCCGCCCAAAACGCTCAGGTTATATGTGGTGGACATCAGGCTCTCAAGGGCCCTGACGGCAATTTGCGCTACCTTTACGAGCATGAAGCTGAACGTAACAACAGTGCAAGCCTAAGAGCTAAGCATCCATACCAGAGCTTTAATGCTTCAAACTTCATGATTCGGCGTGATATTTTTATGCAGCACCAGTTTGATACCCGCCTCCATAAGTACGGTTACGAAGATGTTTTACTGGGCAGAGAGCTGGCTCTTGCAGGCATTCCCATCACACATATCGACGCGCCCACGGGGTATATAGAATATGAAAGCAATGCGAATTTTGTGGAAAAGACCGAGCAGGCCATGGAAAATCTGTATGCTCTGCACAGCAGTTTGCAGGGCTATTCTTCTGTTTTGGCAACAGCCAATCGCATACAGGGTAATCCGTTGGGCTTTATTTTCCGTAAAATATTCCAGTGGAGACGCCACGCCTGGAAAACTAATCTTTTGTCGAAAAAGCCCAGTCTTTTTATCTTTAAACTGTACAAGTTAGGCTATTACATGCAACTTACGCAGGCATAAAGGCCTTTTGTTGCTGCTTACATTGCATATTGCTACCCTCTTTATGCTGTAACGCTCGTTGTTCGACGGCCGTCGTATGCGCTGCTGACGACCGTCGAACAATGGGTGTGACGGCCGCCGTACGCGCTGCTGACGACCGTCGAACGATGACCATAAGCACGTAACAACGACAGACAGCCCCTGTAAAGGGAGCAGCAAATAACAATAAAGTAAGAATGATAAGAGGCTAAAACTTTCGGCGGATGCCTAATTTTTTAAGTGTAAAATATAGGTTTTCTTCTAATCTGAAAAGCCACCAGAAGGGCCTGAACGGAATATAGCCAAACTTATAACAATAGCGGGCCGACAGTCTTTTAATTTCAACAGAACACCATGCCTGCTTGATCATTGACAATCCGTTATCCGATTCGTTATCAGTTAAATCACGATGATGGTTAAACCAAAACTGATATACGCCTACAATATTCAGCCAAAGGTGATTCTCATAAATGTCAAGTACCGGCTCGCCCACCCTTAACTGTATGAGCTGACGCTTCATAGCCGCATTGGCCGTGAGATAATCGAAGCGGTGTGACGTGATACGATGGCTTACACTACCGCCGTGTTGGCGGTAATAATAAATGCCTTCGCAACACCTTACTTCTTTAGAGGCAAGATAATGCAAACGTGTGGTGTTGTCGTCACTGTAAGCACGGGCCGATTCATCGTACGGAAACCTGTGGTGAATATCGGCCCTTACGAAATAAATGCCGTGTATTTTCCAGGTCAACGATTGAACAAACGCCTCCTCACCCTGCAATACGGCAAACGGTTTCATGGGATAAGGCTTGCTGCTTCCGTCAGGATAAACATAAACCGTATGCAGCAAAACGCATCCGGTATCAGGATAATGCCCGAAGGTTTCAAAAGCCTTGTTGAGGCAATCGGGCGATAACCAGTCGTCGCTGTCAACAAAACCGATATAACGTCCCCTTGCCTTCTCTAAACCAACATTGCGTGCATGGGCCTGCCCCATATTGTTATTGAGGTGTATTACTTCAATTCTGTTATCACGAAGAGCATAGTTTTGCAGGATGTCCGGAGAACAATCGGTTGACGCATCGTCAATACAGATAATCTGAATATCGTGTAATGTTTGCCCTATCAGCGAGTCGAGACAAGCCGAAATATATTTTTCGGCATTGTAAACAGCCACTAAAAGCGAGAACTTACAGGAAGACGACGTCATAGATTATTTTTTAACGATACCGGTAAATTTATGTACAAGCGAGTTCCATAAATGGGTTTTCGAATGGATTATACGCAATGACAACACCAAAGAAAGCAATCCTAACGCCATACCTATGGCCCAATATACAGGCCCCTGCAGCGTATAGCCCAATACAACAGTGGCTATACCGATTGGGATTTGGACAACGGCGTATAATTTAACCGACGGCGACAGCACAAAACCATATTTAAACCAGGTGTACCCTGCAACAATAAAGAAGTTAAAGGCCACCGCAAGCAACAGTCCGTAACCCGTACCTGTTAATCCGTAAAGACTGTAAAAAACAAGAATAAGCACCGCAGCCATTACGTCATAAACCAGTTCCAACACAAGATATGTGCGCGAATCGCCGCGCGACAGGGCTATATACTCCATGGGAAGTGACAAGGCACGGAAATACATGGCAATGATGGTGGCCTTCATCATGCCCATAACGGGCAGGAACTTGCCACTGTAAAGCAGCGGCAGCAAAACAGGAAGTCCCATGATGAAGAAAACAAGCATGGGAGCTACAAGCAGCAGCGACACCTCCATTTGATGGTTAACTACCTCGTTTAACCCTTTTCCCGGCTGGTGTACACCCGATAATCGTGGAAAGTAATCGGTTTCCATGGCCGAGAAAACCATACCTGTATAGGTCATCGTCATCATGTAACCGGCATTAAACAAGCCTACGGTTGAAAGGTCGCCCGACTGATTGAGGAACGAGCGTATGACGAAATCGCTGCCACTTCCAAACATGCCGGCAAGCACAAAAGCTATTCCCAGACGTATCATTGGGCAGCCCCCGCGTAATACTGCTGCCGATAAGTGTATTCGTGGAGGACACAAACGCCATGAATAGCCAATGGTAAGCACGCATTGTAACAGCGCGATGATAACCAGGGACGGCACAATTCCCGTTTCGCCCATGACATAATATAAAGGTGTTGTGATAACAAGAGCCAGCACAACATTAAGCAGCGATATGGCGGCAAGGCTGCGAAGACGGCGCAAGCCTTTAAGAATGGCGGCCTCTCCACCCGTAATTGCACCCAACGCAACGACGGGCGAAAGCAGAATATAGTGCAGTGTGTGGTTGCCCCAATTAAATGTCCATTTGTCCAATAAAGGACTGAGCAGTATGCAAATCATCATGCCCAGTATGGCAGTAGCCAGGCTCCACGAACGAATTATCTTTATTTGGCGATCCGTCAACGCCTGATTGCCCTCGTCGTAGGCCAGCGAAATATTCTTGACGGCACTCATGGATATGCCGAAATTCGTTGAATCGGAAATAAGTTTGGTGGAGGAATTGAAGAGCGAAAGCAAGCCCATTCCTGAAGGTCCCAGAATAATGGCCACGAGCTTATTGCGTACAATGCCTACCAGAATGCTTAAACCCTGCACACTTCCAAATAGTGCCGTATACTTAAGAATATGTAAATAGGAGCTGTTCCTTTCTGTTTCGTTCATCAAAAATTTAACGCCCGTATATATTCTTTTATTGTTTCTAACAAGCACCTTTACATCAAAATAGTTATCTTTGCACGTATGAGACTAAGCATTATTATACCGGTATACCAGGTTAAGCACACGCTTGCACGCTGCCTGGACAGTATTGTGAAGCAGAGTTTTCGCGATTGGCAGGCCATATTGGTTGATGACGGTTCAACAGATGGCAGTAGCAGCATCTGCGATACGTATGCCGGGCACGACCCTCGCATACAAGTTATACACCTTAAACGTAACAAAGGGTTAAGCGCGGCGCGCAATGCAGGCATCGATAAGGCCAAAGCCGAGTATATTACATTTATAGACAGTGACGACCATATTGCAGACGACACACTGAAAATGCTCATGGAGACACTTGCCGTACACCCCGATTACGACATGATTGAATATCCCGTGATGGAGCATTTTGGCTCAAAACATCCACACATGCTGCAATTTTTCACCAAAGAATATACCAATATGACAGAATATTGGTTACAGTGCAAAGCCTACCTTCATACGTACGCGTGGAACAAAATATACAGAAGGGAAGTGTTTAATCATGTTCGTTTCCCCGTGGGTATGACGTTTGAAGACTGCCTTACGCTACCCCTGATATTAAAAAACTGCCGTCGTGTGGCTACGACGGGGGTAGGATTATATTACTATTGCGAAAACAAAAACGGCATAACCCGTCGTGCAACGGCTGCCGATTTGAGCTGTATGCTGTGGGCCCACGTTAAAACCATCAGCAATATAGAAAGGGAATTGGACAGAACGGGGACGCGACAGAAATGGAATAACGATATGGGCGCGTATTATGTACACGTATTGAATATTCAGTTTGACGTGTACGACAAGTCGGGTTGTTTCTTTGTGAGTAAACATAAAGCAAATAACAGCCATATCAATTACCGCTTCCCCATACTGCCTTACCGCAATACGCTTAAACTAAAATTATTACATCTTATAGGAATAAAGTGCTTATGCTCTCTTCACAGAACCATCAAACGCCTCTCATAAGTTTTATTATAGCCTACTATAATTTGCCCGTTGAAATGCTGATACAATGTATTGACAGCATAACGGCGTTGTCGCTTAGCAGGGAAGAGCGCGAAATTATTGTTATAGATGACGGTTCTGACCTGTCGCCTATCAATGACATGTTAGGCCAGAGAGACGATATTATATATGTAAGGCAGCAAAATGGCGGACTGTCTTCGGCAAGAAACATGGGACTTGCATTGGCCCAGGGGCAGTATATCCAGCTGATAGATGCCGACGATTACCTGCTTCAGGCACCGTATGAACAATGTCTTGACATTGTAAGATACCACAAAGATGCCGACCTGATACTGCTAAAGGGAACATCACACCACCACGCCCATATCGACTTTATGTATGAAGGACCGCTCACGGGCGTCAGTTTTATGCAACAAAATAACCTGAAAGGTGCTGCGTGGGGGTATATTTTTAAGCACGATATTTTAGGAAATCTGCGCTTTACACCGGGTATTTATCATGAAGATGAGGAGTTTACGCCACGCCTTATGCTCAGGGCACATGGTGTTTATGTAACAAAATCGGAGGCCTATTTTTACCGACACCGCAGCAATTCAATCATGAACAATAAGAAAGATGAGCATATTACCAAACGGTTAAAAGACTTGTTGAGTGTAATTATTCATCTGAGAGACATTGCTGCACAATTGAATCAGGAAGAAAAAAAGGCACTAAACAGACGCGTTAGTCAGCTGACAACCGACTATTTATATAATATCATTCACCTCACTCATAGCCGTAAACAACTTGAAAATGCAATAGAGGCTTTGAAAGACTTGCAGCTTTACCCCCTGTCGGCGATAAACTATAATCGTAAATACACCATTTTCCGTAAGATGACAGAATCGAAAATAGGCCGGACTATCTTAATAACGTTTGTGAAATAACCCGTTTTAATACAACGATATGAAAATTCTGCTTCTCGGAGAGTACAGCAATGTACACGCAACGTTGGCCAGGGGCTTGCGCAAACTGGGCCATAAGGTAACAGTTGCAAGCAACGGCGATGTATGGAAAGGGTATGAACGGAATATTGATTTGGCAAGAAAAGACGGGAAATGGGGAGGCATACGCTTATATATAAAGGTGATAGGTATGCTGCCCCGTTTAAGAGGATATGATATTGTACAGCTTGTTAATCCTATGTTTCTTGAACTGAAGGCTGAACATATCAGGCCCGTTTATAATTTTCTGCGAAAGCATAATAAATGCATTGTGATGGGAGCTTTCGGCATGGACTATTACTGGGTAAACGAAAACTTACATCGTTTACCGATGAAATACAGCGATTTTAATATCGGAAAGCATCTGCGAACTGATGAATCAGCTTTAAGAGAACGCAACGATTGGCTGAATACACCTAAAGAAAAGCTGAATAAGATGATGGCAAACAGTTGTGACGGTATTGTGGCAGGGCTGTACGAATATTGGGTTTGTTACCATCCGGTGTTCCCTGACAAGACCGTATTCATACCCTATCCTATTATTATGGATAGCAATATAACCATAAGGGAAAGAGAAAAAGGCGCGACAGTTAAATTGTTTGTTGGAATTAGTAAGGGGCGGAGTGCCTATAAGGGAACGGATATTATGTGGGAAGCCGCCCGGGATATTTGCAGGAAATACCCCGATAAAATAAGTCTTCATGTAGTAGAAGGGCTGCCTTATCATGAATATGTTGAGGCAATGAAAGATTCTGACATCATTCTCGATCAGCTATACAGCTATACACCTGCTATGAACTCGCTGCAAGCCATGAGCATGGGCATTATAAGTATGGGAGGAGGTGAAGAGGAAGGCTACGAAATATTAGGGGAAAAAGAACTTAGACCCATCATAAATGTAGAACCTGCATACGATAGTGTTTATGCGGCATTGGAACACTTTGTGCTGCATCCTGAAGAAATTGACAAACTTCGACGACAAAGTATTGAGTATATCAGGAAACATCACGATTATTTACATGTTGCAAAGCAGTATGAAGCATTTTATAACAGAATCATCATGAACAAATAAAATAGAGGTAAATGTTTGCCGATTACGAATTATTAATTACTTTTGCAGCATATAATAACGATATATCATGAGAGAGAAAAAAGCGATTACACTAAAAACTTTAACCAAAAGCAATGTTTGGGATATTCAGGAAAATGATGTGTTTCGTATGTGGGAGGCAGCCGAAAAGGATGCTGACCTCAAAGATAATATGTATCGGTATACCGACATTATTAAAACGGCCTTTGACGTTGAGGAAATAATGGTTGACCGTCCGGAGGTAATAAGGAAATACGAAACGCGGGGATTCAAAGTAGGAGCCATCAAAATTGATGACGAAACACGGAAAAAATATGCTATCAAAAAGAAAGCTATCATGCGTGTTACTGACCTTTCGTATGAAAATATTAAACATCTTTCGGCAGCAAAGCTGGTTAGTGTACTGGGGCGTAATTTTGGAGGAGGCTGGGAATCGCTACCCCAAGGCATACAAGATATTATAGAAACCGGGTTTGATGTTTCCACAACCACCCTGCCTCAGGAGCGTTTACACAAAGCGGGCGGCCTGTATGAGAAAAAGGTTGCCGACGGATATGAGGCTCTGGAAATCCCTAAAGGAACATGGACAGAAGCCATATTTGTCAAAGAGAAGGAAGATGTGGAGAATGAACCGCTTGTTCCTCATGGTGGATTTACAGACGAACCAATAGAGGAAACAACTGTTGACGAAGGTGAAAGTGAAAACGAACCTGCTGAAGTTGAAAAGCGTAAGCCGGAAGAAGATGATGACGACAGCTTTGATGATGACAAGCTAACGGAGGAGAGTTATCGCACAACGTATGAAACTAATCCCGAGGACCTCAATTATGAAGCCGAGGAAATTAGCGACGATGAGGAGTTTTAACAAAACATTCAGCTAATAAAGAACAAGGTATATCAATGGTTTGATATACCTTGTTTTGTTTTATAACAACACGCTTGTTCCATCTTCATAATACTTACTTTTTGGTTTGATATACCCTGTCTTGTTTTATAACAACACGATAAAAGCAAAATCTTTAGCCTTTTATTTTTTTTCTTTCGTTTTTTCTTTTTACCTTTGCAACCGTTTGATTTTAAGTTGCAATGAGAGTTTCGGGAAATCAGAA
>ERZ772945.2492-NODE-2492-length-11197-cov-16.140819_pt1 | contig 11197 bp, 8 predicted proteins | sample MGYA00511681_ERZ772945 | MGnify/ENA primary metagenome ERZ772945 (study PRJEB29015, sample SAMEA2737943) | human oral metagenome | biome: human oral; feature: human-associated habitat; material: dental | place: China | collected 2143 ... | reverse complement strand
CACCGGCGCCGGGAGCGCCGCCCGCCAGCAGGCTCTTCGCGCTCATTGCCCCCGCGCCGCCGAGGCCCTTGAGGGCGCTGGCCGCCCCAGCGCCGCCGAGGGCGCCCAGGGTGCCCGCAGAGGCGGCCTTGGACACGTCCGCCACACTGGAGGGGATCTTGTAGGAGGGGTCCCACCGGGGGTCGGAGTAGTTCGTCGCTGAGGGCGGGGTGTACCCATCGACGAGGCCGTTGGGGGTCACCGTCTGGTTCATCGGGCGGTCCACCAGGCCCACGCCGTCGAGGTCGTCAACAGTCGTGGTGGGCGGCGGGTCCTGGGGGCCGCCGGGCTTCTGGAAGCCCTCCGACATCCAGTCCTTGCCCTTCGCGGCGTAGGGGTCGACGTCGGAGGTGCCGTAATTCCCCCCCGCGCCCCCGAGGCCACTGGTGTCCCCACCGCCGAGGCCGGCGCTGGGGTTGGAGCCGCCTACGCCGCCGACTTTATTCGGGCCGCCGATCCCGGGTTTATTCGGGTCGCCGATCCCGGGCATTGTGGTACTGGGACTGGGCGGCGTGCCATCGTCATGGCCACCACCAACTGAGCGTTTGGTGTCGGTGTCCGCTTTCATGCCCTCGGCGCCCTTGGTGAGCTGGGCGTTCATATCGTCGAGGATCTTCTGGCAGTACTCATTGCGCTGCTTGTCGCGTTCCTTGCCCAACCAGTCCCAGTACGCGTCCGCGGCCATCTTCACGAGCCAGCCGCCGATGGGAACGGTGACAGTCGACGCGACATCCACCGTCGTCTTGAGCGCCTTCTCACCATCACTAAGGAGCTCCGGCGACACATTCGTATTGAACAGGTCGCGCGCCTGGCGCATCACCGCCCGCGCCTGGCCCACGGTCTGATAACCGGTAGTCAGCTGCTGCTCGGTGGTCCTCAGATCCTTGCGGAACTTCTGGGCCCATTCGGTGATCGCCGCGCGCACCTCCTGGGACTGGAACCCGTTGTTCGTCTCGTACTGCGTCACCAGATCACGGCACTTATTGATCTTGGCGACAACGGTGTTGTACCCCTGCTCGTCGGCGGAATCGTTGTAATCCAAGTCCGCGACCGCCTGCAACCGCTGGAACGGAGTCGCATCCGAGGCGGGCGGAGCCGGGGCCTGCTGACCGAAGGGGGGCGGATCCCCCGCTTTGCACTGGTACTGGTCGTCACTCATGTGTAATCCCTAATCCTCTCGCTAGTACACCGGCACCGGCAGGTTCAGAAGCTGCCAGAGGTGCCGCTCCCATGAAAGTCCGACTCGTATGTGGCCTTAGTGGGAGCATCAAGGCCGGCAGTGCTGGCGCCGGTACCGCCGCCTCCGCCGCCAGTACCGCCACCGCCCTGGAAACCTGTTCCAGCTGACGCGGACGCCGATGCGGCGCCGGAGGCCGCCGCCACCGTGGTGCCACCCGCGCTCGCCACACCGGTGTCAGAGCCGGCGGCCTTGCGGAAGCTCGCGGCGATCTCCTCGTCGTTCTGCTCGTAGTTGGCCACCTGGTGCTGCGAGTTGGTCAGCATCTCGCGCAGCTGGCTGATACGGGTGTCCAGGTTCGCCGCCGTCGCCTGCAACACGTCCTTGTACTTGCTGCTGACCGCTGCGGGGCCCTGCTCGTACCCCCACTTGAGCACAGTCTGCTCACGGGAGATCGTGTCGACGCCCTCGCTCTGCGCGCCCTCCAGCTCGCCCACGCCGCCCTCGGTCTGGCTCCGGGCGCCGTTCTCCTGATCCGTGTCGATTCCGCCAGTGTCCGGTGATCCTCCAGCCATCGGCCCACTCCTTTCAAATCGGTAGAATTTAAAACTCAGTATAGCGTCAAAGTCGGCCAGTTCCCGTTGTAGAAGACAGTCTTACCACCGTTCAAGGAGGCGTTGTCCAGCCCTTCCTGGGCCTTTCGCAGCTGTGGATGCAGCTTCAAGAACCACGCGCTCACAGCGGCAACCGCTGCGGCGAGCGCCGCCTTCAGGACCGCGACCACCGCCGCCCACACCGCGGGCGCGGCGGGGGTGGCGGGCGGGATCAGCGACGCGGCAGCGGCCACGACGCCCGCGATGAAGGTGCCCGCGGCGACCGCCATCGCCCCGGCGAAGACCATGCAGCCGTCGTAGGCGTCGTGCAACGCCGTGGCCAGCGTCTGGTAGGCGTTCGAGAGCTCCTCGCACGCCTGCCCCTGCAGGTCCGTGTGCTCCGTGTACGCCTTGGCGCCAGCGCCCTCCCAGAAGCGCTCCTTGCGTCCCTCGAGCTGGCTCAGGAAGCCCTTCGAAACGCCGGCGACCGGGACGGCGACCCGCTGGGTGAGGTCGTTGCCGGTGTCGTCCAGCTTCTGGGCGGACTTCAGATCCTGGATGACGAAGTCGACCAGGTCGTGCAGGTACTTGACGACCTGCTCGATCCCCTTCAGGACCGCTTTCACGATCTCGATGAGCGCCTGGAGCCCGGGCAGGGGCAGTTTCTGAATCAGGCTGAGCGCCTTGTTCGCGGTCTCGACGACCTTGTGCACGGTCTCGTTCGCCGTGTTGTTCCACTCCTCGAACTTCGCGATCATATCCGCAATAGACATGGCCCCTCCTAGAAGACTTCCGAGTCGGTCGCGTCGTAGTCGTTCGCCGACTTGGTCAACGAAGCCCCCACGGCGGAGAACGCCTGGGACCCCTGGTTCCGCAAGTCGGCGAAGCGGTCCAGCATCTCGTTCGCGCGCTTGGCGAACTCCCCCGCCTGCGGGATCCACTTGAAGTCCGTGAGCGGATCGCAGGTGGAGTCCTTGGCGATATCGGAGCTCGCCTGATCCCACTTCTCGGCGTCGCGCCGCAGTGCGTCGGTGTCGACCTTGAATCCGTCACCACTGTGCTTTGGCATCATATTCCTTTCGTAAGTTCAGTCCACATCGCGGGACAAGCCGCCCAAGAGCTGCTCGGTGATCGCCTCGCCGCGCTGCGCGAAGGACTCCTGGTCCGAGTCCTCCCCGTCCTGGCCGACGAGGGCATCGAAGATCCGCGACCGCAGCACCGGGTAGGGCGTGGCCGCAGCCCAGGCCGGATCCACCCCCACCGAGGTGACGATCCCGGCGGTGCGCTCGCACCAGACCTCCTCGCCCACATGGTCCTCGTCGGAGGCGGCGCCCTCGTTCATAGCGGCGAAGGCCCTCGCCTTCGCCAGGGCGTCGTCCACGAAGGAGAACGCCTCCGCCAGGGAGTCGTCGAGCGGCACCATCTGCCCGGAGGCGCGCTCGAGGATCTCGTCGGCGTCCTGGCGGGTCTGCTGCACGACTGGCGAGGTGAGCGAGTTGAACTCGTGCTCTTCCTGCTCCTCCTGCCAGTCCTCGTAGTTCTCCTCGAGGAAGGTGCCGGAGGCCGACAACAACTCGGTGTTGGCGTCGCCGATGAGCGCGGTGATCGATGCCCCGAGGTCCTCGGGGTCGATGTTGTCCCGCCAGTCGCTCTCGATGTGGAAGTCCTCGATCGTCCCGTCGTTGAGCATCGTGAGCTCGAGCGACTGGGTGGAGTCCTCCACCGTGACGCTGTCGGGCGCCTGCGCCTGGGCCTCGGCCATGAGGTCCGTGAGCGCGCTGATCTTGTCGAAGGCCTCCATGAGGCCGTCGAGGTCGGGAATCTGCGGTAATGACATGTTGTCTACCTAGGGGGAATGGTGTGGGGTAACGCGCGTGGGTGCGGGACGATTCTCACCGTCCCGCACCCACGCCTCAATCGTCCGCCCGCTATCGGACGGCGATCAAACGCCCGCACGGCGGCCCGCCGCGTCCGCAACGAGTGCAGAGCGGACTGCCGGAACGGTCGAGCGGATGCGCCACAGGCGGCGTCACATCCAGCTCTGCGCCACGTGCTGCTCCATGGACTGGTACTTCTGGACAGCCGCATCAACGCCGTTGCCGACCTCACCGAGGATCCGCTGCAGCTCGGCCATGCCCTCGGTCCACTTCCGCTTCGCCTCGAAGTACGCGGCCTGGGCTTCGCCCTCCCACGTCACCTTCTGCAGCTGAGCGTCCATGTCACTGAGGATCTGCTCGATGTCACGGGAACCGGTCTTGATGTCGGCACCCGCCTGGCCGAGGTGCGCGAATTGTACCTTGACGCCTTCACTCATGATTCATGCTCCTATCTTGTGTCGAAATCTCACAGGCCGGCGGCGTACTTGCCCATGTCGGCGGCCAGGTCCTCTTCCTGCTGCGAGTAGGAGCGCGAGGCCCCGCCCAGCTTCTCGACGAACTCGCTCAGCGCCTTCGTGGTCTTGTCCGCGTTCTCGCGCCACTGAGCCATGAGCTGCGTGAAGCGGGCGGCCGCGGGGCCCTGCCAGATGGCGCTGACGTTGGACAGGTCGCCCTCGAGCCTCTGGAGGCGGCTCTGGAGGGAGTTCTGCGACTCGGAGATGGTGTTGGCGGCCTGCTGGAGGGCGCCCTCACCTACTTGCATCCCTGCGTTTTCAGCCATGAGGTTCCTCTTTCCTCTTGCGAATCGGTCAGTTTTCCTCGGTAACCGTGCGATGCACCGGCGCTCCGATGGGTTTAATATAAGCACATGTCCGGCCCCACGTATAGACCTTAGGAATAATTCCTACTATTTTACCATTCGGTACGCGAACGACAGTCCCCCGCGGATCCAAGGGACGACAGGAGGAAACCGCAATATGGCCCCCACCAACCAAGGCCCACTCTTGATCCCAATCACAGTCGCCTACGGGCGGCGCGCGACCGACGTCACCGTCCCATCGCAAATGATCCTCGCAGAACTGGCACCCACCCTCGCCCAGGCACTCGGAGACGCCTCCCCCAGCCTCGAACGCCCCATATCGATCCTGTCCGGCTCCCGCGAACTCTCCTACTCCCAGACCCTCGCCTCCCAGAAAGTGGGCCCCGGCGCCACCCTCACCCTCGCGCAGGTCCAAGACCCCGCCCCGCCCCGCGTCTACGACGACCCCGTCGAGGCCATCGGCGACCAAGTCGAGAAGAACGTCCCCGCGTGGACCAGCGCCTCCTCCACCACCCTGGCGACAGGAGTGTCCACGACCCTGCTGGTCCTCACCGCCTACCTGGTCGCCACATCCGGCCAGAACCTGCTCAGCGCCATCATCGCGGGCTTCGCCGCCGTCATCGCCACCGGAGTCGCGGCCCTGGTCGCACGGACCAGCCCCGTCGGCGGCCTCGCACTGGCGCACACCGCCCCCCTGCTCGGCGGCGCCGCCGCCGTCTCCTTCGCCGACGCCACCACACCCGGAGGCGCCTGGATCGCCGGCGGGATCGTCATCGCCATCTCCTCCATCGCGACATTCGTCCTGCCCGGCGCACTGCGCGTCAGCGCCATCGCCCCAGCCACCGTCGGCACCGCGCTCACACTCATCGGATTCTGCGTCCTCGCCTTCCCCTCGGTGCCCAGCGGGCCCGCAGCGCTCATCACCCTCATCCTCGCAGTCATACTGCTCCTGGCGCCCGCGCTGGTCGTCGCCCGCCCCCAAACCCTCGACGTCGCCTCCACTGGCGCCATGCAGGGCGGCGGACTGCGCGCGGCCACAGTGGCCCCCAGGTTCCGCGCCGCCCGCGTCGCCGTGCTCTCCGTCGCCTCCGGAGCCGCAGCCGCCCTCCCCCTCACCTGCGCGCTCACGATGTTCGGATCGACGCTCCAATCCCCGCCCGAAACGGGCAACGCCGCGCACCAAGCCCACCAGCTCCAAGCGGACCCGTGGGGGATCGCCCTGGTCGCCACGATCGGCCTGGTCCTCACACTCACCGCCAGGACCCAGCGATCACGCGCCGAAGTCCTCATCCACACGATCACAGGAACCGCGCTCATCGCCTTCGCGTGCTTCGCCGCCGCGTCCACCCACCCCGCGGCCGTCCCCATCGCCGCAGCCGCCGGGCTCATCGCCAGCTTCCTGCTGCTCGCGTTCGCAGTCGTCGCGCCCGGCACCCGCCCGACGCTCTCCCGCGTGGCCGGCGCCCTCCAGCTCATCGGCCTCGTCGGCGCCTTCCCCCTCGTCATCATGTGCTGGGAGCTGTTCTGAACCATGGCATCCAACAAAGACCTCCTCAACGCCCAGCGCTACCAGAGGCGGCGCCTCACCACCGTGTTCTCCATGGGCCTGCCCGGAGGGCAGGAGACCGAGCCCACCTCCATGACCGGTCCCATCACCGTCGGAACGATCCTGGCGATCGTCATGGTCGTCGTCGCCGCCCTGCTGGGCAAATTCGCGCCCGCGCTGCCCGACAACTGGGAGAACGGGATGCTCATCACAGTCAAGGACTCCGGTGAGCGCTACTTCACCTCCAAAGGCACCCTGCTGCCCCTCGGCAACATCACGACCGCGCGCCTGGCCAGCCCCCCCGGCGAAATGGCCACCTCCTCCGTCTCCGCCAGCGCGCTCGCCGAGATCCCCAGGGGCACGCCCATCGGCATCCTCGGCGCCCCCGACGACGTCCCCACCTCCGAACGCCTCCACTCCGACCAGTGGACCGCCTGCGCCATCGGCACCGTGACGCGCACCTGGGTCGCCGGCGCCCCCCAGTCCCTCGTCGAGAACGGGACCGCCCTGGTGCGGTCCGAGGGAACCGCCTACCTGATCGCCGGCAACGCCAAGTACCGCATCGACGACTCCGCCCTGTCCGGCGTCCTCATCGCCCTCGGGCTCGAGTCCTACGGCATCGTCGAAGTGGACCCGTCCTGGATCGCTGTCTTCGCCGACGGCACCCCCATGGGACCGCTCGTCATCGACCGTGCCGGGACCCCCGTCACAGGACTGCCCGCCTCCGTGTCGTCACCAGTCATCGGCTCCGTGCTGGCCGCCCAGGGCGACGCCCGCAAGTACATCGTCACCGCCGCCAGCACCATCGCACCCCTCACCGAAGTGACCGCCGCCCTCTACGCCCTCGGCTCGCCCGCGCTGGCCCAGCCCACCACCGTCCCCGTCGCCGAACTGGCCAGCCTCACCATCGACACCAAAGGCGTGGGCCCCACCGACTGGCCCGCCACCATCAGCGCGCCCAATCCCGCCAACGCGCCCTGCGCGACCCTGGACCTGACGGGCACCACCCCCACCGCGAGGCTCAGCACCGTGCCGCTGAGCGCCCTCGCCCCCGCCGACGAAACCCCGTCCAACAGCGGAACCGCGCCGTCCTCCGCACCCTCCGCGGGCGACCTCGGCGTCGGCACCTCCGACGTGACATCCGGATCCACGGGGACCAGCCCCGCCGCCAACGGCCCCAAAGTCATGGTCGCCGGAGGCTCGGGGGCCCTCGTCCGCTTCACCGACGGCGGTGCCCTGGGGGCCACCGTCTTCGTCTCCGACGTCGGAGCCGCCCACCCCCTGGGCGAGAACGCCGACGACACCATCGCCCGCCTCGGCTGGACCGCCAACGACATCGTCACGATCCCCGTCGCCTGGCAGCGCCTCATCCCAGGAGGCGCGACCCTGTCCAACGCGCAAGTCTGGGCAGGGGTCCCCACATCCTCGAGCACGCCCAACGGCCCCGTCGCCGGGACCACCGGGATGGCCGTCCAGCCCGCCGCACAGCCCAATGCCGAGGGCGAGGCGTGCAGCGCCGACAAACCCCAGCTGATCCCCGCACAGACCAGCATCATCAACCAGCTCGGCCTGCGCAACGCCTGGAAGACCTCCGAAGGCGGCGGCGTCACCGTCGCCGTCATCGACTCCGGCGTCCAATCGACCAACGCCCACTTCAGCGGCGGTGCGCTGCTGGCCGGAGTGGACCTCACCGGAGAAGCGGACGGGCGCGTGGACACCTACGGACACGGAACCATCGTCGCGGGGCTCATCGGAGCCCGGACCATCAAAGGCTCCGGCCTCACCGGAGTCGCCCCCGCGGCCAAGATCCTGCCCATCCGCGTCTACCGCGACACCGAGAAAGAGACCCAGGACGCCGGGAACGGCCCCCGCATCGACCGCATGGCACAGGGCATCACCGCGGCCTACAAGGCCGGGGCCCGCATCATCGTCGTCGCCCAGTCCACTCCGAACGACACACCCCAGCTGCAGGCCGCCGTCATCGACGCCACCAAAGCGGGCTCCCTGGTGGTCGCCTCAGCGGGCACCAACACCCCCGAGGAGATCGACAAACCCCGCTACCCCGCCGCCTACCCACAGGTCCTCTCCGTCGGAGCCATCAACCCCGACGGAACGCACTCCGACACCAACGCCCAGGGCGACACCATCGACATCACCGCGCCCGGCTCCAACGTCCTCTCCGCGTTCATGGGCGGCGGCGACTGCATTTTCTCAGCGGACACCCCCGCCACCTCGTACTCGGCGGCCTACGTCGGGGGCATCGCCGCCCTCGTCGCCTCCGCACACCCCAAAGAAACCCCCGAGGAATGGAAGTACCGCCTCACCGCCACCGCCCTGCGCCCCAACCCCGGAGAGCACTCCGCACTGGACGGATGGGGCATCGTCGCCCCCAGCGCGGCGCTCACCCTCGACCTGAACACGATGATCCCCGGACCCCCGCGCCCCGACGGCAGGACCTCCGTCCCCCTGGCCGTCGCCGCCGCCTCCCCGCCGGATTTCTCCGTCAACTACGGGCCCCACATCCAGCGCGTCACACTGGTCGTCACAGCGGGAGGAGTCGCCGCGGCCATGATCCTCACCATCGTGCGCTGGCTGCGCCAGCCGCGGCCCCGCGCTGCGGCGGCGCGCCGGGGCAAAGCCGGTGGCGCTGGGACGGCGGGCCACTAACAAGCAGACCGGGCACCCGTCCGCTGCAGCGGACGGCCCCCTCCCCCGGTCACGCACACAAGGACCCTGATTTACGAAACACCCTCCGCACACAACGGCTTGATTCTGCCGTTGTGTGCGGAGCCCTGTTGCCTAATTCCGGCCCTTGTGTGCGGCATAAGGGGAGAAGCGGCGCCCCGCACAGGTTGTTCCTGCGCGGAGCGCTCTCCTCGGAACCTCGTCGGTACCCGTCAGCGCCCGGGTGGACACGGAGTGCGAGACGTGGGTTCGGAACCGCTCGGCACCGCCCGCACCGGAGCGGGCCCTCCGCTGGGCATCACCGTCACTGGCCGTTGAAGGTGAACTTCCGTTCCTTGCCCTCGCCCTCGACACCGACTGTGACGACCTGGCCGGGCTGGATCTCCCCGAACAGGATCCGCTCCGACAGCGAGTCCTCGATCTCGCGCTGGATCGCGCGGCGCAGCGGGCGCGCCCCCAGCACCGGGTCGAAGCCCAGATCCGCCAAGAGCTCGCGTGCCCCGTCGGACAGCTGCAGGTGCATGTCCTGGGCCTCCATCCGCTTCGCCAGCTTCGCGATCATCAGATCCACGATCTGCTTGATCTCGTCCTTCTGCAGCGGCGGGAACACGATCGTGTCGTCCACGCGGTTGAGGAACTCCGGGCGGAAGTGCTGCTTGAGCTCCTCCGACACCTTCGACTTCATCCGCGCGTAGTCGTGCGTCTGGTGCTCCGAGGACTGGAAGCCCGTGAGCACGCCCTTGTTGATGTCACGCGTGCCCAGGTTGGTCGTCATGATGATGACCGTGTTCTTGAAGTCCACCTTGCGGCCCTGGGAGTCAGTCAGCCGGCCCTCCTCCAGGATCTGCAGCAGAGAGTTGAAGATGTCCGGGTGGGCCTTCTCCACCTCGTCGAAGAGCACCACCGAGAACGGCTTGCGGCGCACCTTCTCCGTCAGCTGCCCTCCCTCGTCGTAACCGACGTAGCCGGGGGGCGCCCCGAAGAGGCGCGACGCCGTGTGCTTCTCGGAGAACTCCGACATGTCCAGCTGGACGAGGGCGTCCTCGTCGCCGAAGAGGAACTCCGCGAGCGCCTTCGCCAACTCGGTCTTGCCCACGCCCGTGGGCCCCGCGAAGATGAACGAGCCGCCGGGGCGGTTCGGGTCCTTCAAGCCGCTGCGCGTGCGGCGGATCGACTGCGCCAGCGCCTTGACGGCCTCATCCTGGCCGATCACGCGCTTGTGCAGCTCGTCCTCCATGCGCAGCAGCTTCGAGGTCTCCGTCTGCGTGAGGCGCACGACGGGGATGCCCGTCGACATGGCCAGCACCTCGGCGATCTCGTGGTCCGTCACCTCGGCGATCTCATCGGACTCCCCGCCCTTCCAAGCGGCCTCCTTCGCCTTGCGCTCCTCGCCGAGCTTGGACTCCTGGTCGCGCAGGGCCGCCGCCTTCTCGAAGTCCTGGTCGTCGATAGCCGACTCCTTGTTGCGGCGCAGCTCGCTGATCCTCTCGTCCAACTCCCGCAGCTCCGGGGGCGCGGTCATCCGGCGGATGCGCAAACGGGCGCCCGCCTCGTCGACCAGGTCGATCGCCTTGTCCGGCAGGAAGCGGTCGGAGACGTAACGGTCGGCCAGCTCCGCCGCGGACTTGATCGCCTCGTCGGTGATGATCACGCGGTGGTGGGCCTCGTAACGGTCGCGCAGGCCCTTGAGGATCTCGATGGTGTCCTCCACGGAGGGCTCATCGACCTTCACCGGCTGGAAACGGCGCTCCAGCGCCGCGTCCTTCTCGATGTACTTGCGGTACTCGTCGTTGGTGGTGGCGCCGATGGTCTGCAGCTCGCCACGCGCCAGCATCGGCTTGAGCATCTGCGCGGCGTCGATCGACCCCTCGGCCGCTCCCGCGCCCACCAGGGTGTGGATCTCGTCGATGAACAAGATGATGTCCCCGCGCGTGCGGATCTCCTTGAGGACCTTCTTCAAGCGCTCCTCGAAATCGCCGCGGTAGCGGGAGCCCGCCACCAGCGACCCCATGTCGAGGCTGTAGATCTGGCGGTCCTTGATGGTCTCGGGCACGTCGCCGTGCACAATGGCCTGCGCCAGGCCCTCGACCACGGCGGTCTTGCCAACGCCCGGCTCGCCGATCAGCACAGGGTTGTTCTTCGTGCGGCGCGACAGGACCTGCATGACGCGCTCCATCTCGGTGCGCCGCCCGATCACCGGGTCCAGCTTGTTCTCACGCGCCGCCTGGGTGAGGTTGCGCCCGAACTGCTCCAGGATCGCCGAGTTCGACCGCTCCGGCCCGCCGCTGCCGCCGACGCCCGCGCCCACCGACTCGCGCCCCTCGTCGTCGCCGCGCTGGTAGCCGCTCAGCATCTGGATGACCGTCTGGCGCACCTGGGCCAGATCCGCGCCCTGCTTGGTGAGCACCTGGGCGGCCACGCCCTCGCCCTCCTTGAGGAGGCCGAGCAGCAGGTGCTCCG
>ERZ772945.2489-NODE-2489-length-11210-cov-6.972030_pt1 | contig 11210 bp, 7 predicted proteins | sample MGYA00511681_ERZ772945 | MGnify/ENA primary metagenome ERZ772945 (study PRJEB29015, sample SAMEA2737943) | human oral metagenome | biome: human oral; feature: human-associated habitat; material: dental | place: China | collected 2143 ... | reverse complement strand
TTTATCTTTCCCAGTTAATGGGTAATCCGGTTCTAGATTCAGAAGGCGAGAAGATCGGTTCTGTCTCTGACCTTGGAATTGCTACCGGAGAAGTTTTTCCTCGCATTACTTCCCTTGCTTTTATGGGTCCTGGCCGCACGCCAATGATGATTTCTTGGCGTAAGTATGTTGATACGTACGATGAGGATGTCATTAGGCTCAAGGTACCTTCAACTGAGATTCGTTTCTCATATTTGCAGCCTAACGAGGTTCTTCTCGCCAGAGATATTCTCAACAAGCAGATTGTTGATACACGCGGTATTCGTGTCGTTCGCGTAAACGACCTCAAACTTTCCGATACCAGCTCAACGCAGCTACGCCTTCTGGGTGCAGAAGTTGGCGCACGCGGTCTGCTGCGCAGCATTTCTCCCCGACTTGAGCGCCTGGTCACACGTATTGCGCGCGCCATGGGCCACCCTATGCAGGAGCGCATTATTGCGTGGAGCTATATGGATTTAGTTGAGCGCGATCTCTCCAACGTTAAGCTCTCCGTTTCCCACAAGACCCTGGATGAGCTACACCCTGCTGACGTCGCTGACATTATCGAGCGCCTGGACTCTCGCCTTCGTAGCCAGGTGTTTGCCCAGCTTGATGACGAGCAACGAGCCGGAGCAATGGCAGAGTTCAACGACGACGCTATGGCGGTTGAGCTCATCGGTGGCTTGAACGAAAAAGAAGCATCCCGTATCCTGTCCGAGATGGATCCAGACGACGCAGCCGAACTAGTTTCTGAGCTCAGTTACGATCGTGCCGAGAAACTCTTGCGTTTGATGGGCGTTAAAGAACAACGTGCTATTAGACAGCTTCTTGGATATCGTGAAGATACTGCTGGCCGTATTATGACCTCCGAGGCGCTTTCTGTTCCAGAGAATCAAAACGTTGCCTACGCCTTCGAACAGCTTCGTAATCTTGATGAAGACTTTGAAACAGTCCGCTACCTCTATCTTACTGATGAAGACAATCGTCTATCTGGAACAGTCACTCTCAACCGTTTAATTGTTTCTGATCCTGAGACGCGCCTTGAAGATATTGCAAATAAAAACCTTGTTACCGCTTCGCCAGAAGATGACCAAGAGGAAGTTGCGCGTAATATTGCAAAATACAATCTCCTTGCAATGCCCGTTGTTTCAGACGAAGGTCGTCTATTAGGAATTGTTACCGTTGACGACGCTCTTGATGTTCTTGAAGAAGAGCACGCTGAAGACTTGCAAATTGCTGGTGGTGGCAGCAGAGATTCTGACAATGGTGAGCGCGGCCGCGACCTCATTTGGTTCTTGCATCGCAACCTCTGGCTTGCTTTTTGGGTTGCCACTATCATATTGATGACATTTAGCGTAACGGCCTGGTTTGGCGATCCTCTTTATGGTATCTGCGCAGCACTTTGCACTATAACCATGCCAATTTCCCTTAACATAAGCGAGAATACCGTCAACTATGTCACAAATTTCTTCCTATCGGATGACCCAGGAAGCGAAGATTCTCCTTCTATTTTAGGTTATGCATTCCGCTCCTTGCTTTTAGGTCTTTTGGTAAGCGGCCTAATCTGTTTACTAGGTGCTGCTGCCCATGCGCTACTGCAAGTTCTTATGACTTCTTATGACTCAACGTTTGGAATCTATTACGGCGTTGTATTGAATCATATTATTATGCAAATATTTGCTGCAGCTGCTGGTTCAACGCTCATCTCTTTTTTGATTACACCAATTTTTCTTGCAGTTCTTCGTTATCGTGACCAAAAGAATCTGGAAACTTCTGGACTCACCCTTACCCTTATTTCCATGGGAATTTCAACCATCAGCTTCCTGATTATCTTGTGTGTCTCTGCACTTTTATAGGCGTGATGTTCATGGTTAAACAGGATCATTTCCTCAAAAATTCAAGAGACTCACAACAAGACGTTGTCACCTCACACCAAAATGCAAGCCAAAATATAGTAGATTCAAATCCATCTGAGGTGGTTGCTTCTAAAAAAACAAGCGTTAACAAGAGCAGCTTAAAGTACATTTTACTTGCGATGGGTCCAGGTCTTCTCGCCGCCTTTGCTGGAAACGACGCTGGCGGTATTGCAACCTACTCAAGCGCAGGCGCCACTTTTGGCTATTCCCAGCTGTGGACCGTGCCACTCATGTGCTTTCTGCTCATTGTTGTTCAAGAAACCGCAGCTCGAATGGGCTGTGTTACTGGTAAGGGCATTGCATCACTGGTGCGTGAACGTTTTGGTATCCGCTTGTCCACGCTGGCAATGGGAGCACTGCTGCTTTCCAACATTGCGGTTACCTTCTCCGAATTCGCAGGTATTGCGTCCAGTATGGAGCTCTTTGGCATTCCAACGTATGTATCGGTGCCTATCAGTGCTTTGATGGTTTGGCTTCTCACTGTTGGTGGATCTTATCGCCGTATTGAAAAAATACTATTAGCCATCAGTTGTATTTTTGTCACATACATCATTGCAGGTATCCTTGCACAACCTGATTGGGCAGAAGCATTTCGAGTAACCATAATTCCTCAGCCTTCCAGCGATCCCTCGTATATCTCGCTGCTAGTTGCAAACATTGGTACCACCATCAGCCCGTACATGATCTTCCTGGTTGCATCAAATGTTGTCGAGAAAAACCTTGATACCAGCGATATTCCTGCTCAACGCGCAGATAATGTTGCTGGCGCCATTTTGGCCGAGGTCATTACCTGGTTCATCATGCTGACCACTGGTGCTGTGCTCTTCCCTCGCGGAATCTCTGTTGACTCCGCTGCCGATGCTGCTCGCGCCCTTGAACCACTTGCAGGTCAGTATGCGAGCACGCTTTTTGCGTTGGGTATGGTTGGCGCATCCTTCTTAGCAGCATGCGTTCTACCAGGCATTACCGCAAGCGCTATCTGCGAGGCTTTTGGTTGGGAGCGCGGAGCCGACCGCAGCTGGCAGGAAGCTCCCGTCTACCACAGCATTATTACAACTGTGCTAGTTATTTCTGCTCTTGTTGTTTTGATTCCAGGTATGAGCCTCTTCGGCATCATGATGGCTGCCCAGGTCATCAACGGTATTCTGTTACCGATTCTGCTCATCTTTATGGTTATTATTGCAGCCGACAAACACATCATGGGCAAGTACGCCAACGGTCGCATATGGAACGCGTTGACCTGGTTCACCATCATCACCGTTATCATCCTGACCATCGTAATGTTCATTCTGCAGGCCATGGGCTTATAGCGGATGCGCCACACTACAACCTCCGCACAACTGTGACACAAAAATAGGGCGAGAAGATTGATCTTCTCGCCCTATGTATTGCGCGTTTACCTGTAGTTTATTATTTACTTGCTTTGTCAAACTCGTCCTTGAAGCCAGAGAACATCTTGCCCATACGACCCAGCTGCATACCAAAGCTCTTTGCAGCCTTGTTTGCGGTAGTCTTTGTGGTTGACTTGGTAGCAGCAGGTTTAGCAACAGACTTTTTTGCAGCAGCATTATCTGCTGCAACTTGTTCTTCTGAAGACAGCTTCTCAAGTTGAACACCCTCTGCAGCAACAGGTGCTGGACGCTCAGAATCGTCTTCAGCATCAGGCTCAGTTGCATCTTCGATAGCACGTTTTGCCTTGGCTAAAGTCTTACCCAGGGCAAATGCGCCCTTCTCGGTAGCCTCAGCAACAGCCTTGCCTGCCTTAGCTGTAGCCTCGGAAGCCTTAGCAGCAGCTGCAGCATAACTTTCGCCTGCCTTAGCAGCAAGGCCTCCGGTGAGCTGTGCATCTGTCGCCTTATCGGAGAGAACCATTACACCGTTAGAGTATCCAAGCAACCACTCGGGCTTGATGGCAAACGAACCTACCAGCGCTTCTGATCCAGCACCGTCTCCCACAAGAAATGCCGAGACCATACCTGTAGTTTGGTCAAACTCTGCACCGCTTACGTAGCCCAAGCTCTTTCCGCTTTTAGTACGAGCTTCCATGCCGTGCCACAAAATACAGTTATCAAAATCCAAGTTCAGTCGCTTAATTGCGGCCTTATCAACGTTATTCTCGGGTTCTTTTACGCAAAGTCCCTGCTCAATAATTTCAAGCGACTCCAGCGTAACAAAAGCATCATCTTGCTTAATCATGCCAGCAATATCGGGCTTCTGAACCATTACGCCCACTACCTGTGAGGGCTTGCCTTGTTTGAATGGCGCAAACACAACGTTGTGAATTTTTCCTAACTTAGAAAAACGCTCTTCTCCCGCGTGCTTACCTTTTGTAGCAGGCTTTTTAGGGATAAAGACCTTTACACCTAGGAGATTGGTTGTTTTCACATGAAACCTCTCTATAAAAAACGGGACGTCACAAGGCGTCCCGTCACATTACTATTAAACGGAGCTTATGCCTCCTGGTAACCCTCGCCAGCATTCTCCTGATTATGGGACTCAACGTTCTCAATGCGAACTGCCTGAGCCTCAGCAGTTGTAGCGGTTGGCTCTGGAACAGCAAAAGAGTCAGCAACAACATCAGCGGCATCTGCGACAGTGTTAGAAGCAGAGGTTACAGCGTCAGAAAGTGACTCACGAAGCTGATCCATGCGCTCACGAGCAAGGTCAACTTTTGCACGGAGTTCATCGGTCTTTGCGTTAACAGTAGGCTTGACCTCGTCAATCTTAGTGCTCACAACCTTAGATGTACGCTCATAAGAATCAAGTGCAGAATCCCATGCGTCATTCACAGCATCTGCAGCCAAAGCACGAGTTTCCTCGCCAGAACGTGGAGCCAGAAAAATACCAGCTACAGCACCAGCGGCAGCACCAAAAACAGCACCTAAAAAGAAACCAGCAGACTTTTTGCTCATAAGTACCTCCTGTTAAACAGCAAAACGCTGTACGTAATCATACCGCAATAAGGGCGTTTATCGAACGGGCTTTGAACGAGGAACGTTAATCATGTTCCAATCGTCTGGGACATCGGTGATCTCAGCGTCATCGGTAGCATTTTCAGCGGCCGTAGCGTCAGCCAGTTCATCAGCAGGCTCAGCGGTGGCAGGCTCGGCAGCGTCGGCATCAGTGTCAGTAGGCTCGCTATCAGTTGCATCAACACCTGCGACCTCAGCGTTATTCTCCTCAGCGTCTGCGGCTTCAGCCTCAGCAGCATCGGCGGCTGCTGCATCATCGACGTCCTCAGAAGAGTTGTCGGCGGCGTAATCCTCTGCTTCTACGCTCTCTGCCTCAGATGCAGTGTCCACCTCAGGTTCTACGGAATCTGCAGGCTCATTGTTCTTCTCGCCATCAAGGCTCTGGATAAGCGCAACAAGACCGGAAACGATTGCATTGATATCTGGATCGGCCTCATCCTGGTTGCCATACGCCCAGTTAAGAAGCCATACGGCGCTAGACAACGAAGCTGCGACCAAAACGTCATCTGGGCATGCGAGGATAATCTCGTAGAGACCGCGACGTGAATCTACCAGGGAAGTCTTGCCGGAAGAGACGTCTCCTGCAAGATTGGTCAGAGCTAGAAGCTCAACGGTTACGTGCTCAAGCAAGTGCGCAACCTCGGTGTCCTTGGCAACAAGTCCAAAGCGAGCGTCAGCATCGCCTAAGCACAGATGCTCGGAAAGACCAGGTAAAAGCTCAAGCACGCGCTCGGTTGCCTCAGTGTCTTCTGAGGTCAAACGTGGCGCTTTGGCCGAAAACTCAACGGTAGCGGTCAAATTTTTAGGTCCTACCACAACTTTTTTGATAGAAATCAACTGCGCCATTTCAACCTCTTTCTATTGGTTCACTCTATTGTAATCATTCTTTTAGCTACTCATTTTCTGATATGTCAGAGTTTTCGCTGGCTGGCTCAGATTCACCGTCTACCTGTGGTTCTGGTGCAATTACGCGAAGCAAAGACAGACGACGGCGACGCATTGACTGTACACGGAACACATAGCCATCCTTCTCAAACACCTCGCCTGGACGAGGCAGATGACCAGCCAAATCCAGCACAAAGCCCGCAATAGTCTCGTACTCCTCGGACTCCCCTACCGGCCATCCAAGTTCATCTGCATCATTGAGCGAGAAACGACCATCTACCAGCCACTCTCTATCAGAGAGCTGCGTCAAGTACTTATTGTCTGGATCAAACTCATCCTCAATCTCGCCGACAATCTCCTCGACAATATCCTCAATGGTAATGACGCCGGCAGTTCCGCCGTACTCGTCAACTGCAATAACCATCTGGTCGCGACTCGTCTGCATCTCGGTGAGTAGCGGGATGATGTCTTTGGTATCAGGCACGTAATCAGCAGAACGCACGAAGCGCGCTATCTTCTCTTCACTTGCATGCTGGTCAAGCACCGGCTCCAGCAAATCTTTGATGTGGGCAATACCCACAATTCGATCGATATTCTCGTGGTAGATAGGGATGCGCGAGAAACCCGTCTGGCGCATAACGCGCAAGACTTCGCTGATAGTTGCGGTATCCTCCATAGCGGTCATGTCGACACGCGGAACCATAACTTCGCGAACAACGGTGTCACCCATCTCGATGACCTCGTGGATCATGGATTTTTCTTCTTCGGAGAGATCTCCAGAATCCTTAACGATGTAGCGAAGCTCCTCCTCGGTGACCTCTTGATAATCGTTAGTTGTATCAACGCCCATAAGCGTAGTGACCGCATCTGCCGCGGCAGACGTGATGAACACCAATGGACGCGCAATCTTCATGAACGCCCTCATAGGACCAACCACAGCCTTGGCCACTGCCTCAGCGTTTGCCAGGCCAATACTCTTTGGAACCAGCTCGCCGATAACCACAGAGAAGAACGAGACAATCAATGTAATAACGATGACAGCCAAAGGAAGCGCTAGGTCAGCATGGACGCCAATACTGACCAGCCAAGCGCCAAATGGCTCGGAAAGGCTTGTTGCCGCGAATGCCGAGGAAGCAAAGCCTACCAAAGTAATTGCAACCTGAATTGTTGCGAGAAAATATCCGCGATCGGCTGCAATATCAATGACCAACTGGGCTTTTGAGTCGCCCTCGTCCACGTCTGCCTCAAGTGCGCCGCGACGAGCGCTGACAATGGCCATCTCAGCTGCAGAAAAGAAGCCGTTTACCAGGGTAAGCAGCAGAGTTATTGCAATACTTAACGCAATGTCCATCGAATGTATGGGCACCTACCTCTTCGAAGTTACTTTTTGTGTAGTCTATTGTACTCTAACGCGCTCTACCTTGTAGTCTGCAAGAATTTGACACAGTCTTGACACGAAACACAAGTGCAAGTTGCTCTAGCAACGACACCGCTGACGTAGCCAGTGAAAAAGCGCCGATAATAGGACAAATGTCCGCTATTTTGTCGGTTTTATATAGCCGCGAAATCTTTTATATAAATATCTCAATTTATAAATAACTTAAACAAAGAAAACCGCAGGTAAATGAATTGCGAGAGAATCGGATCTTCTCGCCATCGGCTTAGGGGTCAAATTTAGGACCTGCAAAACACAGCAATGTCAGATAATCTGCATTTTTGGACCGAAAAAGCACACCTGTGTCAGATAATCTGTTGAAAATTGCCTCATTAACGTGCAAAACGGCCATTTTGAGCTCATTTTTGACAGATTATCCGACATTGCTGTGTTCGGCGACTTCAAAAAACTGCCAAAAACGCAGACTACCGTACTTTGCGGTGCTAGAAGTGGACACAATGTCCACTTTTTAAGTCACATTTTTTCAAAGGCATTTTTTGCCGCAATGACACCCGTCAGTGCACATAAAAACCCTCGTATCTGAAGAGGATACGAGGGTTTATCTCGTCATTTCATGCGATTCGTACAGAGGCGCCTTCTGTTCGCAGTAACGTCATGTTCGCCACACCTAACCTAGGACCGTGAAGCCACCCAAAGCCGCACGTCGTCGAACGTCGCACGTCGCGCGCGTCGCAGCGCAGCTTACAGCTGTTTACCAGCCTCAACCAGATCTTTGACCTGAGCGCGAACAGCATCTAAATCTTCGTCGGAAGGAATCCAACCGATAGCGTGAACGGGCAGTGGCATGGTAAACTCTGCCACCTCAAGCTCAGCCTGAACCATCTTTGGCCCAAGTGGAGCCCAACCGTAAGAGCCAAATGCAAAGCCAATGCGATGATCGTTCTTTGGGGAAAGACCAGTCATATAGGTTAGGAATGAAGAAACGGTAGGCAGGAATTTAGAGTTCAGCGTTGGTGAACCGACACAGACATACTTTGAATCCAGGAAGTGATACATAACGTCGGAGATGTGAGTCTCTTTAAGGTCGATGAGCTGAACAGGAATACCTTCAGCCAAGAAACCGTCGAGAAGAGCGTGAGCCATCTTGTCGGTTGAACCCCACATAGAGTCGTACACAACCAGGGCCTTCTCCTCAAGCTTACCCGATGTCCACTCCTCGTACTTGGAGATGATATCGGCAATATGGGAACGCCATGCAACACCGTGAGCTGGAGCGATAATATCAATGTTCTCCAGACCAATACCCTTAACTGCAGTAACAGCAGAGTCAGCCTGACGACCGTAAGGAAGAACGATGTTTGCATAATACTTGCGAGCCTGCTTCATAACCTCGCAATAGTCTGACTCGTCTTCAAAACGAGTGCTTGAAGCATAGTGCTGACCAAACGCATCGTTGGAGAAGAGAATCTTATCGTAGTCGGAATAAGTGACCATGTTGTCTGGCCAGTGAACCATTGGGGTCTGCACGAAGGTTAAGGTGCGCTTACCAATGTTGAGCGTATCACCCGTTTTTACGCCGTTAACGTTGATATTCTCGCCATAAAAAGCTTTGAGCTCCTTGACTCCCTGAGGTGCACTTGCATAGACCTCGGCGTTTGGTGCAAGCTCCAAAATACGAGGAACGCTTCCGGAGTGGTCCATCTCAATGTGATTGCAGATTAGAACGTCAATCTTTGCTGGATCGATAATACTCTTGATGCGCTCGACCAGCTCCTCGGAAAATGGACGCTTGACAGTATCAATAAGCGTGATTTTCTCGTCCAAAATAAGATATGCGTTGTAGGTAATACCCCGCTCAGTGGTATAGCCGTGGAACTCGCGAGCATTCCAGTCCAAGGCGCCTACAAAGTAGACATCAGGTTTGATTTCGACAGAACTAAGCATGCGTCCTCCAAAGACAACGGCACAAAACCACAGTGCGAAAATTTAACACCACAAGGATAACATTTAGCGCAGTTAGGTGATTCGTTTTAAGAAAGATTCCTAAAAACCGACAACCTAAATTCAACCCTTTAGCGCTCTATCAGTACATTTAGCAAACACTACGAAAAGGATTTTTTGAATTTGCTTGTAGTACACAATATGCCAGAATTAGGCTAAGAATTACTATTGCTAGGCAACCTAAGCAGATATATACCACTCCAAATCCTGCAGCATCGAGTCCAAAACCAATTATAGGATCAAAAACAACTGAAGTAATCTCGTCTATTTGATTTGAAACTGAAAGCAAAGTTGCACGATTTGTGCTATTTGCAACTTGATTCATTTGCTTACTTAACAAAATACTCAACATCGTCGATAACAAATTAATCGCAATATACACAAAAATGCATAGAACAACACTCGGAAAGTTTCCATAAAACAGCAGTAATATAGCCATAAACAAAGCTATTGTAAAAATCAGCCGCACTTCTAAACTTAACGAACCACAAAGATTATTACTAAAATATGATTCATGAGATTCAGAATACCTTTTTATAAAAAAGGCAATCAGCCGTGATCCAAACAATTCACCTAAACTCACGGCTGCCGTAACGATTCCATAAAATTTTATATCAAATCCCATGGACTCTAAATTTGGAGCAACAAATTGACTGTAATTGCTTACCATTACTAATGAAATTGATGAAACAGCACATAGCACTAAAAAGAATCGATTTTTTATTAAGTTTTTAAATACTGTAATAAATTTCTTAATATTAATAAAAACTTTTCTAAAAATATTTTTAATTGAACACTCAAGTAAAAATGTTGGCTGTACATTACAACTCACAGCTACATGTTTAGAATTTTTATATTCTGCTGCAAGAAAACAGCTATAAAGGTAGATAAAAATAGAAATTAAAAATGGAATCAACGGATTAATATCAAACAATAGAGGTGCAACTAATCGAACCGCAATTCTAATTACAGACTGTACTCCAGTTATTCTTGAAAGAACTAAAGCATAAGGTTTACTTTTATCGTCCTCTGTGGTCACAAAACTGACTGACTCAAAGAGAAATGCGCTACCCGCCCCAGACTGAGAAGCATTAGCTAAAGCGAACAAAAATTCTGAAACTATCATCAAAAATAAATTATTTGCTAAAGTCAAAATAACAAGAGCTAAAAATCGTGACAATGCCGCTAATTTTAGAACTCGATGATGCCCATAATAATCAGATACCCATCCAGTTGGAATTTCCAGCACCGCAGTCGCAATTGCACCAAAACTTTGCACTAATGCAATATCAAAATAATTTAAACCTCTCCAAAGATAATACAGCGTTATGACGGTCCAAATCAAAACACCTGAGTTGAGATAATTTGACCACTTATATAAGGAAATGTTTCTTTCCTGTATTTGCCTTTCATTTAATCTTGACATTTATTCCTCTTATACCGTTCACAGCGCTGGCCATACAGGGAAGATGTACCATTTCGTAAATCAACAATTACAGAACGTCCCCCATAAAACAACAGTTTATACAATTCAAAATATTTAGACTCAAAAAATTTAATCGCTCCTCTTTATATTCAAAGCGCTAACATACCAATTAAAACGTAAACGTATCCGGAGAGGGGAACCTATGAAAATGTTACGCGCTATGCGTGAGCCACTGAAGTATGTTCAGGGCAAAAATGCTTGTCTCGAGTTCGAAAAAGAAATGGGCTACATGGGAAAGCGCTTCCTGTTTGTCTGCTCTAACAGCGGCTACAAAGCAGCCCACGACATGATCGAGCAAAGCTTTGAAGGCAAGGGCGACTATTACCGTCGCTACGAAATCTTCGGCGGCATTTCTTCTAACGGCGAGATTAACCGCATGAAGGCTATTGTCGAGGAGGACAACATCGACGTAGTCGTCGCAATCGGCGGCGGCAGCGCTGTTGACACTGCAAAGGCAACCGCATACTACGCTGGCAAGCGCATCGTTATTCTTCCTACCGTTGCAGCTACTGACGCTCCATGCACCGGCCTCTCCG
>ERZ772945.2480-NODE-2480-length-11238-cov-9.767862_pt1 | contig 11238 bp, 9 predicted proteins | sample MGYA00511681_ERZ772945 | MGnify/ENA primary metagenome ERZ772945 (study PRJEB29015, sample SAMEA2737943) | human oral metagenome | biome: human oral; feature: human-associated habitat; material: dental | place: China | collected 2143 ... | reverse complement strand
CGGCCCTGGGCCTCCTGCCGGCGATCGGCGTGACCGCGCTGGCGCAGCGGGCCCTGGCCGGCACGCTCACCGCCGCCGCGGCGTGGGGCTGGGTGGCCGCCATCGCCGTCGGCCTCATGGGCGGGCACATGATCTACCTGTGGGGCACCGGCTACGCCCACCGGGTCGAACTGCGCTTCCGCACGGACCTGCGCCGCCGCATCGCCGTGCAGCTGGCGCGCCTGCCGCTGGGATGGCACACGGAGGAGTCCTCCGGGCGGGTGCGCTCGACCATCACCGAGGACACCGCCAAGGTCCACACCCTCATCGCGCACTTCGGCTCCGACCTGGGTCTGGCGATCGGGGCGCCCGTGGGCGGCCTGATCTACCTGCTGACCCGCTCCTGGCCGTTCGCCCTGGTGCTGCTGGCGTGGCTGGTCGTGACCGTCTCCATCACCGGGGCGCTGTCCGCCCGCACCATGGAGCAGATGACCGAGGCCTTCACCGAGTCGGAGAAGCAGCTGGCCGGCGCCGCCGTGGAGATGGTGGACGGCATCGCCGCCGTCAAGGCCTTCGGCCTGGGAGAGCGGCTCTTCGGCCGCTTCTCGACGGCGCTGGAGCGCTACACGCGGGCCTCCTACGAGTGGATGCGGGGTCCCGGGCGCCCCATGGCGGTGCTCAGCGCCCTCATGAGCCCCGCCTTCATGCTCGTGCCCATTATGGCGACCGGCTGGGTCATGGCGGGGCGCGGCATGATCGAGCCCGTCGGGGTGCTGCCCTTCCTGCTGGTCGGGGTCGGCCTGCCGTCGGGCGTGATGAACCTGGCCTCCCTGAGCAATAACCTCATCGAGGCGCAGGACGCCGCCCGGCGCATCGGGGAGCTGCTGGCCGAGCCGGTCCTGCCCGAGCCGCCCGCCCCCGTCCCGGTGGGGCGCGACGCCGACGGCGGCGTGGGCGTCGTCTTCGATCACGTCTCCTTCCGCTACCGGGCGGGCGATCCGCTCGTCCTCGACGACGTGCACCTGGAGCTGCGGCCCGGGACGGTCACCGCCGTCGTCGGCCCCTCGGGCGGCGGCAAGTCCACCCTCGTGCGCCTGGCCGCCCGCTTCTGGGACGTGGAGTCCGGCGGCGTGCGCCTGGGCGGGACGGACGTGCGCGACGCCTCCAGCCAGGACCTGCTCTCCTGCACGGCCATCGTCTTGCAGGAGGGCGGGATCCTCGCCGACACCGCCGAGGAGAACATCCGCCTGGCCCGCCCCGGCGCCACCCGCGAGGAGGTGGAGGCCGCCGCCCGGGCCGCCCGCATCCACGAGCGGATCCTGGCCCTGCCCCGCGGCTACGACACCGTCCTGGGCGCCGCCGGCGCCCGCCTGTCCGGCGGGGAGCGCCAGCGCATCGCCATCGCCCGCGCCTTCCTCGCCGACGCCCCGGTCCTCCTGCTCGACGAGGCCACCGCCCACGCCGACCCGCACTCCGAGCGCGAGATCCAGGAGGCGCTGGCCGCCCTCGCCGCGGACCGCACCGTCCTGGTCATCGCCCACCGCCTGGCCACCGTTGTCGACGCCGATTCCATCGTCGTGCTCGACGGCGGGCGCGTCGTCCAGACCGGCACGCACCGCGAGCTGCTCGCCGCCGGCGGGCTGTACCGCACCCTGTGGGAGGCGCAGCAATGATCGCCAGACTCGACCGCTACCTGGGCGGGCACTCGCACCTGAGGGGGCTCATGGCGGCCCACGGGCTCGCCGGGCTGCTGCAGGGCGCCGCCCTGGGACTGCTCGTCCCCTTCCTGAGGGCCTTCCTGTCCGGCGAGCGGGGGGCCGCCGGCGCCTGGCTGGCGTGGATCGTCGCCGTCGCCTGCGCCTCCGCGCTCATCAGCGCCGCCGCCACGGTGCGCTCCTACCGGATCGGGGCCGACGACGTGTGCGGCGGACTCATCCGCGCCGTCGGGCAGAGGATCCAGCAGCTGCCGCTGGGCTGGTTCGACTCGGCCGCCACCGGCCGGGTCTCCGCGGCCACGTCCACCAGCATCCACGCCCTGTCCCACCTGCCCTCGCTGGTGCTGCCGCAGATCGCCTCCATGACCGGGTCGGCGGCGGCGATCGCCGTCGTGGCCCTGTGGCAGGAGCCGCGCATGGGGCTGGCCATGATCATCACCCTGCCCGGGTGCGCGTGGGCGCTGCGGCGGCTGCGGCGCGCGGTCGTCGGGGAGCACCGCCACCACGAGGAGTCCACGCGGCGCCTGGCCTCGCGGGTGCTGGAGTTCTCCCGCCTCCAGCCCGTCCTGCGGGCGACCGGAGCCTGCCGCGACGGCTGGGGGCCACTGGAGTCCGACCTGGAGGAGGACCGCCGGGCGGCGGGCCGGGCCATGGGCGCCAAGGGCCCGGCGGGCATCGCCTTCCACACCCTCGTGGAGGCGGGCATGGTGCTGGCCGTGGCCGTGGGGGCGTCGCTGCTGCTGGGCGCCCGCGTCGATCCGGCGGTCTTCGTGGCCCTGTCCCTCATGGCGGTGCGCTTCGCGGACCCGGTGGGCATGCTCGCCTTCTACGTGGACCCCGTGCACGAGGCGGGCGTGGCCCTGGAGTCCATCGGCTCCATCCTGGACGCACCGGTCATGGACGAGCCCGCCCCCGGGGAGGAGTCGGTGCCGGAGGCGCCCTACGACGTCGTCCTCGACCGCGTGTCCTTCGGCTACACGCCCGGACGGGAGGTCATCCACGGCGCGTCCCTGTCCTTCCCCGCCGGCGGCGTGACGGCGCTCGTGGGGCCGTCGGGCTCGGGCAAGTCGACGATCGCGCGGCTCGTGGCCCGCTTCTGGGACGTGGACGCCGGGAGCGTGAGCGTGGGCGGGGTCGATGTGCGCTCGACGCGGATCGATGCGCTCATGGAGCGGGTCGCCATGGTCTTCCAGGACGTCTACCTGTTCGATACGACGATCGAGGAGAACGTGCGCATCGGGCGGCCGGGGGCGAGCGCGCAGGAGATCCGCGAGGCGGCGGGGCGGGCGGGGCTCGCCGAGGTGGTCGAGCGCCTGCCCCGCGGCTGGGACACGCGGGTGGGCGAGGGCGGATCGGCCCTGTCGGGCGGGGAGCGCCAGCGCGTGGCCATCGCCCGCGCCTTCCTCAAGGACGCGCCCGTGCTGCTGCTCGACGAGGCGACCAGCGCGCTCGACGGCGCGAACGAGGCCGCGGTGACGCGGGCCATGGAGGAGCTGAGCGCGGGGCGCACCGTCGTGGTCATCGCGCACCGGCTGTCCACGATCCGCCGGGCCGACCGCATCGTCGTGCTCGTGGACGGGGCCGTCGAGGCGACCGGCTCGCACGCCGAGCTCTATGCGGCGGGCGGCACCTACCGGCGCTTCTGGGACGACCAGGAGGCCATCGCCCGGTGGAGGCTCGTGGGTCCTCCGGCGAAGAACGAGGAGGCGCCGGAGGCGAGCGGGCGAGCGTGAGGAGCCGGGGCGGGCCGGTTGCGCCGAGGGGGAACGGGATCCGACCCTTTGTAGAACAAGTAGGACAATGGTAAACTCATGTCATGAATGCACAGCCCATTGTCCCGCCGCCCGTTCCGACGACACCGCACGACCCCGAGCCCGCCCCCGCCGAGGGCCCTGACGGAACCGTGAGCCTGCGGGAACTCAACCAGCGTTCGGGACGGGTGGTCGGCGCTGTCATCGAGTCCGGCCGGCCCGTCGTGATCACTGACCGAGGCCGCCCGGTGGCGCAGATCGTGCCGATCCGCGCCGACGAAACGCCGTACGAGCGCCTTCTGCGCGAGGGCAGGATTCGCAGGGCGACGCGACCCTCAGGGTGGGAGGAGTGGCGACGACCGCGTCGTCGGGCCCCCGAAGGCGTTGACCTCATGGCCGCCCTCATGGAGGAGCGCGAGGAGGAGCGATGATCTACGTCGACAGCTCGGTCCCACTGCTCGCACTCATGGAGCAGACCGGCGGAAGCGAGGCGGCGGCGGCCCTGGACGAGCACCGGGGTGAGGCGCTGCGGAAAGTTTCCTCCGCGCTTCTGGATGTTGAGGTGTCACGCGCACTGCGACGCGAGGGCCTGGATCCGGCATTGGCGGACGCCCTGCTGGACTCGATCGACCTCGTAGTGATCGACGACGAGGTGGTTCAGCGGGCGAAGGCGCTCACGGGAGAACTCAAGTCCCTCGATGCGATCCATCTGGCGACGGCGCTCATGCTGGACCATCCGCGCGACCCGGTCGTACTCCTCACCCACGACGCGCGCCTGGCCGAAGCCGCCCGCGCCCATGGTCTGGAGGTCATCGACCCCGCCGCCTGACCGGGCGCCGTCATGAACAGATCGGTCCAACTGGCGGAACGGCACGATTTGATGCCGTGCAACGGCGTCGGAGCCCTGTCGTCCGGCCGCAGCGGTGCGCGCCGGGGCGGGGTCCGCGATCGGATCTATAAATCAACGTGCGGCAGGAGCCCGGATTGATCGCGCCGTCGCAGGGCCCTGACCAGGCGCACGGTCAGCGTCGACCAGCCGGCGAGGCCGAGCAGGAGCGCCACCACCCCCCTCGCCTGGAGCGGGAGATGGATGCTGACCACGAGGATCAGGCCCAGCAGGGCGCAGGTGGCCACGGCCCAGGCGGCCGCCGCGTTGCTCTCCAGAACGGTGTGCCGCCCCTCGGTCGGGGCGGTCTCCCGGCCCCAGGCCGGGGGAGGGATCTCCAGTGATGATCGTGCGATGTCCATGGGGCGAGTGTAAGGAGACTCTCACCCATCGAGTAGGTCCAAAGGGCAGTATTTTCACATTGCTAGCTCCTCCTGAAGAAGGAGGGACGTCCTGGACGGCTCTGACCACCGGCTTACGTGCACCTTGCACGCAACGGGAGATCTTGGGCGGCGCGGCGCGAGCGGGTCAGGTCTCGGAGGATCCGCTGTCGAGGATTTTGGCAATACGGTCTCGTTCGGCGCGCAGGGACTCGGCGCGCTCCGTGTCGCCCAGCTGCTCGACGACGCCGGCGAGATTGCCTAGCGAAACGACGAGATCGCGGAGGGACTCGGGAGTCCCAAGCGAATCCGCGAGATCCCGGGCAAGATCCAGGGACTCCTCATAGGCCCGCCCCGCCGCACCCCAATCACCACGGGCCTCCGCCACCCGCCCCACATTGTCCAGCGACACCGACAGATCCCGACGAGACTCAGGAGTACCCAACACATCCACAAGACCCCGACGAACCCCCAAAGACTCCGTCGCTGCCGCAGCAGCCGCATCATAGGCCCCGAAGCGTTCACCGATGCCCAGTGCCGCATCCGCCACCTGAACCCGGAAATCAGAGGGAAAATCCGCCATGTGCTTCAGAGTTGAGGACAAGTTGGCCTCAACGGCCACGACATCATCAAAGAGCCCGCCTATTTCAGCCCGGACGAGGCCGAAGAGAACTCGCGCCAACTCCGAGTCCGCGTTCTTCGATCCATCGAGGAGCCGTCGGGCATGCACCGGATCGGAGGATAGTAGCGCCCGGGCTTGGTCGACGTCTCGCAGCACGGTGGCGGCCCGTTCATTTCGCATCTCAGGGAGAAGCGTCACCCGCCAGACGGAGCGGTAGCCACCGTTCGACGATAGCGGTACCTCAGTGCGCTCGGGAGCCACCTCAGTATAAGTTGGCACAACACCTCGCACCGCATGCGCGAAGGATCGGATGGACCACAGATCCGCGGCCTCACGGGCGGACTCCTCCAGAAGGCGAATCGGCCCGCATAGGACGAGGCACCCTCCTCCCGGTCGGGCGAAGCGGATGCGGACCTCATTGAGCACATGGAGCACCGCGAGCCGGGCGGCATCATCCCAGAGCTCCACCCACAGGATGCCGGGCTGCGGCAGGTGCCGCCGCAGCCAAAGCGCCGTCGAGTCGTCCGCGGGCGCCCGCATCCAGGGTTCGCCGGTCCTCTGAGCCCACAGAGCGGCCCTCTCCCTGAGGCTCTCGGCCTGCGCCCGGGACTCGGTCGCAATGAAAACCAGTGTTCCCTCGCCCCGCGTCCAGTCCAGGTGGTGGCGGAGATCAGACCAGGCCTCGTCGATACTGATGGCGTAAACGCTTTCGTCCGGCACCATATCAATCACTCTTCATCAGAAGAGGGCCCAGAAGGGGGTGGACGCCGAACCAGTCAACTTCTCCATTGCGATAGCACAGCACGTAGCCGAGGGCCTGCAGCGCCCAGGCCTCGGCCATACGCTCGCGGGGCACGCGGAATTTCTGAGTCTTCTTGACAGTGGCGAGGATCTCCCACTGCTCCTCGCTCAGACCCGTCGCGATATAGGAGCGCTGCTGACGTTCTACCCCGTCGATCTCCGTGACGCTCACGGGGAGTCCGCTGTCCTTGAGCAGGAGCGCGGACACCAGGTGGAAAAGGTCGCGGAACAGTCCTCCTGAGGCGCGGATGACCCGATCGACCTGATCTCCCAGGAGCCGCTCCGGGTCCCCGTCCGGGGCGCGCCTGGCCAGCACCCGGCGCAGCATGTCAATGCCCTCCCGGCAGTCGGAGCCGTCGCGCTCGCGCACCTTGACATTGAGAACGGGCCAGATCTGCCCGCCCCAACCGATCTTCGCATAGACCGGCACCGTGTAGATCACGTGCATGCGGGGCAGCGCCAATTCTGAGGAGTAGACGGAGAACAGCGACTCGACCGACTCGCGGACCTCGTCGAAGGTTCCGGTCCGCCCGCGGTAGTGATCGAGGGAGTCGACGATGAAGACGGGAGTCTTCCCCCCGGGCATGGCGTCGACCATCGCGTCGAAGAACGCGTGGATCTCCTCCTTGAAGCGCCTGCGGTTGGAGGAGAGCGCCTTCTTCACCTGGTTGCGGAAGCTCGTATCGTCCTGCAGCGCCGCTTTGATGTTGAAGGAGGCGGGGCCGGCGGAGGCGTCCAGGACCGCGCTACTATCGACCTCAATGCGATTGAAAAACGTCCGGATCCGATCGATCAGCTTCTCCTTCGGGATCCCGGCGCCCTCGCAGTTGTCCACGAAACCCGCTGCGAGCCCGATGAGGAACTCCCACTCCTTCAGGGGCAACTCGGTATTGAAGTAGTCCTCGATGTCCCAGTAGACGGGGACATAGGCGTCCCGATCGAGCACGCGGCACAGTCGCATGAGCTCCGTCGTCTTGCCCGCGCCCCGGTAACCGGCGAGGAGCTGCACCGAGCCGCCGGTCGTGAAGTCGATGGCGGTCGCCATCTCCTTGACGAGGTCTGGCCCGACGGGTCCGTCGGGCTGGTCGTAGATCGGGACGTAGTAGCGCTCGAACTCCTCTTCCTCGGAGAGCATGCTGGCTCCTTGATGGACGTTGAGCGCGCGGTAGAAGGCCTTGCGATACTCGCGGTCGGTGTCAGCCATGACCAGAATCCTACGCGGCGAGTCCTGTACGAGGGAGCGATTGGGACTGGCGAGGAGCCCACGATGCCCCCGGTCGGGTCCCTGTACGGGAAGGCGATCGGCCGAGGACGCGGGCGCCGCCCCGTCGCTGACGTCTGCTGCGCCCCTCTCGCCCTTCACTACGCTCCTCCTGTCCGTACAGGAGAGGATCAAGAGGGCGTAGCAAATGCCACGAGTTCTCCCGGCGCGCTCCGGCGCCGCGCCCGGCGTTGTCGATGCGGGCGGCACGCACCCGGATCCTCCCGGCGCGCTCGTCATGGAAGGGCCCGAAGTCCCTTGACACGGTCCGCTCGGCAACTGCTTGGGGAATGCGGTCCCGACTGAGCCGCCGGGCGACGATCATCGGCCGCGCCGTCGCAGGACCCTGACCAGCCGGGCAGGTCAGTTCCGACCAGCCCACGACCCCGAGCACGAGCGCCGTCACCGCCGCTGCGCTCTGAAGCGGGGGCTGAAGCCCGACCATGAGCGCCAGACCGGTCAGGGCGCAGATCACCGAGCCCGGGTGGCCACCAAGCATCGCCCTCCAGGATGGCGCGCCGCAGGCGTTCAGGAGACCGCCGTGGAGGGGGCCTCACTGCGGTCGGCGTCGTCGGCCCGCTCGCCGCCGGAGTCCTGATCGAGGCCGGTCCGCCTGATGGTGGCCGTGCTCCCCGTCTTGGACAGGTAGAAGTTCTGGACGACCCACTCGCCGTCCACGATGGAGTCGTCGTCCGCCTGAACGGTGAGCTTCGCGGCGCCCGACTCGGCCGTCGCCGTGAGCCGACCGCCCTGCGTCGAGACGACGACGGTCCACGCGGCCTCGGCGTCCGGCAGGTTCGTGAGCGGGATTGACGCGATCCTGCCGAGTGTGGTCACCTCCTTGCCGATCCGCTTGTACAGGCGGAGGTTGAGGGCGTCCTTCTTGTTGAACAGCGCCGCCGTGTAGCGGTCGCCGCCGGTGCTCTCGGCGCTGCGCATGTAGACGTTGGCGTACAGCGGGACGTCGAGCGAGCGGAAGTTCACCGTGAACCTGGAGGTCGCGGTCTGGTCGGGCCCCAGGGTGGAGGCCCGGTGACTGTCGATGGACTCCCCGGCCCTGAGCTCGACGTCGGTGAAGGAGTCGTCGGCGTCGGCCGCGGCGATACCGGGCGTCATCGCCATAATGGCGCCGGAGACGCCCACGGCCAGGAGGAGGGATCGACGGGATAGACGGGGCGAACGGGACACGGCGAATCCTCACATGCAGACGGATGCGTGCTGAACGGTCGGGAGCGTGGTGCACGGGCGCGAGAACGGCGGAGAACCCTCAACCTCCTCACACGGGATACATCGCTCCCGTGAACACCTTATCGAACCCGAGACACGATCGCAATCAGTCTCAGAGCGAGGACTGATGTGACATCGAGGATACTTTGATAAATATCACAATTCTGTCGGATCCCCGGAGGCCGTCCGCCGGAGAACCCGGATGAAGCGCTTTGAAACGATATCGTTGCGGTTCGCGAAAGAGAAACCAATATCCTCCGGAGTCAATTCCGGATCGGGAGATCCACCGGCTCGGATAATTCCTGAAATAATTATGAACCCCTCCCCGGAATGGCGAGCCGTCGCCGCCTCTTGCTGGGGTTCGCCGCAGTGGGCGCCAGCACGGTGGGACATGTGGGACTCATGGGACAGACTCGGGCGGGGACGTGTCCAAATCTGTTGCAAAGGCGCCCCGGGCCGGGATCGGCCGCGAGAAGAAGCGCGGAATATCAACGATTCTCCTCCGGCGCTCCGGCTCGATCCGGGCCTTTGCAACAGATTTGGACAAACGGCGCCGCCGCGGCCACCCGGGAGGGACGGCCTCGAGTCGGACGGCGACCGCCACGGGCGCCCGACGCGCGAGCACGTCACTCAACCCGCGAGATCGTCGGGTAACCCGCGAGCACGTACCTCTAGCAGACGTGCTCGCGGGTCAAGTGGCGATCCCGCGGTCCGCGCGGCGACCGCCCGCCGTCCCCGCGGACCGACCGGGTGCGACACGCCCTACTACCCCTACTGCCCCTCCAGGCGCAGCAGGTCCTCCACGCTCTCCGGGCGCAGGACCCACCCCTGCCTCGCGCCGTCGACCCAGGCCACGCCGGGGCGGGGGAAGAGGTTGTAGTTGGACGCCATGCTCCGCCCGTAGGCGCCGGTGGCGGGCACGGCCAGCACGTCGCCGACGCAGAGGTCGGCGGGCAGGTCGACGTCGTGCACGACGATGTCCCCGCTCTCGCAGTGCTTGCCCACGACGCGGGCGCGCACGAGCCCGGCGTCGGCGTCGGGCCTGCGGTTGGCCAGGAGGGCGGTGTAGGCGGCGCCGTAGAGGGCGGGGCGGATGTTGTCGCTCATGCCGCCGTCGACGCTGACGTACAGGCGGGCGGCGCCCTCGCCCAGCTCCACGGTCTTCAGGCCCGTGACGGTGTAGAGGGTGACCGTCGTCGGGCCGATAATGGCGCGGCCCGGCTCGATCGACACCCGCGGCGCGTCGTCGCCGAGCTCGGCGCAGGCGAAGCGGACGGTCTGCGCCAGGACCCGGGCGACGTCGGCGGCGCTCGGTGCGACGGGGTCGGCGCCGGTGTAGGCGATGCCGTAGCCGCCGCCGAGGTCGATCTCGGGGCACAGGCGCCCGGTGGCGGCCGCGACCTCGTGGCGCAGGCGCATGACGACGCCGGCGGCCTCGCGGAAGCCGGCGAGGTCGAGGATCTGGGAGCCGATGTGGGAGTGCAGGCCGCGCAGCGTCAGCTCGGGGGCGGCCTCGACGGCCAGGCAGGCCTCGTAGGCGGCGCCGGTGGCCACCGAGATGCCGAACTTCTGGTCCTCGTGGCCGGTGGAGATGTGCTCGTGCCCGCCGGCGTGGACGCCGGTGGTCAGGCGCAGCATGACCGAGCCGCACTCCTCGGGCCCGTAGACGCCGACCTCGCGCAGGTCGCGGACGACGTCGGCGGCCAGGGCGATCTCCTCGACGGAGTCCAGGACGAGGTGGCCGAGCCTGTGGTGCAGGGCGACGGCGATCTCCGCACGCGTCTTGCCGTTGCCGTGCAGGCCCAGGCGGGCGGTCCGGGCGGGCGACCTCCCGCCGTCGGCGTCCCCGAGGGCGGCCAGCGCGACGGCGAGCTCGCCCCGGCTGGCGCTGTCGATGCCCATGCCCTGCTCCAGGACGGTGCGGGCGACGCGCGTGGTGAGGAAGGCCTTGCCGGCGTAGAAGGCCTCGCCGCCGTTCATCCCGTAGTCGGGACTGAACTCCTCGGCCATGGCGGCCGTCCAGGCGGCGGCGCGCCCGCGCAGGTCGGCCTCGTCCAGGACGAAGACGGGCGTGGGCGCCTGGGAGAGGATCTCGATGAGGGTCCGGCCGCCGATGCTCAGGGCGCCGTTGACGCCGCGGCGGGCGGTGAAGGGCCACAGGTCGGGGCGCTCCTCCGGCTCGGGCGCCACCAGATCGCCCAGCGGCGCCTCCCCCGCGGGCACGTTCGCAGCGGTCATGGTCTTCCTCCAGATTCAGGTGCGGGTGGGTGTGGGTGGGTGTCCGGGATAAGGGCGGGGAGTGGTGAGTCGAGGTAGGCGGGTGGTGAGTCGGGATGCGGGTGAGTCGGGCGGTGGGTGCGCGGGTGGATGGGTGGTGGACGGGGCGGGCCGGGTGCGGGTACTCGGGTGAGTCGGGTATGCGGGTGGGCGGGTAGAGGAATGGCGGGTACTCGGATGGTTCGGGTGGGTGGTGGATGGTGGGTGGCCGGCTGTCCGGGCGGCGCCCGGACCGGCCCGCCCGGCCGCTCCGCCCGCGAGGGGCGCAGCGGCCGGGGAGCTTCACATGCGCTCCGGGGCGCTGACGCCCAGGAGGTCCAGGCCGTTGGCGATGACCCG
>ERZ772945.2479-NODE-2479-length-11240-cov-4.825838_pt1 | contig 11240 bp, 12 predicted proteins | sample MGYA00511681_ERZ772945 | MGnify/ENA primary metagenome ERZ772945 (study PRJEB29015, sample SAMEA2737943) | human oral metagenome | biome: human oral; feature: human-associated habitat; material: dental | place: China | collected 2143 ... | reverse complement strand
AGCGTCGTCGATTCCGAGTGCATGGAGCCGGACGGCGACTATATGGAGGTCGAGGCGGTCGACGGGCTGTTTATCGCGACACAGTGCGATATTGCGTGGCGAGCCGATCTCTTTACGGGCTGGCATCTTTACGATACATCGTACTGCAAGGAGCTTCAGCGGCGCGGCTTTCGCGTCGTCGTGCCGAACCAGAGCGCGGATTTTTGGTGCATCCACTGCCCCAAGGAAAAGCCGCTCGCCGCTTCGTATCGGACGTATCAAAAGGTTTTTCTGCGCGAGTACGGCGCAGAGCTGCACCCCGAGGTCTAGCGGGGGAGGATATCGCACAGGAGAAAGGGAATCGATCGATATGGCGGATGAGAAAATGAACTGGCTGACGCTCGCGGATCGTTTTGCGGCGGACGGCGACCTGAAGGGAATGCGTGCCTGTGCGCGGGAACTTTGGGCGAAGGCGGCGACGGCGCTCGACGGCGCGGCACTCATGGCAGAGGCGGCGCTCTACGCAGGCGAATACGACGAGGCGGCGACGCTCGCGGACGAAGTCCTGAAGGCGCGTCCGCGCCATTTGCGCGCGCGCTTCGTCCTTGCGGGGCTGGCGGCGCAGGAATTCCGCCTCGACGATGCGCTGCCGCGCCTTGCAGGGCTTGCGGAAGAAGCCGGCCGAGAACGCATTGCGCTCGACCCAGACGATCCGTATGCGCAGGTGCTCACCCATCTCCTGCGGCAGGTGTACGGCTGGCTCGCCGACTCGTACTATCTCGCGGCGGAGCCGGAACAGGCGGCGCAGGCACTCCTTTCCTGCAGCCGGCTGCAGGATACGCCGGAGGGAGAGGCGGACATCTACAGCAAGTACCTCTTCATGCGCAACTATCGCGACCAGTCTCCTGCGGCAGCGAGACGGGAGGCGGAAGCCTATGCGGCGATGCAGAAGGTGACGCCGTATGCGCATCAGAATGTCCGAAAACTGCCCGGAAAGAAGCTCAAGATCGGCTACATCTCGCCTGACTTTCGCCAGCACGCTGTCGCGAGCTTCGTCAGTCCCCTGCTGAAGGGCTTCGACGGCGATCATTTCTCCGTCTATTGCTACGCGCTCGGCAGACAGGATGCGGTGACGAAGCGCCTTCGGACGGGACCTGTCTGCTGGCGCGACCTGCGCGGCAGGAGCCCACGCACGGCGGCGCGCCTCATCGCGGAAGACCATATCGACATTCTCGTCGACCTATCGGGACACAGTCAGGGGAGCGCGCTTCCCATCCTGGCGCATCGCCCTGCGCCCGTGCAGGTTTCCGGCATCGGCTACACGAATACGACAGGGCTTTCCGTCATCGATTACTTCCTTTCCGATGAGACGTGCCTGCCGACGGGCGACAGCGCTTCGGCAGGGTTCACGGAGGAGATTCTGCGCCTGCCGCATTCCCACCTTTGCTATCAGCCCGGCGCCGTGCGCGAAATCCCTGCTGCCGGCATGGAAGCGCCTGTCCTGCGGAACCATTACGTGACGTTCGGCAGCTTCAACAACATCGCAAAGGCCACGGACGAAACGCTGCTATTGTGGCGCGGCATTCTCGATCAGGTGAAGGGATCGAGACTCATCCTGAAGGGGAAGATGTGCAGCATACCGTCGGGGCGCGATCTCCTCACGGCGCGGCTCAGGAAGCTCGCGTTCGACCTCTCGCGCGTGGAACTTCGCCCGTACAGTCCCGACTACCTCGAACAGTACCGCGATATCGATATCGCGCTCGATACGTTCCCCTATAACGGCGGCCTCACGACGTGTGAGGCGCTCTACATGGGCGTGCCGGTCATCACGCTGCGCGGGCGCACGCACGGATCGCGGTTCGGCGCGAGCATTCTGAAGAATGCAGGCGTGCGCGAGCTCGTCGTTGAAAATGACCTCAACTACGTGCGTCGCGCCGTCCAGATCGGCACAAGCCCGGAACTTATCGGCGCGTATCATTCGGGCCTCCGCGCCAATCTGTTGAAGTCGGATCTCATGAATGCAAAGCAGTATATGGAAGAGTTGGAAACCTCTTATCGCTGCGCATGGTGCAGATTCTGCGAAACACGATAAAATGCTTGCTTTTTTGATGAAAGACGGCTATACTGTTATATATAGGCGTTCCATTTTCTTGGCATTTGATTTGCATGGAGAAGCGGACATCTAGGATCAGGATTCATTTAAGTAAGGGGAATAAGGTATGGCTTTTGAAGATCAGACACTCGTGTGCAAAGAATGTGGCAAGGAATTCATCTTCACCGCTGGTGAGCAGGAGTTCTATGCGGAGAAGGGATTTGAGAACAAGCCGGCGCGCTGCCGTGACTGTCGGGACAAGCGCCGCCGCAGCCGCGAAGGCGGCGAGGAGCGCCAGATGTACCGCGTGACGTGCGCGGACTGCGGCAAGGAGACGGAAGTCCCCTTTGAGCCGAAAAACGATCGTCCGGTCTACTGCCGCGATTGCTTCAACAAGAGAAGAGCGTAATCTTACGGTCTTTGCAGCATAACAGCAAGGGAAGCAGAGCTCGGAAGAAATTCCGAGCTTTATTCCATAGCGGGCGAGCCCTTGCGGTGCGCCGATAGAAGAAAGAGGGATATGCATGAAGAGGAAAAGAATTCTTGCACTCATCGCGGCGATGGCGTTCGCCATGCTCGCACTCGCGGGCTGCGGCGGCAATCCGAATGCGAGCAGCTCGGCTTCGGGTTCGGGCGCGAAGGTGCTCAAGGTCGGTTCGTCGATCGACTTCGCGCCGTTCGAGTTCCAGGACGAGGGGCAGAAGGACTATCAGGGCTTCGATATGGATCTCATTCGTGCCATCGGCAAAGAGATGGGCTATGAGGTCGAGATTCAGAACCTCGGCTTCGACGGGCTCATTCCCGCACTTCAGGCAAAGAACGTCGATGTCGTGATTTCGGGCATGACGATCAACGATGACCGCAAGGCGAACGTGCTCTTCTCCGAGCCGTATTACCAGTCGGGGCTTACGATGGTCGTCCGTGAGGACGAAGAGGGCATCAAGACCTTCAATGACCTCAAGGGCAAGAAAGTCGCCGTCCAGATCGGCACGACGAGTGCCGAGGCAGTCAAGAAGCTCGGCGGCGTCGAGGTCAAGGAACTCAACACGCCGGCGGATTGCTTCATGGAGCTCAAGGGCAAGGGCGTCGATGCCGTCGTCAATGACCGTCCCGTCAACGACTACTTTATCCACAAAAGCGGCACGACGGGCGTCAAGCAGCTTGAGGAGCGTCTGACGAGCGAGGACTACGGCATCGCGATCGCGAAGGACAACGCGGAGCTTCAGAAGAAGATCGACGAGGCACTCAAGAAGGTCAAGGAGAGCGGCGAGTACGACAAGATCTTCGCCAAGTGGTTCGGCGAGAAGAAGTAATCGAATCCGCGCAAATGGAGAAAAGGCGTTATGCAGAATACGTTCCTGCATAACGCCTTTTTTGGATGGCGCGATGCGCCGCTGAATATATCTTCAGCGGACGAACACGCCGCTTTTCCCGCCGCTCTTGCGCTCGAGGTGGATGAGGTCTAGCTCCATGCGCTTGTCGATCGCCTTGCACATGTCATAAATCGTAAGCAGTGCGACGCTCACCGCGTGCAGTGCCTCCATCTCGACGCCCGTCTGTCCCGTGACCTTGACCGTCGCGCGTGCCTCGACGGCGCATTCCGCATCCAGCATCTGAAAGTCCACGCTGCACTTTGCGATCGGCAGCGGGTGGCAGAGCGGGATCACGCCGCTCGTCGCCTTCGCCGCCAGGATGCCTGCGATGCGCGCCGTGCCGAGCACATCGCCCTTCTGCGCCGTGCCCTGCTCGATGGCTTCATATACCTCCGGGCTGACCTTGATGCGCCCTGATGCGGTTGCCTCGCGGTGCGTCTCCGCCTTGTCGCTGACATCGACCATGATGGCATTGCCCGCCGCATCGAAATGGGTGAGTTTGTCCTGTGTGCTCATCCTGAAGACTCCTTTTCTATATCCTTCTGAAGTAAAGTATAGCAGAAAGGCAAGAAGAAGGAAATAAAACTTGTTCGGTTAGAATTACGGTTCAATCCGATCAAAACTCTCGGCGATCCAATCTGCGTGGGAGAGATCTTGATTGCCGGAGTTCGGGTTGTGATAGGCGATGCAGGTCATGCCGGCGGCCTTTGCCGCCGCGATGCCGGCGGTCGCGTCCTCGATTACGGTACAGTGTGCAGGCACAATGCCGAGGGCATTCGCTGCTTTGCGGTAGATCGCAGGATCCGGCTTGCTCTGCGGGAGCTCTGCACCGCTGATGATGGCAGTAAAGTAGTGACGTAGACCGAAACGCCGCAGCACCATTTCGATAATGTTCCGCCCCGTGGAGGAGGCAACGGCGAGCAGATTGCCTTTCGCGTGGAGGCGCGCAATGAGCTGTACGACGCCGGGGATTGGCACGATGTCGGCAGCATGTGTCAATCGGTCGATGTAGAGCTGATGCTTGTAGTCTGCGAGATCCTTCCATGTCAATTCGGTTGGGCAGTCGGCAAGGGCATCAGAGAACAGCTCCTTGCTTGTGCGCCCGGCGTACTGTTCGAGGCGGCTTTTCTCAAACGGGATGCCAAAATGGTGAAAGGTCTCCATCTTCGTCGCCGTGTGAAGCGGCTCGCTGTTGATGATGACGCCGTCCATGTCAAAGATAAACGCACGCTTCATGCTTCTTCCTCCTCCTTCGGATCCTCAAAGCCGATCACAAGCGCTGCCGCAAAGGTGACAACGGATGAGATGAGCAGGGTGATGAGTGCATATACGATGTAGTTCTCATCCTCGCTGACCCACATTGCCATGCTGAGCAGGCCAGGCGTGACGTAAATGAACGCCTTGAGCTTTACGATCCCCGCAAAGAGCGCCGCCGCACCACTGCCAAGCATACAGGCGTACATGGGACGCTTCAGCTTCAGGTTGACACCGTACATGGCAGGCTCCGTGATGCCGCCGAGATAGGCGGTCATACCGGATGAGAGGGCGAGCGAGCGGAGCTTCTGATTCTTCGTTTTCCACGCGACCGCCATCGCAGCAGCCGCCTGCGCCATGTTCGAGCAGAGTGCCACAACGCGGATGACGGGGTCAAAGCCCTGCTGCGCGACGAGCATGATGCTGATCGGGCTCAGCGCCTTATGCATGCCGATGGATACGAGCCATGGATAGAGGGCTGCGAGTGCCGCGAGTGCAAAGCTGCCCAGCAGGCCGTAGACAAACATGCTGCCGTCCGCAATTGCCTGCGAGATAACGTTGCCGACCGGGCCGATGCAGATGAGTGCGAGCGGCACACTGATGAGCGCGACGAGCATCGGCTCGACAAATATCTTTACCATGGCAGGCGTAATGCGCTTCACCGCACGCTCGATGTAGGACATGATCCAGACAGAGAGCAGCACAGGCACAATCGTCGACGAGTACTTCGCCAGCATAATGGGGATGCCGAGGAACTCCACGGGGTTCCCCTTTGATACCATCGCCACCCATGTCGGATGGATCATGGCGAGACCGATGAATGCGCCCATATACGGATTGCAGCCGAACATTTTTGCCGAGGAGAAGCCGATAAAGACGGGCATGAAGTAGAAGCCCGTATCGAAGATCATGTTGAGAAATACGTAGGAAGAGGACGATTTGTCGAGCAAGCCGGTCATCACCAGAACGAGCAGCAGCACCTTGCCCATACCACAACCGGCAAGGAGGGGCACAACAGGAGCGATAGAGCCTGTGATCGTTCCGAGAATTCTGTTGATGAGTGTTTTCTCCTCGACGGCCTTCGTCTCCGCCTTGGGCGCTTTCTCCTGTTGCAGTGCAGGTGCCGCGGCGACCAGTGCGGCATAGACACGATCCACATCGTTGCCGATGACGAGCTGGTACTGCCCGCCCTTCTTCACGAGGCTGAGCACCTCCGGAATCGCTTGTGCCTTCGCATCATCCGCCTTCGCCTCATCCTTCAGCGAAAACCGCAGCCGCGTCGCACAGTGTACAAGCGATGCGACATTTTCCGATCCGCCGACGGCGTCTAGAATCTCCGCAGTCAAATTTTCCCGCATACGATTACCTCCTAGGAATGAATCAAATTGATCAGATGAAGCAGGAGATAGCCCTGCTCACCATTTGTGATGCTCTTGCCCGTCTCCTCTTCGAGATAGGCAGCAATCTGCTGCACGCATGCGTAGGCATCCTTATGCTCGCTCTTGCCCCATGTGAAAAAATAGCTTTTCTCCTGCACCATCGTCTCGGCTGTCACCAATGTCCAAAGAAAGAGCTGCAGGTGCCGCAAAAGGCGATCGTAGGGAAGACCCTTTTTTCGGTAGGCCTCCGGAAAGGCTGCCTCAATAATCGCGAGGATGTTCCGTATCATGCGCGTCACCTTCATCGTATCCACCATGCGATGATTCATATATGCATTGACGATATGAAGCGTGATAAACCCAACCTCATCCTCTGAGATTGTGACATCAAGGAAGCTTTGGATGATAGGCACCGCAAGCTGCGCAAGACGAAATTCCTCGGGATAGAGCAGACGAATTTCAGGCAGCAGCGGATTGACACATCGCACGCCCGCTTTTTCGCGTGCAAGCGATACGCTGATATGATCCGTCAGGGTGAGGTAGATCGTCTCGTCGATCGGCCGCCCCGTATCGTCCTGAATCGCCTTCAGAATGTCCCCTGCGATCTCCAAGTAGACGCTGGGCAGATCGCCGATGATCTCACCGAGCCTGTTCTGTACCTGTTTGTCTTTCAGCACGAAGAGTTTCTCCACAGCCGTTTCTGAGATCGTGTCACCGACATGCGCCCCAAAGCCGAGGCCCTTGCCGATGGCCACAACCTCTGCGCCGGTCTCGTCGCTGGCCAAGACCACATTGTTGCTGTATACACGCAAAATCTTCAAAGGCAGCCTCCCTCCTTCGCGCATTTAAAAAGAAAATGCCTCCGCCATCGCCGCGACCGTTCTCGGCGGCCGCATCTGAAACGGCGGAAACTCCTTTTCGTTTCCTGCCACCATGATGACGGTCGAATCGTATCCCGCCTCGCGTATCTTCGCGCGGTCGAACGTCAGGAGCGGGTCCCCCGCCTGTACGGCCTGTCCGGCAAATACGAGCACATGGAAGCCTTTCCCGTTCATCTCGACCGTATTGAGCCCCACGTGGATGAGCAGGTCCATCCCCGCGGCACTGACAATACCGACGGCATGTCCCGTGGGAAATACCATCTTCACCGTTCCGCTCACGGGTGCATAGACTGTGCCGTCCGTGGGACGAACGGCACAGCCGCCCCCCAGGCTGCCCGAAGCAAATGCCTTATCCTCCACTTGTCCCAAAGGGATCAGCTCTCCCTCCACAGGAACATAGACCACATTTTCCTGCACCTCTTTTGGACGCTTTGCCTGCGGTCCCCTTTTGAACATCTGAAGAAAAGACATCGGAAAAACGACCTTTCCATACAACAAAAAACAGACATCACCATACGCCTGCGCTCTGCGCAGAGATCGCGGTAATGCCTGCCGAACAGTAACACCTTTGAACTTCATGTTTCATTATAACGACTTCCTGTGTTTTGTCAAGGTATTTCGACAGAACCTGTTCGCCAGGGTGAATGGCAAAGGCAAATGAGAAAAAAGGAATAAAAAAGGAATAAAAGGAAAGAAAACGGAAGGGCGTCCGATTGCCGGTCGGACGCCCTTCTTTTTCTTTTGGTGGGATTACTTCGATTGCTTCTGCTTCGGCGTGATGGCAAAGACGCGGACGGGAAGCCCCGTTGCGCCTTCGATGTTCGGCCATGCGGCGAAGAGGAGCGCGCCGACGGGCGCGATGTGGTCGAGGTTTGCAAGGACTTCGATCTGGAGCTTGCCGCTTTTTAGGACGTAGCGCTCGCAGGCGAGGTCGCCTGCCTTTTCCGCAAGCTCGCTCGCGTCGGTGTCGAGCGTCTCATGCCCGTTTGCCGCCGCGTTTCGCGTCTCGTAGATGTACTTGAGCGCCTCCATAGACCAGCCGGGCGCGTGCTCGGAGCCGTCTGCGCCCGCGCCGGAGAGTTTCTCCATGTTCGGCCAGTTCTTGTACCAGTCCGTGCGCAGGGCGACGAATGCGCCGTCCGGGATCGCGCCATGCGCGGCTTCAAATGCCTTGATGTCGTCTGCGGTGATGGCGTAGTGGACATTTTTTTTGACCTTCTCGCTGATGTCTAAGACGACGAGCGGATAGATCATCTGCTTTGTGCCGTACGCCTCGGAGAGCGATGCGTTTCGGATGAAGTGGCCGGGAAAGTCGATATGCGTGCCGAACTGCCCCGGAAACTTGAACGTCTGGATGAGGCAGTCGAGCATCGGATTGCCCCAGTCGAAGACGGTCTTTGAAAGCTCGACCGAGCCTGCGGGGATGCCCGGCCAGTACGGGCTGTCATTGTTGAGCGGGTGGCTGAGATCCACCCATTCGTACGCGTCTGAGTGAAGTTCCTGCAGTACGTTCCAAAGATTGTGTTCCATCGTGAACCGTCCTTTTCTATGAAAATACAGAAAAACGATACGCTCTATTTATGATAGGGAAGTTTTCCTGCTTTGTCAATCCAGTCTGTGCGAATGCGTATATAAGAAAGCCCTGACCACGTCGGCCAGGGCTTTGAATCTGCACAGAGGAGTCAGCACTTGATGCCGGATCCCTTGCGCGCGTAGAAGAACCAAGTGATGAGGATCGTGCTCACGGCGAAGCCGATGATGCAGTAGAACGCCGGAATGACGCTCGAAAAGGTCGCGTACGACCAGCCGAAGATCTTCGGGATGAAGAACGCTCCGTATGCCGCAATCGCTGCCGTGAAGCCCGTGACGAGCGAGGCGTGGAACGGATTCGTGAAGATGTACGGAATCATGCGGAAGGAAGCGCCGTTGATGAAGCCCGTCGTGAGGAAGAGCAGCAGGAAGGCGCCGAAGAAGAGCGGGAAGCGGTGCGCCTGAAGCCCCAAGAGGACGAGGATCGTCGCGCCGAGCATGATGAAGAGGGAAACGAGCGTGACCTTCGAGCCGCTGTCCAGCTTGTCGGCGAGGAGACCGCCGACGGGACGGATGCCTGCGCCGATGAACGGGCCGAGGAAGGCGGCGTAGGAGAAGGAAACTTCAGGGAACTCTTTCGATACGAGGAGCCCGAGCGCCGCCGAGAATCCGATGAACGAGCCGAAGCCGCAGGTATAGATCCAGCACATGAGCCAGGTGTGTTTGTTGCTGAAGATCGAAAGGATGCTCTTCGGACTCTGTTTCGGCAGCGGCAGGTTGTCCATGAATTTCAGGATGAGACCGAGTGTGATGATGGTCGGGATGATCCAAAAGAAGCAGACGTTCTGCACGTACATCATGCCCTCAGGGCCGGAGACGCCGGGACCAAAGAACGAGGAGAGGTTCCAGCCAAGCAGGATCGGCGCCGTGAGGTAGATGAGCGAGACGCCGAGGTTGCCGACGCCTGCGTTGACGCCGAGCGCGAATCCCTTGTTCGCCTTCGGGAAGAAGAAGCCGATGTTCGCCATGGACGCGGAGAAATTTGCGCCCGCGATGCCGATGAAGGAGACGAGCAGGACGAATGTGTCATAGGATGTCGTCGGATCCTGCAGGGCGCGGCCAAGCCCGAAGAGCGGGAGGAGAAGGAGTGCCGTCGTGACGAAGCAGCTGTTTTTTCCGCCCATGAGGCCGGGCAGGTAGGTGTAGAAGAGACGTCCCGTTGCACCGACAAGACCGGGAAGCGCGGCAAGCGTGAAAATCTGCTCATCGCTGAACGCGAAGCCGATGAATTTCAGCTTTGCCGCGACGGTTGCCCAAAGCGTCCACGCTACGAAGGACAGGACCAGCGCCCATGTCGAGGTGTAGAGGTTCTGTGTCGCGATTTTCCTGCCGTAACGCTCCCAAAAGTCCTTGTTTTCCGGATCCCAATGCGCGAGGATTTCCTTGCGCGAGGGGTTGGGTCCGAGTGCGGCGAGATGCTGTTCTGCCATATCCAACTCTCCTTAGAAATAGATAAGAACCATACAATCGCGCAACATTATAATAGAAAACGATCCATTTGTATGTAAAAAAAATCACTTTTGTAACATATATTACGGCATAGGAAAAATTTGTACGCTATCCTATTAAAAAGTATCTCTTTGTATAAAAATACGGATGGAATGACGCGTTCAGAAAAACCAACATTTTGGCGTGCGTAAACGAGGCGGAGGAAATTCGATATGAAGCAGATGGATATGGAGGCGCTCGTGCGCCGTTTCTATGAGCTTCCGGGCAAGATTGTCAAGCTGCACGATGGCGAGTACCTGTTCCGTGAGGGCGATGCGGCGCGCTATTTCTACATCGTGCGGTCGGGGCAGGTGTTCATCACGAAGTATGCGTCGTCGGGACGCGTGCTCTCCCTGCGGCTTGCCTCGCGCGACAGCATCGTCGGGGAACTCGCGCTCTACGAACAGAAGCCGGCTTATATCTTCAATGCCATCGCGCAGAGTGCGGCAGAGGTTTACGCCATCGAGTACCCCGTCCTGCAGGACTACCTCGAAAGGACGCCGAAGCTCGCGACGAATTTGCTCAAAATTGTCGGTGCGCACATGCGCAAGCAGCATTCGAAGTTTCGCGATCTTTTGCTTTACGGCAAGAAGGGCGCGCTTTACTCGACGCTCATTCGTCTTGCGAACAGCTACGGCAGACAGGAGGAAGACGGCATCCTGATTTCGGTTCCGCTGACGAATCAGGAGCTTGCCAACTATTCGGCGACGGCACGCGAGAGCCTCAATCGCATGCTCAGCGAGCTTCGCCGCGCAGGCGTCATCGAGTATCGCGAGCACCTGATCTTCATTCGCGATCTCGACTATCTCAAGGAAGCAATTCAATGCGAGAATTGCGGATGCGAAATTTGCAATATCAAATAATAAAAATAATATCATAACAAAATCGTATCATAACATAAAGGAATCGCAGATAATCATAAAGGCACTGAATTTATCCGTGCGTTCTAAAGACAAAGATACCGCCAAAGGATTGTTTTGGCGGTATTTTTATGAAGAATCAACAAATAAATTTGTGATATGCATCCTATATGTGATATTTATTACATTTCATCGAATTAAAAAACGATAAAATGATAGGCGATTAGGAGGGGATAACGTGAGCAGCGTTTTTACGAAATTCAAGCATCTGATCCCGGTCCAGAAATCCTCGACCGGGCATCAGCAGCTGCATGAGGGCGGCCGCGAGTGGGAGGACACCTACC
>ERZ772945.2477-NODE-2477-length-11251-cov-10.853519_pt1 | contig 11251 bp, 9 predicted proteins | sample MGYA00511681_ERZ772945 | MGnify/ENA primary metagenome ERZ772945 (study PRJEB29015, sample SAMEA2737943) | human oral metagenome | biome: human oral; feature: human-associated habitat; material: dental | place: China | collected 2143 ... | reverse complement strand
AACCTGGGAGGAGCGCGCCCTGGGGTTGCCGTTTGCCTGCGACGAGGAGTTCGACTGGGGGGCCGCCGCGTCGCTGGATTGGGAGGCGGACGGGGTGGGGTTCGATCCGCCTCCGCTCTCTCGTTTCCACACGCTCAGGTGGCAGCCGCTCAGGGCGAGCGCCAGGGGCAGCGCAGTCATGACAGCGAGGATCCTGCGTGTCTTCCCGCTCCGTTGTGCCTTCATGTCAATCATCCTCCGGTCGTGTTCCGTCGTACTTATCCCAGCGCCAATGGCGCCGACGTAAGAAGTCTAACCGCAATGTTTGACCATCCGGTCGCAAATGTGTCGCAGTCTGGCGACACCCGGAACCAGGACGGGGGCAGGAAGGCACCAGGCCCAGGAACGCCTTGATCGCCGGCATCTCGCTGCGGATCTGCACCAGGCCCGCGTTGTAACGGGATCCGCGCAGGGCGACCCCCTGATGGACGCTGGGGGAAACGGCGGTACACCATGCGTAGCAGCGCGCTCACGCTGGACGTGAGCGGGGGTTTGACGCAGTCGCGGGGACGTGTGAGGACCACAGATAGTTTGCGGTAGCCGTCGCGCAGGGGCGCGCCGAAAGGCAGCCCACCGTTGGAGCCGAGCACCCCGTCCACGTAGGTGCCCCCTTCGATAATGGTGGGGCATGAGGGTCGGCTGGGTCGACGAGGCGCGGATCACCGGGCCCACGGTGTTCAGGGTGGAGATCTTTTCCTTGGCGAACCACCGCACCTCCCCCGCGAGACGTTGAAAACCGCTACGTTCGTGCACGCGGGATTGCGCAGGAAGGCCCCCAGGTCGAAGGGCATCGCGCCGTCGGGGTAGCAGATGCGCTCGTAGATGTACTCGGCATTGAAGTAGCCCTGACCCCGCCGGAAGTGGCTCACGCCCCCGAACTCGGGGTCGTCGACGAGGTCCACGAAGGTCGCGTGGGCGCTGGCGGCGTCCCTGGACACGAAGTTGCACAGATACGAGGCCCCCGCGGACACGCCGGACACGTGGGGGAGTTGATGCCCTCGGCGATGAGCTCGCTCACCACTGCCGCCGTGTAGGCGTTGCGCATACCGCCGCCCTCGAAGACGACCGCCGTGTCGTCGATGGTCATCATCGTGGCGGAGAGAGATCGGCCCGCCTGCCGGAGGAGCGGCATGACCGTGCTCAGCTAGCCGCCGTGATGTTCCAAAACGAACCTGTGGGCTTTGTCTGGTGTTGTTGACACTTCGTGTGCCTGCGGAGAGTGAGGTGCCTGTTATGGGTTCTCGTCGTTGTTTTACGCAGGTGTATCGTCGTGATGTTGTGACTTTGGTGTTGGATACGGGGTCTACGATCGCGTTTGTGGCTCGGGATTGAGGGCTGGGTGAGTCGGTGGTGGGCTGGTGGGTCAAACTCGAGCGTGAGCGACGCCAAGCGGTCAGCGCGGGTGGTCCTGATCCGCGTGAGATGGAAGCTGAGATCACTGTGTTGCGTCGGCGGGTGCGCGAGCTGGAGAAGGGGAATGAGTTTGTGGGAAAAGCCAGCGCCTTCTTCGCGTCTGGGCACCACAACACCAGCGGTTTGAACTGATGGACGCGCACAAGGGCTTCCTACTCAATCACCTTGATGGCCGATGTTTTAGGGGTCACGCGCGCAGGCTATTACGCGTGGAAAACCGAGCGTCCCACAGGGGTGAGCGCGCGCTGGTGCGGAGGCGTTTGGATGAGGCGGTGGCCTGGGAGTATGAGGTGTCGGGCGGCACCTATGGGGCTCCTCGCATCCAGTGCGCCCTGACGCGCGGTGGCGTGGATGTGGGGGTGCGGGCGGTCGCCGCATCAATTGCGCCGCCTGGGCCTGACAGGATTACATGCGCGCCCGCATCACAGCAAGCGCGGTGGGCGGTGGGCCTGTGGCCCATGAGGACCACTGCGCCCGCCAGTGGGACCAAGACGCGACTGACCGCGTGCGGATCACGGATTTCACCTACCTGCGGTGCGCGCAAGGCTGAGTCTACCTGCGCACCGTGCGCGATGCGCACTCGCGTAGAGTCCTGGGATACGCCATGGGCGAGCAGCAAAGCACCGTCGTGCTCCACGCTGATCGGGGAACACAGTTCACCTCCCAGAAGCTGGCCGCCAACATGCGCGCCGCGAAAGGAACCGTGTCAATGGGGCAGGCCCAAGTGTGCTGGGACAACGCCATGGCCGAATCCCTTTGGGCCACCCTCACAACCGAGTACTACTACCGGCGCACCGTCGCCACCCGCGACCAAGTCTACACCGGGGTCGCCACCTGGATCGAAGACTCCTATTAACCACCGCCGCATCCACACCAGCCTCGGCGGCAAATCCTCCACCGAATGAACTACACCAAGCGGCCCAGACAACAGCCCCATCAACAAACCACCAACAACTTGCACACAGGCCCAACCCCAACAACTACCGCCTGCGCATGTTCCTCATCACCGGAGGCCTCGACGCCTCCACCCACACCCAACTACGAAGAGCAGGAAATGGCCGATCTAACGGCAGAACACACTCCATCGACCGGTCGCCGAAATCCTGATCGAGGACTACGAGCCCGGAGCATTCACCTAAGAATTTGCCAAGCCTGACATACACTATGCAGCGGCCCGCCGCGCCGAACTCAACTTCAGCCCAGAAGCCAAGCGGACGGTCCGCACCGACGGACAGAAGATTGAGATGTTCCTCCTGTTCACCAGCGGGACAATCCGACGTGAGCGGACAGAGATGTGCGGAATGAGTGAATCGATAATCAAAACAAAGCTAAGTTTGCCGATTAGGGTCATGACGGGCTGACGTAAGCGAACGGTGAGCGTGCCGTTGCGATCGCAAATAGATCAAGCGGAAGACCGGTACCGGACAAGAACTGCTGGTCATCGATTCCCGCCTCGTTGATCACCTCACGGGCCCGAGCGAGCATCGATGGAGCCTCAAGGGACGAGATTCTACCGGGCTCAGCACGTCGCCAACCATTCTGCGACATACGAATCATGGCGTTCCTATAAGTCACGTCTCTCATGACGCCGAGCGTACGAGCGCGATAGAGAAGCGCAGCAAGGCTGACGCCCCAGTGCTCCTTTAGCTCCGCAAGTTTGCCCCAGCCACGAGAAGCAGTCGTCGCAGGCAGATGCAGCGCGATCTCCTCAGCTGGCATCAGAAACTCTGCGGCGAAGCGATTGGCTTGCTCCTCCGCAATCTTCCCACCAGGTTCGGCATCGTGGTGCATGATCAGGTGCCCGATCTCGTGAGCGACATCGAAGCGTTGTCGGTAGTAGTCCTCTTTCACAGGATTGAGCACGATAATCGGGCGCGTGCCGGTGTGCAAGGAATAGGCGTCGATTGCCGCGACGCCAGGTTCGCTAAACACGACGACCACACCAGCACGCTCCGCCAGCCGGACAACGTGTTGGATCGGCCCTGGTGCGACACCGAAGAAGTTCCGGGCTTCACGCGCCACTTCCTCCGGTGAGGCATCAGCTTCATCTGGAGCCACGGGGAGATCGGGCAGCAACGTCTCGGGAAGCTCAACGACCTTCTCGAGGAGTCCGGTGACCTCCGTGACGAATTGGCCGTAAGCCTCCGCCTTGTCCTGAGCGACCTGCGGGGTTGAACGCAGCGAACGGAAGTGTGGCTTCTCAATGCGGGGAGGGGGTCCCCCAGCAAAGAACTGTGGCTCAACCCTCAGCGCCAATGCCAGTTTGGCTACTGTGGCGCGATTAGGTCGCTTAGCCCCGCTCTCCCAACCCGTAACCGATGCTGGCGACATCCCGATCAGCTCCGCGAGACGAGCTTTTCGAAGACCGGCGAGCTGACGCGCCATCGTCAACCGCTGTCCGTTGAAGAACGACGTGGCGTTAGCGAGCGCTTGAGTGGTGCGTCCCGCGCTAGCCATTCGAAGTGGCCGTACCGTCGCCTGCCTGTGGCTTCTTGATGCGAACAGCGATCTCTTCAACCTGTGTCGAAGGAGCGCCACCCGGAAGCACAGGGAAAAGGACCCCTCCTGTCAGTCCAGGAGCCGTACCGCCGTCAAGTAAAAGACGACGCCAGTGCCAGCATAAATCTCCCCGGAACTCGGGGTTCTTACTCTGACCGATGTAAAGTTCAAACCTCCCGGTCAACGGTTCGTAGGAGTGTGCAGCAACGAGCGTCACTCCTTCGAAATCATCGTCGCCAGGAATTCCGGCGACGGTCTGCAAGCCGAAGTCCTCATCCGTGAAGAGCGTGTCCTGGGTAATGAAGGACTGTGATGCCACACACCGTTTCGCTTCACTCCGTTCTCCCCACTTAATATGATCGATCCCACCATACTTGAACGACTGCAGTAGTACGCGATAACCGTCAGCCGCCCATCCCGGCGACCGCTTGTAGTCGCTTCGACTGACACGACCCGGGGGAAGTTGTGGCATTGCCCGCCACGCTTCTGGCGTAATGCCGCGCCCGAGGATATCTTCGCCGAGATTGTTAGCTCCGTCGGGGAGGATATAGCGCCCATTGGCGGTCGCACGGTCGAGAAGGTCGCGGAGGTACACGAAGTTATGGACGCCAATGATCATCTGATCATGGCCGGCATCTTCGTCGTAGTCCTGCCCCGTTCGAGCGAACGCCACGGGCGCAGCCCACATGAGCACGTTAAGCAGCCCGGAACGATCCAGGCTCTCCAGCGCATCTTCTTCTGAGGTCATGCCCTCCAGAGTAGCACATAGTCAGTATGTGGCGTGCCTAAATTTACTTTCGGAGTGTCATCGGTGACTGGAAGCCAACTTTTGAGACTGGACATCTCGTCGTGTTGACATGGGCGCACCCACTGGGGTCACGAGCGCCGAAGCGCCTTGCGGCCGAACGATCACCACCTGGTGTCGGGCTCGGGTGATGCCGACGAACAGCAGTCGCCGCGCTGTGGCACGCTGCGCCTCAGTTTCCTTATCTCGAAAAAAAGTACCCCTGTACTGCCCCTCGACGAGCAGGACGCCGTCGAACTCTTTGCCCTTGGCTTTGTGAATGGTCATGAGCACGCAGCCGCGGGGGTCGCGCTGGTCGGACTGAAGTTTGACTACGTTAAGCGCGCGGCGTACCAGGTCGGTAGCCTTACCGTAGCTGCCTCGAAGATCCCACGCAGTGGCAAGTCGACTTCCGATCTCATCAGTCGCTCGGAAGAGCCTAACGAACTTGGCATGCCTCAATAGATCCGACAAGTCATTCCCGACATCGAGTAAATCACGCGCGCGCACCCAGTCCTTTGCTGGATCGCCCTGTAGCACCAACCCGCTGTTGTATGAGGCGGTGAGGGCCTTGGCGCTCTTCAACCGCTGCGCCTCACCTCTACGCGCCCGGCCAGCGGCCGTGCGGTACCGCTCGCTGGTCTCCCGGGAAGACTTGCTCCTACTGGCAGCATTCTTCGCGTCGAAGTATTCGGCGATGCAATCGAAGGTCAGGCCGAGTGCAGCTTCCTTGGGTTGGCTCTGCCACTCCAAAATCGAGGCCACAACCAGGGCGGCTGCTGCGGTAAGATCGGCATCCCACAGCACATCATGCTCGACGGGGCTGATTATCTGCCCCATAAAGCGGTGTTCCTGCCCCAGGACCGTCGATAGTCTCCCGACGAGCTCGTTCGTTCGTGCGAGAACGACGACCGAAGGATGAGCAATACCCGCTTCACAAAGCGAGTCGAACATCCAGGCGACGCCAGCGTGGACAGTGCTTTCGAATGCATCCTGCCTGTACAAACAAGTGATCACGTCATTGGTATCCGGCAGAGGCCGATTCGTAAGCACGGCGTTAGCGTACGGTAGGATGCCAGCATCCGGGCTTCGATGATTCTCCCCTCTGAGATCGAACTCGGCGGGCCCGAGGTGGGTACGCAGGTGTTTGAGGCGCTCTGGATCCACCCGCGGGTCGTAGTCGAAGATCCGCTGATCCGGGTCGGCCATGAACATGGTCTTCGAGTGTGCGGAGAGCGCCTTGACCAGATCCCATTGCGCATCATCGGTGTCCTGGAACTCGTCCAGGATGATCACGGGGTACCTGTTGGCAAGCAGGGACGCTATCGACGCACTGCCAGTGACGAGCCGGGCAGCGGCTGCGGCGAACTGACTGAATACGTAGCGACCCTCATCACGTGCGAGGCGCGCTGCTTCGGAGTCCCAGTCGCCGTCGAAGACTGCCTTGGCGAGTTTCTCTTCGCCGGGATAGATAATGCGCGGAACGTGCCCAGTGAGCAGGCGACCATGCGCTCGCAGGATGTCCATTGCGAACGCGTGGTAGGTGCGCACGGCAATCTGGCGACGCTCTTCCGATCGCAAGATGTCGCGGCAGCGGATTTCGACCTGGCGAACGGCCGCTCGGGAGAAGCTGAGGAAGAGGATCTCCTGGCCTGGGTACAGGGCGGGGAGCATTGCCTGGGCTTTCAGGAGAGACAGGGTAGTCTTGCCGGAGCCTGGGCCGCCGAGTACCAGGACGGGACAGTCGTGCTCCAAGGCTTCTTGGGCGGTTTCGGAGAGCTGCACCTCCATGGCGCTTATTCCTCGGGCTCTGCGGCACCGGCTGGTGCAGCCGCGTCGTCCAGTACCAGTTCAGGCTCATCCTGGAGCTGTTTGTTGATAGTGAGAAGCGCGTCGCGGATGAAGGCAGGCAGATCAGCCTCGGTCTGGCACTGCTCAATGAGCATGCCGGTATACCCGAAACCGAATGCATCGCCCTTGCGGGCCTTCAGTACCTTCACTGCCAGTGTTGCCAGGTCATCGTCAAAAATCTGCTCGGGTACATAGGGATGATTTTTCGGATAATCATCGCGCTGCACAACCACGTCAAGGAAGCTCCGCAGCACATGCGTTGGAACCTGCTTCACGAGGAGCTGTTCGATGCCCCCTTCCGGCGACTCCCAGAACTCATCGAACGACTCGATGTTCTCCTTCGCCTCCCCTGCATCGACGGCGTTCAGCTTGTCCCGCATGCCATAGACCCGCTTGCCGAGAGCTTTGAACACCGGCGCGTACCTCGGCACCGCACGGTCCCCACCGGCGTTGAAGAGGGTGACGCCAGCAAGATCGACGTGCATGTAATCGTCGCGGAACTGTTCGAGTGCCGATGAGACCGCGTACACGGCGACCATCTCCGTCTGTCCCTCGAGGACGAACACGGCGCGGCTCAGGATTGCCTCGGCAAACTGGCGGCGCTGCGTACGGTAGTCCTTCGGTTTGACATGCTTGGTATCGATTGGTGCACCGGTGACAGTATCCCCGTCGCGCGAGAGAATCACGACGTTCTGCGGCTCGAACTGCTCGATCACGTAGGGGGAATGGGATGTGACGATCGACTGTCCCATTTGCTGTACCACGTACTTGGTCACGCGCCGCTGAGTGTGAGGAGGAAGCGCGATCTCCGGCTCCTCCATCACGAAGATGACCGATTGGTGTTCCTTCAGATCCGCGATGATCGTCAGCAACGCGAAGACCAGCAGATTAATCGAGCCGGTGCCCTGTTTGGCGAACGGCACCGAATGGTTGCTTGGTTGAGTCGCGACGAAGAGTCGGACGACCTCACGTAGGTGCTCGCGCGTCAAGTCTGAGGCGAAGAACCCCACCGAGTTCTCACTGGGAGCCAGGTTGACGAATTTGGCGAGGCGCGTGCGGATGTTCGCCCGGACGACCTTGAGCTGTTCGATCTCTCCGATCGCAGGATCAAGGCCTTGCAGCGTCCCAAGCGCATCCCGCCACATCTCCGCTGCGCCCTCACCTCCGAGCCGGAGGATTGTATCGAGCAGCGAACCGCGCTGCAGACTGAGCGCACGAGATCCAGTGCGCAGCGCTCGCAGGAAGATGAAGCCACAGAGTCGCTTGTGCGCACGGTTGAACTGTGTGCGGCCCGAGCCGAGTGATGCACGCTCGTCTTCATCAAGCTCATCAAGTTCAGGTAGCGGGTGGTCGAAGAACGTGTCCCCAATGAAGTCGTCTTCCTCGCGATCGTAGCGCCCGACGAAGATGATGGGAAGCGCCCAGACAATTCCATCGCCATCAGCGGCTTGGAGGCCGTTCTGTTCCTCGTCAATGAAGGAGAGTTCCTCGTCATCCCAGCGACGCACGTGCCCGCAGAACCTGCGTAGTTGCTCATCCGAAAGGTCTGTGAGCACGACGCGAACGCGAATCTCGCGGGGGTCACCCTCATTGTCGAGATAGGCTCCATCGGAGAAATCGTGTTCGTCGATAACCGGACGGCGGTAGAGGCGCTCCAGGCCCAAGACGAGCTCTAGCGCCTCGCACACTGTGGACTTCCCGATGTTGTTTCCGCCGACCAGCAAGGTGTGCTGCTGGAAGATCACGCGCCCCTTTGTGATTCCGCGGAAGTTATCGATCTCAAGCAACCTGACCCGCATGCCGTGGCCTCCTCGTCACCTTATACAGCTGTCTCACTGGGATTGGCTGCTTCATTTAACAGGGCGCACACCAACACCAGTGAGATGACTTCGTCGGCCAGTTTACCAAGTCTGCGCACATTGCCACCCTATCAGCCAGCGGATATGGCTTGGCCTGAATGGTCTCGGGTTCCAGTCGCGCTCGTTCGTCAGGTACGAGCTTGGATCCGCAGCTGTCGCCAAGCTGGATCGTCCTGGATTTTGTGGAGGATTGGTTATGCCATGGCGAGTGGGGAAGTGGCGTGGCTGTAGTCATAACAGTGTTCGGCGGCAATGGGTGGGAGATCGTGGTCGTTGGCCGAGCGGTTGCGGCTCCCGAACCTCCGACGCCGGCTTCTTGATCCGCTGCGCCTTCTCAGCGGTAGTTCCACGCCGGTCGCCAACATCGTTTCAGACCCATCCGAATTCCGGCCGCGCAAGGTTTGTGGGTTGATCTCCACTCCCTTCGCCGACGCGGCGCACTCCGTGCACCCCAACCACGCCGACCGCCACGACCCCCAGAGCTGCCCCGTCATGGGGCGCGGGTCCGTGCTCAAGATCAACTCGAAGCAGCGTAACGCGACCGACGCCGAGGGGGCGGCACTGTGGGCGCGCGCGTGCGGCCGCGGGCGGCGTCGTCCCACAGCAAGCCGCCCTAGCGGTGTGTGCGCGCCCCTGCTGTCCATGCACGCCGACGGGAAATGAGCCACATCGACGATATCCACGGTCTTTCCCGCGCCCTGGAGACCTACTGGCGGCGCCTAGGGCATGTCGTTTCATTGGGTTAGGATCAGCGTCGGACTCATTCGTTCAGCTTCCGTGGCCCCTCGTCCACGCTCGTCCCCTTTCTCCCAGTGTCGCAGACAAGAGTCAGATCTACGCAATATGTCATTGCTACACAAAGGCGGGATCAAGCCGCCCAGTACGACTCATGCTGTCTAATTCAGGCCCCTTGTGTGCGTACTCAGGCAGATGGGGATGAGGCGGAAGCGTCGGTGTCGTAGCTGGGTTGCGGCGCGCCGTCGTGGCGCTGGTCGGCCGCACGTGCGTCACTCAGACCGCCGAAAACCCCCACAGAACCAGACGCATACAGGGTCTAAGTGGTACAGTCGAGCACCCCCTGTGAACACGACGTAGTGGTAGAAGGAGGAGCGGAAGGCGGTGCCCCATGCGAATCCCACGACGTAGACCGCGACGTTGTCCGCCAGCACCGAGGCAAGGCCGAGTATGTGATGCGTGAAGAGCAGGCAGAACTGGCTGATACCGATCCCGCAAGCGTTGGCGAAGAAGAAAAGCAGGGCCTCGCGGAAGGCGCTGGCTCTGGTGCACCCGCGGTAGGTCCACAGGCGGTTGGTGACCCACGCGTACAGGGGCGCGGTGTCGGCGGCGCAGAACTGCGCGGTGTTGGGGTACCCGGCCAGGAACGCTGCAACAGGTTGAACAGCCCCCAGTCGACGACGAAGGCCGTCGCCCCGACCATGCCGAACTGGATGAATTCGCGGATCCAGGCGAACAGTCGGCCTTTGAGGGAGGCGCGGGCCGAAGTGGGCGTCCCTAGGGGACCACTCCGCCCGGACGGAGGCCGTCGCGTGCCTGCACGAACTACTGGGCCGGCTGCCGGTGTTCGAGGGCGGCCGCGGTGCCTGTCCGAGCTTAGAGCCCCGGCGTCGAGCGTGTCTCTCGAGCCGAGGCTTTCGGGCGAGCCAGGTGACGGATCGGCGCGCCTGCTGCGCCGATCCGTTCTGTGTGTCCTGCCGACGGCCTATCGTGGGTGCGTGTCATTCCCGCACCCCGGCGCGGGTGGTTGGCGGGCGCTGAAACCGACGCCGCCCCAGCGCGGGGGTGTCGCGGGGGTATGTGAAACCCGGATCGCCCCTGCGCGCCGATTTGGACCGGTTTCTGGGGTCTGTGACCCTGCTGGGGCGGCGCGGGTTTCACACGAGTCCCAGAGCAGCCAAGCGAGGGCGTCCGCGGTTTCACACAGGGAGCAAAGCAGTTGAGCAGGGGCACGAAAACAAGGTGCGGATGCGGGTATCGTGGTGTGCTCGTGGGCGGGGATAGGTATGCGGCAGCCGCGCAGGCCGCCGCCGCGCCCGCGACGCGAACGCGATAGGATTGTGTCCATGCACACAGAGTCGTACTTGCATCACGGACACACGGTCTACGAGCATCGCCTGGAGGTCCCGCTGGACCACCTGCGCCCCCGCGGGGATGACAACCCGACGATTGAGCTGTTTGCGCGCGAAGTCGTGCGCAAGGGCCACGAGGATTCCCCCTACGCGGTGTTCCTCCAAGGCGGTCCGGGCTACCCGAGTCCCCGCTTCGGTTCCTTCGGGGGCGGCTGGATGAACCGTCTCCTCCAGGACTACAGGGTGGTCCTGTTGGACCAGCGAGGCACGGGCCAGTCCACGCGCATGGACGCCCAGGCGCTGGGCACCCTCGGCAGCGACGAGGAGAAGGCCGCGTACCTGCGGCACTTCCGCCAGGACCAGATCGTCTACGACGCCGAGGCGCTGCGCAAGGAGCTGTGCGGGGACGAGCCGTGGACAACGCTGGGCCAGTCCTTCGGCGGATTCATCACGACCTCCTACCTGTCCTTGGCGCCCCGGGGCCTCAAGGCCAGCCTGATCACGGGGGGCCTGCCCGGCCTCGTCCACGTCGACGACATCTACCGGCTCACCTACGAGCGCACGGCCGCCCGCAACCGCGCCTATTTCCGCCGCCATCCGGGCGACGAGAAGACGGTGCGGGAGCTGTGCGCACACCTGGCGGACACGGAAGAGGTGCTGCCGACGGGCGAGCGCCTCTCCCCCACTCGCCTGCGCATGATCGGCATGATGCTGGGCGG